>Ga0105099_10001271_pt1 | contig 16007 bp, 16 predicted proteins | sample PPLLak3cmMay2015_2_FD_79138 | JGI IMG/M metagenome (GOLD analysis project Ga0105099, IMG submission 79138) | Freshwater sediment microbial communities from Prairie Pothole Lake near Jamestown, North Dakota, USA - PPLs Lake P8 Core (1) Depth... | ecosystem: Environmental > Aquatic > Freshwater >... | reverse complement strand
GCCCTGATTGGTTCATGTGTTCCAGCAAGGTCAGGCCATCAATGAACTGCATAGTGATGAATTTCAAACCCTGCCATTCAGAGAAGTCATGGATCCGTACAACATTCTCATGGCTCACTTCCCGGGCCAGCAATATCTCGTTTTTAAACCGTTTAATCATTTGTTCGTCGTCAAGAAACTCAGAGCGGATGATTTTCAGAGCGATCTCAATGCCCAATTCCAAATCAACAGCCTGATAGACCCGCCCCATACCACCACGACCAATTTCTTTTACAATGCGATATCGCTCAGCAAAGATCTCCCCGTCCTTGAAACTTAGGGGGTCATTCAAGAATTTCGATAAGACTCTCGTGCCCTTTTCCATAATCGTTTCTTTTGCAACTGTACCCGTTCCACAATTGGCACAGAAACCACCATCCGAAATTTCAAAGCCACATTCTTTACATTGCATTTGCAAATCGCTGACACAAAATAGGTTTAAACATCATTAATCAAAGTTTGCCATCATGGGACAATGTTAACAACTCTGTCGTACATTTTCATGCTTCATTCATTTCGTACACAGTCATCTTATGACATAAAAGTGAGGCACTTGCAAAATTTAAAAACACTTTATTGTGGCTTATATATTGAAAACAGAAAAATAAAAGATTACTATTATCATACTTACCCGACGCACGTGGCATTTGGTTTCTTTTGTTATGATTCTATTAAGGAGGAAACAATGATATCAAATCAAAACGAACCCGGTATGGTGGTAATTCTCAAGGCCCTGAGAGAGTTGGTGGATTCAGTACCTGACGAAGGCCAGAAAATCGACTGGAGCAGCTTAAAACGTAAAAAAGAAATCGGAAAAAAAGCAATGGACAAACTGGAGGAAGTTTTCTCGAAAGAACCTTTATCTAAAGAAATAATTGATTGTGTACATGGATTCCCGAAGATCTTTTATTAACTAAGTTTGTCATCGCTACACTTGTTTCAAAGGTAAAAAAATGACCAGATGGTTTTGACAATAATCCTCACTGATTGCTGTAATGGGGGCTGTAGTTACTGCCCCCAACAGAGCAGATCAGTGGCGATGTCGCAAGGGCTGGCCCTCAGGACACTACAGGCCCTTCTGCCACTGCTGAACAACGGTCAGGACCTTGGCATTAACTTCTACGGCGGCGAGCCCCTGTTGGAAAAGGGGCTGCTGCTGTCGATTCTTGATCGGGCGGAACAGTATAGCAAGAAGAACCAAAGACACTTTGCCATGACCACCAATGGAGCCCTGTTGGACCGGGATTTTCTTGAATGTATTTCTGACCATCCATTTGAATTGACTATCAGCCACGATGGTTTATGGCAGCAGGAAACACGTTCGGGTATTCCTCATGATAATACCATAGAGCACTTTGAAGAACTGTTAAATGCCATTCCCACTGTCAAAGCTCAATACAGCTGCGTCTGTCCTCCCTCACAGATAACCCGACTCACTGACAACATCGCCTTTTTCAAAGGTGAAACCCAACGACAGGTCCATTTCGGCCTTGACAGTATCAGTCCCTGGGATGAAAACGCTATTGAAGCCCTTGATTATGAGCTCTCTTGCATTCGCCAGTCCAGACTTCACGATTCATGCCCCAACTTCTTCACCCCCCCCGAACCTGGCATGTTTGGCTGTAGCAGTAAAGAGCGGATTACTGTTGACCCAGAGGGCTACATCTGGGGTTGCTTTCAGTATTTCGACCTCTTTTGTCGCTATCCCAAGGCTGGTGAACTCGATCGCCACCGGGTCGGACATGTGGATATGCCGTCAAAAGACCTTAAGGAGTTAATTGCCAGATGGCCAGCCTGTGAATGCCATGAGCAGCGTCAGTGGCTGGCCGGGAACGAGGCTTGCCTGTTTTGTGACCAGTTCCTCTACTGCAGCCAATGCCCGGTGAACGGTGCCTACACCACGGCAGAAATCGGCCGCTTGCCCAATTGGGTCTGTAAAATCCAACGCATGCTTAACAAACACAGAAACGAAAGAACCGAAGCCGGTGAGGACAAACACAATCCAGGTATTTAATCCTCAGCAGCAGGGCCTTCGTCCATCAGCAGCTGATTAAACTCCTTCTCCAGAGTAGAAAACTCCCCCTGCTGACGCTTGAGGATGTCCATACAAACCCGGGCCGCATCCAGAGCCTCCCTGGTCTTGGCCACCAGATCGTCGATACCGATTTCATCGCGGTTGAGTGATTCGGTAATCTCCTCAAGACGCCGATAACTCTCTTCGTATGGTTTTTTAGTTTTGGTCACATGATTCTCCTGCTGTAATAACGGCCTCCCCGTCATGAAAGCGCAACGTCCCCCCTTTTTTTACCATAAAGGCCCGCTTATCCCCCATCACTCTTCCCTTATCGTCAAACAACAAGGTAAAACCACGCTTCAGCACCCGATCCGGAGAATGGGCAGCAATCATATCGTTGTGGTTTTTTACCCTCTCAAGAACCAGTTTAAACAGACGTCGACCAGATGAAAAAAGATCTGATATATCCCGTCGCAGATCCACCTCCATCTCAGCATTCCGACTTAACATACGTCTGGCATCACAGAGTCTCAATTGACGGGCCAGCTGTGCCCTCTCCCAGTTCTGTCGCCTGACCAAAAGCTGAGGCAGATGACTTAAGCGAGCCTGCAGAGTCCGGCGTTCCCCCTCCACAAAGCGCTGCCCGAAGATCAGCCAAGTACTCACGAGTTTGTGAAGACTATCCAGCAGCAGCTGGTATCGCTGGGCCAGAAATTTACCCGCCCCGGATGGTGTGGACGGGCTGGGCATAATATGGGCACAGAGTTCTGCGGCACTGATGTCCTTTTCATGGCCGATGGCTGCCAAAATGGGAACCGGTGCCAGACATATCTCCCGACAGATACGGACATCGTTAAAAACAGCCAGGGACTGTTCACTTCCCCCTCCACGAGCCAAAACAATCAAATCCAAAGGTTCCTTTAACCTGGACAATCGACGAATGGCAGTGACGATACTGGGCACTGCCAGAGCACCCTCCATACGGGCATCACAGAAAAGGATCTGAAAACGTCCGGCATGGGGCGCCATGGCGGAGCGGATGTCCTCAATGGATGTACCCTGGGAGGAGGTAATCAAACCCACCCGATTTATCATTCTGGGCAGTAACAGCTGCCGCTGCTGCTCCAATATCCCTTCTTTGCGCAACAATTCCAGGGTGATTTCCCGCTGATTCCGTAGTTTGCTCTGCGTGTATTCTGGCAGGATATCCAATACATTGAGACGAACGTCAACCACATATCGCTGGGCCAGTGACAAAGAGACTTTCAGCATTACCGGCAAATCCTTTTCCAGATTTTTGGCCACTCCCAGTTCGGCCAAGGCCTTCTCTATAGGCCCAAGACGCTCAGCGGGCAGTTCTACCCTGAAAAAGAATGATGAAGTGCTTTCTTCATCCCCCAAATCGAAGTAAGAAGCCCAGCGGTACTGCTTAACCTCTGAGACAATAACACCTCTGACCCAGATGGGTTCAAACATGTAGCGGTTAAGAAGCGATTCAATGCGATCACGCAGCTGAGCAATAGTGAACCCTTTTTCGACCTCTTCATCAAGCGGTTTGTTTAAACTTTTCATTGGCTCATCAGGCACAAACTGATTATGAGATTCTGATTCTGCTGGTGATAGCTTCGCCAGAACCACCTGTGGATCCTGACCTTTGAGAACCCAGCTTTTATCATCTGGGTTCCAACGAAAACCCTCTTTCTTTAAATCATCCTTTATGGGATAAGCATCAAATATATGGATGCTGTCAGCATCAAAGGCGATACGAACGACTGTGCCGCTGATTTGAGTATCTATCCATTTCATTTGTATCATAATACCTGAACAAATCGGATAATACCGGTTTTTACAAATAAAGACCAGTTCCTTGACAAACAAAATCAATTTCCCCATAATAAAAAATCGTAAGACCAAAAAAACGGAGGACTGCGAAAATGAAAAAGATACTCATTTGCAGCTTGGCTGCCTTGCTTTTGTTAGCGGCTATGAACCTGACAGCGGCCAGCAAGAAAGATATGTGGATGAACGCCATCACCGAAAGGGATGCCAGCGTCAAACTGCAGAAGCTTTTGGAATATAAAGCCGAATACGACGACGAAAAAGATGAAAATCATCTTTACCTTTACTTAAACCTGACCATCACATCTTTCCAACTGAAGAAATTCGCTGAATCCATTGAATTCGGCGAAAAAACGCTACAAATTTCCAATATACAGGACAACAACAAACTGGACCTCTACCTCATTTTGGCCAATGCCTACAATGTCACCAACCAGGACCTCAACAAATCTGCCGAATACGCCGAAATGGTAATCAGCACTGCCCAGAATCTTAAGCAATTGTCTGCCGACAATGCCGATGCCCTTGCCAAAATGGATAACAGCTACGTCTCTCCGGCCTTGAGAATTCAAGCCAAGATTTATCTGCAACAGGGCAAAAACAATCCTGCCCTGCTGGTCAAAGCCGCTGAAAAATCCATTGCGGCTTTTCAAATTGATAAGAATCAGTCCACTCTCGTTTTCGCCTTGTCCGCCTTCAGTACTCTGGCCAACGGGAAAAAATTCCAGGAAGCCGCTACGGTAATGGAATCCATCCATAAACAAAGAGAAGGATCTGCAAAAGAATTCGATGCCCTGGCCAAAATTTATTACCAGATGGACAATAAAGACAAAGCCGTAGAATATTTTGAAAAGGCCTACAGTAAAAGCGCATCGGCTAAAGCCGCCTCTCAGCTGGGAACACTGTTACAATCCAAGAATCCCGCCAAGGCTATCGAATTCCTGGCCGATGAATTCGCCTTCACCGACAACCGTGACTCTCAAACGTTCAAACTTCTCGAACACCTGTATTTTAATGTGGTCTATAAAGATAAATCTGTGGAAGACAAAGAAACAGGCTTCAAGGCTCTCCTTGAAGCTGCGAAGTCACGGATAATCAAGTAAAATTACTGTATTTCCTAGGCTTGCAAAACCCCGGCTTCACACCGGGGTTTTTTTTTATAGACAACAGGTCCGAAACATGTATTAATATGGCTATGCTAAGCGAAACCCAAGTCAAGACTCTTCTAAGCCTGGCGGCAGCAGATGCCCTTGAAGGAGTCAAAAATGGCGATGGCGGTCCCTTCGGGGCCCTTATTTACAAGAATGATCAGGTTATCTCCCTGGGTCACAACTCCGTCTTTCTGTTTACTGACCCATCCGCTCATGCCGAAATTGTCGCCATCCGCAAAGCCTGCCTGACCCTGAGACAACTGTTCCTTGATGACTGCACCCTGATCAGCACCTGTGAGCCATGCCCAATGTGCCTCAGTGCCGCATTCTGGGCCCGGATTCCACGGATATATTTCAGTAGTACCCGCCAGGAGGCTGAGGAAATCGGCTTTATCGATAAGCACATCTATCAGGCGCTGCAAAATGGAATCAGTGGCGAGATAGACCTTCAGCAAGTTGACAGCCCCGATTGTCCGCCCTTGTTCCGTTTCTGGGAAGAATCAAAACAAAAGAGACCCTATTAATCATGAACGACAAAAATAAACTCCCCCCATGGCTATGGACCTTTACCACGTATTTCACCCAAGGGTTTCCCTATACCATGATCCGCAGTGTGGCCACCGTATTCTTTCGGGATCGCCAGGTCAGCCTCGAAGCCATCGGCCTGACCCCCCTGTTCGGCTTGCCCTGGATCCTTAAATTCCTGTGGGCTCATTTAGTAGACCTGCACGCCAGCAAACGCCGCTGGCTGGTGGGTACCCAAATGATGCTGGCTGCGCTCTTCGCCCTCGTCCCCCTGACCCTGCTGACACCCTATGCGGTTCCACTGACCGCAGTCCTGTTCCTGATCGGGTCATTTTTTTCAGCCACCCATGATATTGCCATCGACGGGTATTATATGGAGGCTCTGCCCGACGAATACCAATCTCGCTACGTAGGTTATCGCGTCATGGCCTTCCGGGTAGCCTGGATCAGTGGAATGGCCGGGGTAGTCACCCTGGGTACACGTGTCAGCTGGTTTGTGGCCTTTTGCGGTGCGGCGATTCTATTTGCCTTATTTACTCTTTTCCATTTCCTCTGTCTCCATGATCCCCAAATCAAGCAAACACCCACAAAAGCTTTCAGGTTTTCACTGTCAGGTATGATCCTGACCCTGACCCTGGCCCTGACCGGAGTGGGTCTCTACCTTTTCAGCGAATCGGCCGCCTTCTCCACATTCAAGAAAAATCAGTTGTGGCTGAGCAAGGTGGGATTCCCCCATCTGGTCACTCTGATCATGCTGCTGGTCATGATTGCGGTCATTCTCAATCTGAGACGAATTAAACGACACATGATGAGCAATCCGGATTCCCGTATGGTGAAAGCATGGCTCAGTTACGTCGACCGGCCCAAAATAGGCCTGATTCTGGCCTTCGTCGCCCTGATGCGGATGGGGGAATGGGCAGTCACCACAATGGCACCGGCTTTTATCGTTGACATCGGCTTAAAAAGAGAATACGGATGGATCAGCGGTTTCATCAGCCTGCCGGCCGCCATACTGGGAGCGCTTTTGGGCGGCTGGCTGATATCAAAATACGGTATAAAACGCACCATCTGGCCCTTGATTCTGGCTCAAAACCTGACCAACATCATTTACATGTTCCTGGCCTTCGATTTAAAAGCCTTCATACTCAACGATCAGCTTAAAATAGGCTTGTGCAGTCTCATCAAAGTAATCGGTGTGCACAGTTTCGACCAATTTGCCTCGGGCCTGGGCAACGCCGTCCTGATGGTATTCTTGATGAATCTATGCCGGGTGGAATACAAGGCAGCCCATTATGCCATTGGCTCGGGGCTGATGAACCTCAGCGGATTATTTGCCGGTATGTCCAGCGGTTTCATTGCGGGCTCGTACGGTTACGCCTGGCTTTTCGGCATCAGCTTCCTCTACTCAGTGCCCTCTATGCTGATCCTTTTTTGGACTCCGGTTAGTCGTGAAGCCCTTGACAAAACAGCTTAGCGTTTGGCCGCCGCCTCCACCGCTTTAAAAACCCGCAGCAGATTGCCGCCCCAAATCTTGGCGATATCGCTTTCACTGTAGCCTCTGCGCACCATTTCCAGAGTAACTTTTGGGAAATCGGCAACATCCCGGCAATCAGCCAATCCACCACCACCATCAAAATCGCTGCCGAAACCGACGTAATCGCACCCCACCAGCTTGACCACGTGATCAACATGATCAACCAGATCAGATATCGTGGCCATGCGTCTTGGGTAGAGATGGTCGAGTTCGTCCCATTCCTTTTCCAGCATCTCCCTTTCTGCTGGCGGCATCTTTTCATAAAGACTGAATTTCTCCCGCAGCTTTTTCTCAGCACTTATCCGTGCTGGATCCTGTTCAATCTGTCTGATGTAATCGCTGAGCAGACAAATCTGCACAACTCCCCCTTTGGCGGCGATCTTTTTGATCAGATCATCACTCAGATTACGGGGATTGTCACACAGAGCCCTTACCGAAGAGTGAGAAGCAATAATCGGAGCCGTTGAAAGAGTCAGTACATTTTCCACCGCAGCATCGGAAATATGAGAGATATCAATCATTAACCCCAAGCGATTCATTTCGGCGACTACCTGTTTCCCAAAGGAACTGAGTCCATTATGACATGGTGGCTCCTTATCGGTAGATGAATCGCAAAGTTGGTTGTGGGAGGTATGGGCCAGAGTGATATAGCGAGCTCCGCGACGGTACAGCTCAGCCACCATGTCCAGATCCTCTCCGATGGGAAATCCATTCTCAACGCCCAGATAAATGGCCCGTTTGCCGCTTTTTTCAATGTTTTCAGCCTCAAGACTGCATCGGGCCAAAGTGGCCACAGGCGCCAATCTGGCAAGCTCAGCATCCAATATATCAAACATTTTTAATGCCCGCTCTTTGGCCGCTTTGTAGTTTTCCGGAGTGCAGGGCCGCTGACCGATGAACACAGCAAAAAAAATGGCATCTAGCCCCCCCGCCTTCATCCGGGGGAAATCGACCCGACCGCTGCCTTTCTTTTCAAAGGGATGGCTGACACCCAGGTCAAAATCTTTACCCAAACGCATAGGCGTATCCACATGGGTGTCAACAGTCCAGACCAGTTCATGAATCCGGGCTGCTTTTTTCTGCAAAGTGTCATCCACCGCAGACAGATTCAATAAAACGAAAAAACACAAAAAGATAGTCATAAAATAACGCATGGGTCACCTCAACGAATCCTTTGTAACAGAATCACTGCTGTTATACTCTGTTGCTGGGCAAAAGGTTTACCCCCAAAAATATCATAGATATCAGAACCGGCTACAGGCTGGGTGCTGCTTTTTCAAAACGGAAATTCATCATGCCTGGTTACTGTCTTGATTTCCGAATCTTCTCTAAAGAGTTTTTCCAAATCATCCATGATCTTCAATACATTCTTCGAACAGTCTAAACTCCTGAATTTTGACCAAGACCATTTCTTTTCTTTGTGAATTGAAGGGAGGATCGCATATCTTTCTGGATCATGTTTCGCATCAGGGTCAGAATATATACAAAGCGCCATCTTAAATTCATTGTCTTCAACCTCAAGCCACCATCCCCAGTCTTCGGCGTTGAAGGATAGTACATTAATGCCAATTCTCGGGAGGTTGTGTTCAAGGTATTTACACAATGCCTTCCCGTACATCTTTTCATTAAAGATTTCATCGTCCTCTCCGTCAAGGACAGGAAATTTCTTTGTTTCAATCGCCATACAGGAACGAGGAATCATTTTATCACCTCCCACCCAAATCGGAATTCAGCAGCGGTCATTTTACTCCCTTTTTTGGCAAAATTAAAATAGTTGAAAAGTGGAAAATTTCTGCTTACGCACGCAACATAGTACGATAGTCGAAATTAGAGGAGGAAACAATGAAGGCTTTAATCGTTTACCATTCCATGTATGGACACATCTATAAAATGGCCGAAGCCATCGCCGAAGGCGTCAAAAGCGTTCCTGGCACCGAAATCCAGATCAAACGGGTACCCGAGACGCTGTCACGAGACGTGCTGGAAAAAATGGGCGCCTTGGTCTTTGCCGATTCACAAAGCCACATTCCCATCTGCACCCCGAAGGATTTAAGCGATTCCGATGTCATCTTCTTCGGTTCCCCCACCCGCTTCGGTAACGTCAGCGGACAAATGCGCCAGTTCATGGATGCCACCGGTGGGCTCTGGGTCAAAGGCTCCCTCATTGGCAAAGTGGGCTCCATCTTCGTCAGCAGCGCCACCCAACACGGCGGCCAGGAGAGCACCATCCTTAGCTTCATACCCACCTTGCTTCACCAAGGCATGGTGGTGATCGGCCTGCCCTACAGTTTTCAAGGACAAATGATCAGCACCGAGATCAGCGGCTGTTCACCCTATGGCGCCTCTACCATAGCCGGCGGTGACGGTTCACGCCAGCCCTCGGAAAATGAACTCGCCGGAGCCCGTTTCCAAGGAGCACACGTGGCCAAGCTGGCAAAAAAGCTGACAGATTAAAAGTGAAAATTTTGCAGCAGATTCTATACAAGTCGGGGTCAGTTATGGTATGGTACAGACCAACTTTCTGTGCTTGATACGCAGAATTTTTAGTATCAGTCATTGGTAAAAGTTTAATGTATTGAGCAAAGATTTGTCATGGAGTCGGTTATGGTGTACAAAAACTTCGAACAGTTGATCGAAAAAGTGAAAACAATCAGTCAGGTGAAGCGTGTGGCCGTGGTGGCAGCCCAGGACGAACATTCCCTTGAGGCGGTGCTGCAGGCGCAAAGTGATGGTTTGCTCAATCCGGTTCTCATTGGAGACAAGTCCAAAATCAACGAAATTCTGACCCGTCTCAAGGTGCATATCGAAGAGATCATTGATGCTCCCGATCCATCCCAGGCGGCAGCGATGGCTGTTCAAATGGCCAGAGAAGGCAAGGTTGATTTCCTGATGAAAGGAAAGCTTGAAACCGCCGATCTGCTTAAGGCGGTGGTCAACAAGGAGACGGGACTGAGCACCGGCCGGATCATGACTCACATGGCCATTCTCGAGGTACCACGCTATCACAAGATGTTGGTCATTACCGATGGCGGAATGGTGACCTATCCCACCCTGGAACAAAAGAAGGACATCATAGACAATGCCGTCAACGCCCTGTTGAGTATGGGTTATGTGAATCCCAAAGTTGGCGTGCTGGCGGCAGTGGAAAAAGTAAATCCCAAGATGCCAGAAACGCTTGACGCTGCAGCCCTTAAGGAGATGAATCACAAGGGCGAAATCAAGAACTGCATCATCGAAGGTCCCATCTCCCTCGACATCGCCATCAGTAAGGAAAAAGCGGACGCAAAGGGCTTCGTAAGTGAGGTTTCGGGTGACGTGGACATCCTTATAGCCCCCAACATTCACACCGGCAACATTATGGCCAAAAGCCTGATTGAGATGGCCGGAGCCAAAATGGCCGGACTGATCCTCGGAGCCAAGACCCCGATTGTGGTGACTTCACGGGGCTCCTCATCCGAAGAAAAATATCTTTCGCTGGTTTTGGCGGCCGCAGCAGCCAATTGATTCCAACTGAATAAATTCAGAATTGGTTGGTTTCCTTTGTCGTTAATTGGCCTTTGACAGCCCTTATTACATCTCCTAGAATGGCCATGCAACACAATTTAAGCCAACTAAGAGGTGACCATGTCCGACATCATCTATCTCGATAACGGGGCGACCAGTTTCCCCAAACCCGAATCCGTCTACGACTACATGAATAGTTTCGCCCGCAAGTATGCAGTCAACCCTGGCCGTTCCGGTTACGATCTGTGTATGGAAGCCGGCATGGTTGTGGAGAAGACTCGCAAGATGCTGACAGCTTTCTTCGGCGGTAGCGACTTCAACCGCCTCTGCTTCTCATACAACTCCACCGATGCCCTCAACCTGGCCATCTTCGGTGCTCTAAAAGCCGGTGACCACGCCATCACCACTACTCTGGAGCACAACTCGGTGCTGCGTCCCCTTTACCATCTACACCGTGACAATCAGGTGGAGCTCGAATACGTGCCTTTTAATGACAAGGGATTTGTCGAGCCCGAAGAATTCCTCAAGCGTTTCAAGAAGAACACTCGCTTGGTGGCGGTCAATCACGGTTCCAACGTCATTGGTACCGTCCAGCCCATCCGCGAGATCGGAAAACTCTGCCGTGAACGGGGCATCATCTTCCTCATCGACGCCTCCCAGACCGCCGGCAAGATTCCCATCCACCTGGAAGAGGATTATCTCGACATCATCGCCTTCACCGGTCATAAATCACTGTTGGGGCCCATGGGCATCGGCGGACTCTACGTCCGAGAAGGGGTGGAACTCCGCCATACCCGCGCCGGTGGCACCGGAGTGCGTTCTGCTGTCCGCAGCCACCTGGACGAGTACCCCTACCGCCTTGAGTACGGCACCCCCAACACCACCGGCATCGCCGGCCTCAACGCCGGTTTGCTCTGGATCGGTGAACAGGGCATGGACAAGCTCTTCGAGCACGAAATGGCTCTGACCCGTAAACTCCAGGAGGGCCTGCGTGAAATCGATGGGGTGACCCTCTACTGCCAGGAAGACCTGAACGGCCACATCGCCGTGCTGATCTTTAACGTGACAGGCTTCGAGGCTGCTGACGTGGGCACCATGCTGGACGTGGACTACAACATCGCCTGCCGCACTGGACTGCACTGCGCCCCCATGGTACATGAACAGCTGGGTACTGATAAACTGCACGGCGCCGTGCGCTTCGGCATCGGCCCCTTCAACACCGAGGCCCACATCGACACCGCCCTGGAAGGTGTGCGCCAGATCGCCCGCTCACGCCGGAAATAGGGCTTTTACACAATTTCCACATCGATCACAGGCGGATTTTGCAGGGTCTGATGCACCGGACAGTGTTCGATCAGACGACGAATCACGTCATGCTTGTGGACCGGAAAATCTTGGGGCAGTTCCACATCCACAGTGATGGCGGTGATACGCTTGGGATCACTGCCCAGTTGCTGGGTCAGACAGATGGTGACTTGACCATTGTGGTAGCCGTGGCTGCGACAGTAATCGTTGACCATGATGGCCAGACAGGCGCCCAGTGAAGAGACCATCAACTCCACAGGGGAGAAGGGGGCGTCTGGGGCCCCTGGGCGGATAGCGGTGAACAGATTCTGGTTGCGCAAGTTCAAGGTCACCGAACCGTCGGCCTGGCTCTGAGCAGTGATGAGGTCCATGGGGCTTATCCTTTTCCCGGCAGTACCAAGGCGTCGCCGACAATTTCGACGATGCTCTTGATCTCCACCCCGAGTTTGTATTCGCGATTCAGCTCGCTGAGTTGGTCGACACAGTTGTGACAGGGGGTGACCACCACCTTGGCGGAGGTACTCCGAATCTGGTCGGCCTTAACCTTGCCAGCTGCCAGACGACGCTTGGAGAAGCGGGTCATGGAGAGCTGACCACCGCCGCCGCCACAACAAAAATTCTTCTGGCGGTTGGGGATCATTTCGACGAAGTCACTGACGGCCAGCTTGAGGATGTCGCGCTGCTCTTCGATGATGCCGCCATGACGGACCAGGTTGCAGGGGTCGTGCAGGGTGACCCGTTTCTGAATCAGTTGCGGATTGACCCGGATACGGCCTTGGCTCAGGTACTGGTGCAGAATCTCGATGACACTGAGAATCGGCGCATCCTGCTCTTCCCGATTCCACTGGGCCGCATCCCAGCGGTTGGCGGAGTAGCCGTGGCCGCATTCGCCCAGGACCAGGATCTCGGCCCCCAGTTTTTTACGGGCCTCCTGCAGGTGGCCGGAAATGAGGCCGGCGTGGGCATCGTCGCCGCTGAAGAGGCCGTAGTTGGTGACGTCGTAGAATTGGCTGGAGAAGGTCCAGCTTTCGCCAGCAGCGTGGAAAATCTTGGCCGCCGCCAGGAGCGAAAGGGGGTAGAACTTGGGCTCCCGGGGGTTGACGGTGTAGAGCAGGCGCTTGCCCGGCTGATCGATGGGAATTTTGATGGTCTCGTCTCCCATCTCTGCCTGCAGCTCTTCTTCGATCCAGGAGAGGGTGTCCAGCCAATCGGCTTGGGGGATGGCCATATTGTTGCCCGACTCCACTGCTGCGTTGACGGTGGACTGCAGCTCCTTGGGCACCATTCCGATGGCAGCCATGGCGCTGCGGGCGGCCCGGACGATGGCCGGGATGTTTATTCCGGAGGTGCAGTTGATGGTGCAGCGGCCGCACATGGAGCAGCGGCCGTATAAGGTATCCACCCACTCCTCCAGCATGGCCTGGTCCAGTTTTTTAGCACCCACGAAACCGGGGAAAATCAATCCCATCCAAGTAAAGTGGCGCTTGAAGACCGCCAGGGCCAGGTTGAGCTTGTAGGTGGGCATGGAGGCCGTTTCGGCGTCACTTAGATGGTAGTGGCAGGAGTCGGCACATAGACCGCAACGAACGCAAGATTGGGCAGCGCTGACCTCGGCTGCACTCAGTTTGGAGAAGAAGACCTTCAGAGCCGTTTGAATCTGTTCCTCAGTGACCTCCACCTTGGGGGGCGTACTGGCAGCGATGAGTTCTGTCATGGGGCAATTACCTCGCTTTCGGTCCGGGGAAGACACCACGGCGACCGAAGAACATACCGAACAAGGTACGGGTATAGAAGAAGAAGACGCAGTGACGGATCTTGCCCAAAGGGATGACGAGCAAAAGCAGGGTGGCGCTGAGCAGCCAAAGGGGGGCAGCGATGAGGTCGCTGTGAAAGAGGGTGGTAAAGAGCAGGAAAAGGTCCACCAGCAGATTGGAAAGAAAATCGTCCGGGCTGCTGATCCTGCGCAAGGGGGGTTTGAGGGCTCGCTTGAGGAGGAGGCCAAAACCGAGGATGGCTCCGACAAGGGAGGAAAACATCAGGAGCTGCGTTGCTGTGGCGGGTAGAGGGAGGGCCAGCAGATGAGCGTAGAGGAGTAAAAAGGCAGCGGCGATACCCAGATGGAACAGAATGCCGGCCGAAAAGGTTAGGGGGTGCTTGGCTACGCTCTCCTTCTCCCAGGGCATCATGCCCTTGGTGAAGGCGTAGACCACTCCGCGCAGCGGGTCTCCACCAGGGCGGGAGTAGAGGTGCGGGCGGCCGGTACGGGCGGTTCTGAGAACGAGAACGCCCAGGGAGGCCAGGCACAAGAGTGTGGCCCCCCAGGTGGCGCTGCGCAGCAGGGCGTCCCAGGGCATGGTGGGATCCTAAACGCAGCCGTCGGGCTTGGGCAGACCGGCCAGTTTGCAGGCTCCTTTGGCCGGACCGGAGGGGAAGAGCTCGTATATCTGACGTAAGGGCACACCGGTGTGTTTGCACATCAGGCGTACCATGGGGGCCAGCTGGTGCTCCAGGTAGTGACTGCGGATGAAGCGGATCACCGCCCAATGCTGCTCACTGAGCGAGTCGAGTCCCTCCTGGTCTTTGGCCAGGGCCAGGGCCACCTCATCGCTCCAGGCCAGAGGGTCGCTTAAAAACCCCTCTTCGTTAAGCTCCACTGATTTTCCGTTGATGGCTATGGTCGACATGGTCGTTCTCCTCTCTTAAGATTGCCTGATCACGATAGCACACGAAAATGGATGGCGTCACCATCCATTGGCCTGGCTCCCCTTCCCGTCCAATTGCTTAAACCAGGGGGCGAACGAGTTTTGGGTCGCGGCGATCGTGCAGATGACTTTTCTTGCGCAGGCGGATCAGGGCACAGCCCAGACGGGCGATGCCCTCCTCAATCTGCTCTTTTGGGGGGAAGGTGAAGTTGAGGCGGAACGAGACGCTACCCTCGCTGCCGGGGTAGAAGGCTTCACCAGGAAGAATGGCCACATGGTCGTGGAAGAGTTCCATCATCAGATCGTGGGAGCTGAGGTTGTCGTGGAGCATGCACCAGAAGTAGTAGCCCCCACCAGGGCGCTGCCATGAGAGCTGACTGCCGCAGTGGCGGCGCAGAGCGCTGTCCATAAGCTCGCAGCGTTCGGCGTAGTCGCTGCGCACCTGAATGAGGTGTTCGTCCAGGAGACCCTTGGCCAGGTACTGGTGGATGGCGATCTGCCCCGGAGCACTGGTGTGCAGGTCCAGGAGCAGCTTGGCCTGGGTCAGTCGGTCGATGACGGGACGCGGGGCCGTCAACCAGCCAACACGCAGGCCGGGGAAAAGGATTTTGGAGAAGGTAGAGAGGGAGATGACGTAGTTGTAGCGGTCTAAAGTTTTAAGGGAGGGGGGAGGCGGGTGATCGAACCAGATCTTGCTGTAGGGATCGTCCTCGATGATGGGGATGGAGTGACGATGGGCCAGTTCGATCAGTTTGCGACGCCGGACCAGTGACATAACTGTACCACTGGGATTCTGGTAGGTGGGGATGGTGTATATCAGCTTGGGGTGGTGACGGGTAAGAAGCTTCTCCAACACGTCCACCTGCATGCCCTCCTGGTCGGTGGGCACGAAGAGCAAGCGCACCTTGGCGGCGTTGAAATTCTGCAGAGCCCCGAAGAAGGTGGGGTTCTCCACCACCACCAGATCACCCTGGCTGACAAAGGTCTGGCTGATCAGGGCCAGACCCTGGATGGAGCCGGAGGTGATCATAATCTCTTCACTGGAGGCCAGGTTGCCCTGACGGATGGTCTCTTGGGCGATCAGGTTAATCAGTGGGGCATAGCCGCCAGTGGGCATGAGGTCGAAGAGACCTGTCTGCCCGGCGTTAAACTCCTGATTGAAAATCTTCTGGAAGTCGGCCATGGGGTAGGACTGAGGCGAAGGGCTGCCGGCGGCGAACATGATCATGTCGGTTTCGGCGCAGATAGCCATCGTATCCTTGATGAGGGAATTCTGCTCAAAGCGCGGTGTGATGGTGAAGATCTCCGACCAGTTCATGGGAGAGTGGAAGCGGGAGGAGGAAGGGATGTTGGAGCGTGGTGCCACCACTGTGCCCGAACCGGTGCGGGCCGAG
>Ga0105099_10001270_pt1 | contig 16025 bp, 18 predicted proteins | sample PPLLak3cmMay2015_2_FD_79138 | JGI IMG/M metagenome (GOLD analysis project Ga0105099, IMG submission 79138) | Freshwater sediment microbial communities from Prairie Pothole Lake near Jamestown, North Dakota, USA - PPLs Lake P8 Core (1) Depth... | ecosystem: Environmental > Aquatic > Freshwater >... | reverse complement strand
GTCTGCCGCAGATCTTCATCTGTACCGCTGAACATGATATCGGTGATCCTGAATCCCAGCAGTTCATTGGCTTTTTCAAACAGTTCCCTGCCGGCGGCAGATCTTTCATAGAGGTCTTGGCCCATGCCCGGGAACTGAGCTCCCTGGCCGGGGAATACGTATGCTTTCATAATCGGTTAACAAAATGGAGGCCTTAGCCGGCCGGCTGCAAAAATAAAAAAATTATCAATGCAGCCTCGATCCGATAAGATGAACAAATTCCTCGCGGGTATTGATATTCTCCAGGAATATGCCTGTAAAAGCCGAAGTCGTTGTCACGGAATTCTGTTTCTGGACTCCTCTGATCATCATGCAAAGGTGCTGGGCTTCAATGACTACTGCGACGCCTAGCGGATTGAGGCATTCCTGTATGCAGTTCCTTATCTGTGTCGTCAGTCTTTCCTGAACCTGGAGCCTCCGGCTGAAAGCTTCTACCACCCTGGCTATCTTGCTTAAACCGGTTATTTGGCCATCAGGAATATAAGCTACATGGGCCTTGCCGAAAAAGGGAAGCATGTGGTGCTCGCACATCGAGTAAAGATCGATGTCCTTTACAATCACCATCTGCCGGTATTCTTCCCTGAATTTTGCAGAGTTAATAATATCACAGGGATTGATGGAATAACCGTTGGTAAGGAAATGAAGTGCCTTTGAAACTCTCTCTGGTGTTTTCATAAGGCCTTCCCGGCCCGGATCCTCGCCTAACAGCTCAAGTATCCTTTTGTACATGGAAGAGAGCTCCTTAATGTTTGATTCATCCCATTTTTCGATTCTTGTATAACCGTTATTTGCGTTTTTCACCTCGCAATTTTCCGATTTCTTTATTTCAGCCATAATACTCGATATAATTGTTTTCTGTTTCTTCAATTTTCACGCAGTGCAGCTTGGCACCCTCTTTTTCAACCGGCAAACGAAGTTCATTCCAGATTGCAAGCGCAAGATTTTCTGTCGTTGCAATCTTCCCCTTCATGAAATCAACTTCAAGATTGATGTTCTTATGATCGATTTTTGAGATTACCTTTTCCTGGATAATTCTCTTGAGCGTATCGATATTCAGTACAAATCCATGACTGTCAGATGGCTCTCCTTTTACTGTCACCCACAGGATATAATTATGACCGTGCCAGTTTGGATTTGAGCATTTACCGAAAACCTCCCTGTTCCTCTCATCTGACCAGTCAGGCCTGAACATCCGGTGCGCAGCGCTGAACCTTTCCCTGCGTGTAAGGTAGATCATATGCAGTGGTGTTTTATTTGCAATATTAACCTTTAAAGTTAAGATATTTTATGGTTTTATGTAATATATTTATGCAATGGAAAAGTTGAAAAGAGTTGAAGGGGCTTGAAGGATGTTGAAGAAAATTCTGATAGTGGTCGCAACTGAGAGTGAGGCTGATGCCCTGAGGATGATTTCAGGCATGATTAAGGTTGAAAATAGCTTCCGGTTCGGAAACCTGGAGATAGATCTTCTTGTGACTGGTGTTGGTTCTGTCTCTACATCATGGGCCATGATGAAATGGTTTTCTTCGAATCCCGGACCGGAACTGGCCATTAACATTGGCATAGCAGGAAGTTACAGCGACGATATTGCAGTCGGGGATGTTGTTGCACCGGTTTCCGATTGCTTTGCCGATTCAGGAGTGGAATCAGAAGAGGGCTTCATCACGCTCACTGAAGCGGGCATGGGAGACCCTTTCATGAGCGGCGGAAAGATGGTTTCAGACAATATTTACACCACGGTTCTCATGAAAATGCTGAGGCCGGTTTCTGCAGTTACTGTAAATACTGTTACCGGATCAGCTGATACGATACGAAAGATCACGGGAAAATTTAATCCCGGAATCGAAACCATGGAGGGCGCTGCTTTTTTTTATATTTGCCTGCGGGAAAAAATCCCTTTTGTTGCTTTACGGTCAATCTCGAACAGATTAGAGCCCCGGAACAGGAAAAAGTGGGATATACATCTGGCTGTCAGTAATTTATCAGAGAAGCTCAGGGATTTCCTTATAATGGTTGAATGAAATTATGAAACTGACACTGGGATTCTCGCCATGCCCTAACGACACCTTCATTTTCGATGCAATGGTGCATGGGAGAATAGATACCGAAGGGCTTGAGTTCGATTATTTTATGACAGATATCGAAGAGCTCAATAACAGGGCATTGTCGGGCGATGTCGATATTACCAAGATAAGCCTGCTGGCTTATGCCCATGCATCACATAACTATCTTATACTTGATTCCGGAAGTGCCATTGGCCACAGAAACGGCCCCCTGTTGATAAGCAAAAAGCATATCGACCTGAAAGATATATCTTCAGCCAGGATAGCTATTCCAGGGAAAAACACCACTGCCAACATGCTCTTTACTATTTTCTGGCCTGAAGCGGCAAATAAAAAAGAGTTTGTATTTTCGGATATTGAAGATGCGCTTCTCAGGGATGACGCTGATGCCGGCCTCATAATACATGAAAAACGATTTACATATCATAAGAGAGGATTCCTGAAATTAGCCGACCTGGGGGAACAGTGGGAGAAGCTCACGAACCTTCCCATTCCGCTGGGTACAATCGCTATAAACCGCAGGATACCGGAAGAGACAGCGCTGAAGGTTAACCGTATCATTCACCGCAGCCTTGAGCACGCCTATCACGATTCACTTGCATCATATGATTTCATTAGGGCAAATGCCCAGGAGATGGACAGTACGGTAATGAATAAACATATCAAGCTGTTTGTAAATAAATATACTTCAAACCTAGGCAGGGAAGGAAAGAGGGCGATAATCGAACTTCTCCGGCTTGCCGGAAGCAGGATTGTACTACCTGAACTACCTGAAAATATTTTCCTGACAGGCTATTGATATAGAGTTATTTGATCCGGGAAAGATATGAAACTAAAAGACCTTATTACCAGAACACGTTCATACCGGCGGTTTGATGAATCGCACCGAATTCAGTATACCAGAAAAATATGAGATACTCCTGGTGCTTGCTTTGGGCAAACCAGTTGAAAAAGTGATACTTGATATAATAAAGGATAGTGACGTCAGATACTGGAGAGACAAAAACATGAACCATCATGTACCAAAACGGCCTCTGAATGAGTTAATACTGAAGTTATAACTGTAACCGGCAGGATATGCGGAAATGTAATCTCATAATGCTTATGATGTTCTGTTCTGTCATCGCAGTCAACGGGCAGGTGCTGAAAGATGCAGGTTCCGGGATACTCTTTCAGGGTGCGGTTTTTGACGCCTCCACTTTAAGAGCGCTTGCCGGATCACAGATAATAATCAACAGCAAGTCTTACTCGGTTAGCGACGAGGAGGGCAGGTTTGCATTTCATGTATTCAGGGGCGACACAGTGCTTTTTACAAGGGTAGGATACAAATCCGCCCTGCTCAGCATAAGCGATACTCTCTCAGGCAGGGAATTTGTTGCAGGCGTCTATATGCAGACTGATACACTGGAGATAGAGGAAGTGGTGATAATACCCAGGTATTCTAACCTGCGATCAGAGATGTTCACTTCACGTCCCGAAGCAGACATAAAGATCGAAAATGCAAAATATAACCTTGAAGTATCATCATACCAGGGAAGGATGGGTACATCACGGTTGGGCGATCCGGCTATGAATTATGAGGTACTGAGGCAGCAGCACCGCAGCGACGCCTACTCGAAAGGGCAGATCCCGTCAGACAGAATCGTCGGGTTAAGCCCTTTTATGATTATACCTGCTGCATATCTCCTTATGAACGGATTGCCTCAGAAACCCTCTCCCCTGAAACCGCAAATCACCGAACAGGAAGTGGAACAGATCCACAGGAGATACATAGAAAACATCAGGAAGAAATGACAGTAATTGCGGATTTCGGATTGCCGATTGCGGAATGAGAAAATCCGAAATCACCAATCCGCAATCAGAAATTCAATAGTTCATCCTTTATAGAATATGGCCTTGATTATCTGGCTGGCCATCTTCGGATTTTCCTTGAGTCTCCTTGTGCAGTAGCCAAACCATTTGACTCCGAACGGAACATAAATCCTCATGGTGTGGCCTTCAGCTACTATTGAGTCGCGGAGACCGGGAGTGACGCCGTAAAGCATCTGGAATTCATACAGATGCTTCGGGACATTATATTGTTTTAAAAGCTTATAGGCGCCTTCAATCAGCGGTTTGTCATGGGTGGCGATCCCGACGTGTATCTTGTTTTTGAACATGAATTCCAGATCTTCCAGGAAATGCTGGTTTACCTCTTCATATTTTTTATATGCAATTGCTTCAGGTTCTATGTAAATTCCCTTGCAGAGCCTGAAACTGAGCGGAGTGGCTTCGCTGTTAAGGTCAGCCAGTGATTTTATGTCATCGATGGTCCTTCTGAGATAAGCCTGGACCACAAGCCCGACATTCGATGGGAATTCGGTTTTCAGCCGGCGGAAAAGTTCTATTTCAAGAGTCGTGCATGGTGAATCTTCCATATCGATCCTGATAAAACCATTGTATGAAGCTGCCTTTGTCACTATCTCCCTAATATGCCTGTAGCATACTTCCTTATCTATCAGAAGACCAAAACTGGTGGGCTTGACGGAAAAATTCCCCCTGATCCCGTTCCTGTATGAGACATCGATTACATCAAGGTATTCCTTCGTGTTGGCTTCAGCTTCACCGAGATCTTTTATAAATTCGCCAAGAACGTCAATTGTGACAAGGATGTTTTTGCCGTTGAGTTCTTTTGATACGCGCATTGCATCGTCTACTGACTCCCCCGAAACATAGGATTTGGAGAATATCCATACGAACTTTTTCGGAAAATAAGGCAATATTGCAGCAATGAATTTGTTAAACATATTGTGTTTTTTTGTCGGCTCTAAATTAATTACAAGATGCTAATTAACTTTATCTGAGTCTCTTTTTTAATGACCTTTGTCATTGATAAGCAGTGCAGCAGCCTAAAAATTGCTTATTTTGAACAAATTTTTAACACTATGCAACCATTTATTTTTATGGTATGTCTTAAAAATGTCCTCAGCATATGATGAGTGACCCGCAAATAATAGAAGGTTGCGCCAGAAATGACAGGAAAGCGCAGCAGGAACTTTACAGCAGGTATTCCGGGTTTTTGCTGGGTGTATGCATGAGGTACGCGACGGATAAGGCTGAGGCGGAAGATATTTTGCAGGATAGTTTTTTGAAGATTTTTTTCAATATAAAGGATTTTTCAGGAACAGGTTCTTTCATAGGATGGCTTAGGAAAATTGCGGTAAATACAGCAATAACACACTATCACAAACATCTTAAATTCAGGTATCATATTGAGATTGAGGATTTTGTGTCGATGGAAACAGGCACTTCCAGTTTTGAGGAAGACCTATTTACATCTGATGAGCTGTATAGGGTGCTTAACTCCCTCCCTGCAGGCTACAGGATGGTTTTCAACCTGTATGCAGTGGAAGGATACAAGCACAAGGAAATAGCCGACATGCTTGGGATCGATACAAATACATCGAAATCGCAGTACAGCAGGGCGAAAGCTGTTATACGGGACAAGCTTGAGAAGCTTCGCAGACTGAAAGGCAACTACCCGGCCGCTGACTGAAAATCATGAATCTTGAATTTTGAATCTTGAATTGTATTAATTGTGAAAGAGGAACAGGAAGATAAGGTATTAAGTGAGCTTTTCCGGCATAAACTGGAGAATGCGGAAGTGATCCCTTCACCCGGTCTCGGCAAAATGCTGATTCGCAGGGTTGCATGGAGGGAGTTCCTCCGTTTCAATCCGGCAAGGTTCAATGCCTGGTATGCTGGCAGTGCGGCCGTTGCAGGTGCAGCGCTTGTCCTTATACTCACGACCAGCCCCGGAAAAGACAATGATCCAGAATCTTCCACAATTATAACCAGGCCCTCCGCCACTGAAGCATTAAATGAAAATGCCAGAGGAAATGACGCCGCTCCTGAAACCGGTGAATCAGTAAATGTCAGAAGCAGCCAGAAAAATGCCGGAGCAGGCGCTGAAAAACCGGCGGCAATGACAGAAGCACATGAAGTCTCCGGAGATGGTCCGGAAAAGATCAAAGGAGTATTGCCTTCTGCCGAAGTGCCTCCGGTAACTGATGGAAAAATGCTGGCAGGCGGTACACCCGGAATGAATAAACTGCAGAAAACAGCAAGAAAGGCTGATAATATAATAAATGCATCCGTTACTGAAGGGTGCGCTCCCCTTAAAGTGCTTTTCACGACCAGATCGCTGTTGTTCGATTCATGTCGATGGTCATTCGGCGACGGAGGTTATTCCTTTGAAAAGGATCCTGAATGGATATTTGACGTTGAGGGAGAATATGAAGTGATACTGCGCGGGTACGGAGAAGCCGCGAGGCAATCATTTTCATCAGTTATGATTAAGGTTCATCCCAACCCCGTGGCCCGTTTTGAAATAGCACCGGAGAACGCAGTGATACCCGGTGACGAAATCACCTTCCTCAATTATTCAACAGATGCTTCGGAATACAGATGGGATTTCGGCGATGGCAATTCATCTGATCAGTTTGAACCAAAATACTCTTACAACCGGTATGGAAATTATACCGTAAGGCTGATAGCATATTCGGTATTTGGCTGCCCGGATTCACTTGTGGTTCAGAATGCATTCGGATCGGGTTATTATGTCAGGTTCCCCAATGCATTCATACCGAATCCCAACGGACCCTCAGGTGGATTTTATACGAACAGGAGCGATGAAGACTCCTTTGTTTTTCACCCTGTTCATTCAGGAGTGGCTGAATATCAGCTCAGGATTTTCAGCAGGCGCGGCATGCTGGTCTTTGAAAGCAGCGATGTCAATACGGGTTGGGATGGTTATTATAAGGGACAGTCCGTTGAGCCTGGAGTTTATGTCTGGAAAGTACGGGGAAATTATATAAATGGCGAACCTTTTACCCTGATGGGTGACGTTACACTTTTGAAAGGTCAATAACAACATTCAGGAAGTCGCCTGAATAAGGGCTTTTGCATTCATCACACAAAACCCGGCGTTCATCTATTTTAAACCTCCATTCATTGAAAAAATAGATGAAACATATCACTTTTAGCCGAATTTTACGTTTAAATGAATGAATTGTGACGGGATTTCACTACTTTCGTCTACACAAATCTAACAGGATCGACCTTGCTGAGGAGGATTATATACATATCCGTGCTGACTTTTATCCTGTGTACAAATGGTTTTAGTCAGGATCCGACATTCTCTCAATTCTATGCTAATCAGCTTTATCTGTCTCCCTCATTTGCAGGAGCCACTGAGGAGTACCGTCTCAGCATGAACTACAGGAACCAGTGGCCTGCTATACCCGGAGTCTTCCATACCTACAGCGTCTCGTTCGATAAGGCGCTGATCAATTTCAATTCAGGTATTGGCGTGCTTGCAACATACGACGTTGCAGGTTCAGGCGAACTGAGCACTACAAATATCGGATTGCTTTATTCATATGATTTCAACATCAACAGGGAATGGCATGTCAGGCCTGGGGTAAATTTTAAATTTTATTACCTCGGCCTTGATCTTACCAAGCTTTTATGGAGCAGCAGCATTAACGGGGGAAGTACACCGACTCCATCAATTCACCCGCCGGCATTCGATAAAGTTGCAGATGTTGATTTTGCAACATCTGCCCTTGTTTATAACGACAGAATATGGGCCGGTTTAACCCTTGACCATCTTCTTGTTCCTAAAACCTCATTCTACGGTGAGGATGCAAAGGTGCCGATCAAGTTCAATCTTTACGGCGGAGTGCAGATCATCAAGAAAACAAGGCTTAGGACAAAGCTCAGGGAGGTATTGTCAGTAGCAATGAATTTTCAGACCCAGGCAAAATTCTTCCAGACAGATATCGGATTATATTATTATAAAGACCCGCTGATCTTTGGTCTGTGGTACAGGGGTATCCCGCTGGTGACATCACAGGCAGGTGATGCCATAATCGGCCTCGTTGGCATAAAAACCAGCCAGCTTCATATTGGATACAGCTACGATTTCACCATTTCCAACCTCATAAGCTCATCTGCCGGAGCCCATGAAGTGTCGCTGGTATATGAGTTCACGTCGTTTACGATCGGTTCCCAGAAAAAAAGGATCAGAGCTATTCCTTGTCCGGAATTTTAATTCTTTTATCTTTGCGCCTTACTATTGTTAAACAAATATTGATCTCAAGATGAAGAATCTTTCAGTAATACTGTTCTCAGTTTTGTTCGTGGCACTGGGTGCTCTCTATTTTCTCCATTTTTCAGGAGGTTCAAAAGCTAAAAAAGCCGAAACGCCCGGAGAACAATCCGTATCTGTCTCATCAGGTATAGTTTATGTAAATGTTGATAGTCTGATTTTTAAATTCGATATGTTCTTCGACAGAAGGGATGAACTGATGGGCAAGCAGCAGAAAGCTGAAAGTGAGCTGAATTCAAAAGCCGGACAGTATGAGAAGAACGCAAGGGATTTCCAGGAAAAAGTGACAAAAGGCCTTGTTACAAGAGCCACTGCAGCTGAGATGGAACAGTCGCTCCTCCAGCAGCAGCAGGAACTGGTCAATCTGCGCGACAACCTCCAGGCTAACCTCATGGAGGAAGAGCAGGTGATGAACAGGCAGATCCTTGAATATATTACCTCTTTCCTCGAGGAGCACAAATCTGAATACAACTATCAGTACATACTTGGTAAAAGCTTCGGCGGACAGGTGCTTTACGGAGATTCCACGCTTGACATAACCGCTAAAGTGCTTGAAGCATTGAATTCACAGTATCAGGCAGAGAACAAAGAATAGTATGGGTTTCGCCGCTGACTGGCTTAACCGGAGGACTTTATTCCCAGAGTTTATAAAAGATCCGCCTGATGATCAGACAGGCATAATCGTTGTTATACCTGCTTTCGACGAGCCGTCAGTTTCTCCACTCCTGGATTCCCTTAATTCATGCCCGGTGCCGGACTGCAAGGCAGAAGTAATTATTGTTGTCAATGCGCCTGAAAATGCTTCAGTTGATAGCCTCAGAAACAATACTCTGTGTATTAAAAGCATCTTAGACTGGAAAAAGACCAACAATAGCTTTTTCCGGCTTTATGTCTTTGATGCCGGCCAGGCTCCGGTGAAGAAGTGGGGTGTTGGTCTCGCCAGAAAAACAGGAATGGATGAGGCTCTCCGCAGGTTCAGTTTCATAGACAGGCCTGATGGCGTAATCGTATGCCTTGATGCAGACTGCAGGGTTGAGAAGAATTATTTCACTGCGATATCCGGAGAGCTTCTCTTGAAGAAGAGAAGAAAAGCCTGCTCAATATACTTTGAGCATCCGCTCTCGGGTATTGAATTCCCCGAAAGAATATACCGCTATATCATTCAGTATGAACTGCATCTGAGATATTTTGTCCAGGGGCTCAGGTATGCCGGATATCCGAATGCCTTTCATGCCGTAGGATCAGCAATGGCTGTAAAGGCTGATCAGTATATGAAAGCGGGAGGCATGAACAGGAAACAGGCGGGTGAGGATTTTTATTTCTTTCAGAAGCTGATACCGCTCGGGGGTTGTTTTTCACTTTCGTCCACTACGGTTTACCCATCTCCGCGCGAGTCATACAGGGTGCCTTTCGGCACAGGAGTTATGATTGCGAAACTTCTCGGCGAAAACAGCAACCGGCTCCTTACATATAATATATCAGCATTCTCTGAGCTTAAGGAGCTGTTTACAATAAGCCCGGAACTTTACAACCTGGGAAAAGGAGTCTCCGCGGATCATTATGACGATCTGCCTTCAGGTGTAAGATCATTTGTCGACAGGCAAGAGTGGTCAGAAAAAATCGCGGAGATCCGGAGGAACACTTCCTCTGCTGATGCGTTTCTGAAAAGGTTTTTCAACTGGTTCAACACTTTCAGAATTGTAAAGTATATGAATCATGTTCATAACGGAATCTATGAAAAGCAGGCAGTTTTAAAATCTGCATGTGACCTTCTGAACGCAATGGCCCCCGGATATCATTCAGGGAGTGCAGAAGAGTTGCTGATTATCTTCAGGGAACTTGACAGGCAGTCAGGCTGAGATTCAATTGTTTTTGCGGGCGATCTCCCGGTCTTCCCTGGGACTGAGAATTATGTAAAGGTCCTCGTCAGGCTTTTTCATCCGGTACTGTTCCCGCGCAAATTTCTCAAGGTTGTCATTATCGGTTTTCAGCTCAAGGAGCTTTCTCCTGTCTGCCTCGATTTTTTCAAGATAATACTCCCTGTCCTTCCTGAGCCTGTTCATCTCCCTGATCTCTTTATACCTTGATAAGAGATTGTTTGAATCAAGGAGAAGCAGCCAGATCAGGAAGATAAGTATGGTCAGGATGTATTTGTTCCTGAAAGCTGCAGGAATCTTATCAATGAATTTAAACCTTATCATTCCTGTGCAAAGCTACAACTATTTTTTCATCCGCCGCTCATCAGGTAAAGCATCTGAACGTTGTCACCGTCGCGGATCATAGATGTTTCATACTTGTCTTTAGGTATGAGCGCGCCATTTATCTTTATAATTCTCATCCTGAAGGAGAATTTTTTCAGTTCGATCATCCGGGCCACGTTCAGCGGATCCTCCTCAAATATTTCTTCACGGTTATTGAGCAATATCTTCATGATTGGCCCGCCTGTTTTTTCATCAGTAAAATTTCGATAACAAGGTTAGCCTGCATGTTCGCCACGATGCTTACCCTGGGCGCCATCGGGGGGTGATCGTCATCTGCCGTTGTCGATTCATCACCGCAAACATAAAGTGTATCATCTATTTTGCGCGATCTTATCGCTTCATTCTTTCCATATCCTGCCAGGCCTGATCCTGTAACAACGGGAATACCCGGCATCCTCATCTGGATAGTCTCGATGAGCATTTGTTTCATATCGCTGCTGTCGAATGCCTCGACTATTATATCACAGCCCGCAAAGATCTCCGGAATGTTTCTCTCATCCAGCTTCAGGGTATGGACAATCACATTCACTGCCCGGTTGATACGCTGAATATTTGCTTTAAGCGCATCTGTTTTATACATCCCCGCCTGATCGGCAAAGTAATATTGCCTGTTAAGGTTGGCAGGTTCAATTTTGTCAAAATCAGCGATAACCAGGGTTCCGACCCCGCTTCTGGCCAGCGAAACCGCGCAATTTGATCCAAGACCTCCTGCACCTGCTATCCCTGCGCGGAAGCTCCTGAGACGCGATTCAATTTCAGAAAATCTCATCGAGGCTGTACTTTTAAAACACTAATGCAAATATACAATATAAATTTTCGGCAGGGACTTAAGGCGGAAACGGATAACTACCTGATTAATATCATACTGAACCTCCGCGGATTTTATTAACTTTAACAGTTTATACCCATCTCATAAACAATTTTGATAATATGGATATTGCAGCTATAAAAGCACAGCACAGGCTCATTAAGGAATGGAAATATACCTGGACCCCCCTTGATAAAGGATATACTGACAAGACCCTTTATATTAATGTAGGTACTTCAGAAATAAAAGATAAAGATGTACCGCCGGTGATGAAGGAGAAATTCATTGGGGGCAAAGGATACGGACTCAGGCTACTGTGGGATGCCACGAAGCCTGACACAAAGTGGGATGATCCTGATAATGAGATAATTATCTCCTCGGGACCCATCGGCGGCATTACTCAGTACTCAGGTACCGGTAAATCGCTGGTGGTAAGCATCTCGCCGCAGACCGATTCGGTGATGGACAGCAATGTGGGCGGGTTTTTCGGGCCATTCCTCAAGTTCTCCGGCTTTGATGCCCTTGAATTGCAGGGTAAGGCGGACAGCGACGTGATCGTTTTCATAGACGGAATAAACCATAAGGTGGAAATATTTGAGGCGCCTGCAGAAGCCACTGACAGTCACGTGCTTGCAGAACAGCTTACCGAAATGTTTGCTGACAATGACAATGAAAAAAAGAACATAGGTGTTGTCTCTTCGGGTTCTGCCGCTGAACACTCCCTGATAGGGATGCTTAATTTCAGCTTTTATGACCCGAAGCGGAAGAAAGTAAGAATGAAGCAGGCTGGAAGGGGAGGCATTGGCACCGTTTTCCGGAACAAGAAGATCAAGGCGCTGGTATGCAAGGTGCCCGGAGTAAAGGGCAACCTTAACAATGTTGTTGATCTTGAGGCGATTACGGAGCGGGGCCGACGTTTCAACCGTGAGATTCGTGAGCTGGACGACAAGCAGTGCCGCATGCGGAAGGTGGGAACAGCTCACCTGATGGAGATCATGGATGATCACGATCTCCTTCCGACATACAACTATAAATTCGGCTCACATAAGGATGCACCCAGGATAGATTCTGCAGTCTGGACATCATTCTTCACCCAGGGTATTCCTGATGGCTGCTGGATAGGATGCAACATGGCCTGTTCAAAGGCAATTGACGACTATGAGCTTGCCAGCGGCCCGTACAAGGGACAGAAAGTTATGGTAGACGGACCGGAATATGAGACTGCTGCAGGCCTTGGCTCAAATGGCGGATTCTTCGACCCGCGTTATATAATTGAAGCCAACTTCTACTGCGACACATACGGGATCTGCACAATAACATGGGGCACCAGCCTGGCCTTTATCCAGGAGTGCTATTCAAACGGCATCCTGAACAAGGAACGTACAGGCGGACTTGAGCTGACTTTCGGGAATATCCCGGCCGCTCTTGAACTGCTTCACCAGGCAGCTCGCGGCGAGGGATTCGGCAAGATCGCCGGACAGGGAGTGCGCCGCATGAAACAGATATTTGCAGAAAAAGGATGGGGCGACCCTGCATTCATGCAGGATATTGGCATGGAGAACAAGGGTCTCGAATATTCGCAGTACATGTCGAAGGAGTCCCTTGCACAGCAGGGTGGTTATGCGATGACAAACAAAGGCCCCCAGCACGATGAAGCCTGGCTCATTTTCATGGATATGGTCAATAACCAGATACCTACCTTCGAGAACAAGGCGGAAGCTTTGCATTATTTCCCCATGTTTCGTACCTGGTTCGGCCTGGTGGGCCTCTGCAAACTTCCATGGAACGATGTTGAACCGGAGAACAATGCGGAAACCGATGAGCCTGCAAAGGTGCCTGAACATGTTGATAATTATGTTACTATATACAGAGCAGTTACCGGAAGGACATTTGATAAAAAGAGGCTTATTGAAGACTCAGAACGGGTGTACAATTTCCAGAGAGTATTCAATCTTCGCAGGGGTTACGGAAAACGGAAAGATGATGACCAGCCTTACCGGGCATGCGGACCTGTTACAGTTGAGGAGTATATATCGAGGGCTGAGAGATACGACAGGCAGCTGAAGGAAAAAACCGGGTTTGACCCTGATGGAAAGAGCACAGAAGAGAAGATGAAAGTCCTGCGCAAATACCGTGAGGCTCAGTATGACAGCCTTCGTGATGCCGTCTACAATCGGCGTGGATGGAACAAAAACGGGATCCCCACAATCGAACACCTCAGGAAGATCGGGATGGATTTTCCCGAAGTTATAGAAGTAGTAAAAAACTATCAGTAGCTATCAATGATCCCGTTTGAAAAGGCTTTTGAGATTGTTATGAGTTCCTCCTTCACGCTGGGGAATGAGGAGGTCTCTTTCACAAAGTCTTTAGGCCGGATACTTGCCGCTGATGTCGTCAGCGACATGGATATGCCCCCGTTCAATAAGGCATCCATGGATGGCTTTGCCTGCAGGAAGGCAGATATTAACGTTGAACTGGAGATAATAGAAACAATACCTGCCGGCAGATGGCCTGAAAAAGCTGTAGGGAAAAACCAGTGTTCCCGGATCATGACAGGCGCTGCTCTGCCTGATGGAGCTGACAGTGTCATCATGGTTGAGGATACCGAGGTCCTTGAATCGGGCAGATTAAAATTCACAGGCACTTCAACAAAGGGTAATATCGCTTATAAAGGTGAAGATATAAGAACAGGAGATGTTGTCATCAGGGCGCCGAAGCAGATCACTCCCCAGGATATTGCTGTAATGGCTACAGTGGGTCATACCGCTGTGACGGTCAGCAGGATGCCCCGGGTAGCTGTGATCAGTTCGGGCGACGAGATAGTTGAGCCCGATCAGGTTCCGGGGAAATCCCAGATCAGGAACTGCAATTCGTATCAGCTTATAGCCCAGGCTGAAAGGACGGGGGTCAAGGCCATGTCCTATGGCATTGTAAGGGACGACGTGGAGGAGACATACTCAGTGATATCGGCTGCAATATCTGAAAATGAACTTGTGCTGATCTCCGGAGGGGTTTCAATGGGCGATTTTGATTTTATTCCTTCAGTGCTTGAGCGGGCAGGAGTGAAAATTCTTTTTTCACGGGTGGCAGTCCAGCCGGGAAAGCCGACTACGTTCGGAGTACATCCAAAAGCCCTGGTTTTCGGCCTTCCGGGCAATCCGGTATCTTCGTTTGTTCAGTTTGAGCTCCTTGTAAGGCCATTGATATACAGGATGATGGGAATGAACTGGGAACCGCTGACAATCTCCGTGCCTTTGAAGGAGCGATATTCAAGGAGATCATCAGACAGGATGGGATTGATACCAGTGCATATCACTTCTGACGGATTCGCGGAAGTCGTTGAGTTCCATGGTTCGGCGCACATTTCAGCGCTGCCCGGTGCATCAGGGATCGTAGCTATTTCCCGGGGCGTAGATGCGATTGAAAAAGGAGAGATTGTAAGGGTGAGGCAGATTTAACGGACAGGATGTTAATTATCAGATAAAATGGAATTTCCGGGAAAGATAAATGTGCTGATTGTCACGCTTAGCGACAGGGCGCATGCCGGTGAGTACAGTGACCTCAGCGGACCTAAGATAAAGGAGATACTGACTGGTTTTTTCAGAGAACAGAACTGGTCAGGTGAGTTCAAACTCACGCTTATCCCTGACGATGCAGTGCTGCTTGAGGGTATACTCAGAAGCTCAGGCAATGGGTACCAGGTGATTTTCACAACAGGCGGTACGGGGATCGGTCCGAGAGATATTACGGTTGAAACAGTCAGACCGCTCCTCTCAAAGGAGATACCCGGGATAATGGAATACATACGTATGAAGTACGGATCAGAAAAGCCTAATGCGCTTCTGAGCAGGGGCGTGGCAGGAGTACTGGGCGAAGCACTGATCTATACGTTGCCAGGATCGGTGATGGCTGTCGATGAGTATATGACCGAGATCCTGAAAACCCTGAAACATACACTTGAGATGAAGTCGGGAATCGATAAGCATCCCCGGCATCAATAGTTGAACCTGTTATTTGTATTGGCAGCCGCAGTTCCGATTACCCGGTCATAACGCTCATAAGGGTTCCTGTAATACACAAGGACAAAGTAGTCGTTTTCGGTTTCATAGTGGCTTCCTTCAAATAGTGTTGGAATCCCCTGAGTATCGCCTTCTTTGAGAAATACATATTCGTAATTGTACCATCCCTGCTTCAGGAGCATTGAGCATTCATACTGGCCATCCTGCTGATTGTAAACCATAAGGTTATTATCGTTAAAATTCCAGTTGTTAAGCGCACCTGCTACATACATGCTTCCACCGGCCACCATATATTTTGAAGCAAGTGTAAAATATACATTTAAATAATCGGCATCTGTCTCCGGTTCCCTTCCCTCATCGGATGCTACATAAAACTTACCGTTGAAATCCTGCCAGAAAAAATAGGGTTTGAACTCGCGGCTTTCCGAAGGAGTAAGATAAATATTGTAGTAGGGTGGTGAATAATCTATTATCCTTACGAATTCTGTCTTGTACCTAATACTTTTAATATCGAAGTAACGGAATTCGTTGCCTCCCGGAAAGATGTTCTTTTCCGTCATCGCGTTGAATTTAAGCTCGTTGTTTCCCGTAAAATCAGGCTTGAGGTTCATTTTTGCATTATTCCACCTGCCGTTCTGAAGTACGGAGCAGTAGATGTTCCGCATCGGATCGGTTACGGGTGTC
>Ga0105099_10001269_pt1 | contig 16025 bp, 13 predicted proteins | sample PPLLak3cmMay2015_2_FD_79138 | JGI IMG/M metagenome (GOLD analysis project Ga0105099, IMG submission 79138) | Freshwater sediment microbial communities from Prairie Pothole Lake near Jamestown, North Dakota, USA - PPLs Lake P8 Core (1) Depth... | ecosystem: Environmental > Aquatic > Freshwater >... | reverse complement strand
AATGTCCTTTGCGAATTAAGCACCTCCAGAAGCGAACTTTCTCCCCGTTCATAGCTGTAAATTTTTCCCTTGAGAACATCTTCTGCCCCTTTAAGCAAGCCTGTTTCAAAATTTTCCACCTGTCTGCAATAGGCATAGTATTGCTGAAGAGTAACAATAATTTCAGTTTTCACCAGTAGTTCAGCCTGCTTGTACAGCTCTTCTGCCTGGGCAACCTGAAACTGAGCCATTGATACATCTCCTTTATTGAGGTTTGAAAATTTCAGGGGAACCGCAAGTCCGCCGGAAATTGAGTTCGCTACTCTGGTACCATCGGTATTTAGATACGTGTTTTCCACCCCGGCCCAGATATCAATATCTGCCATTCTTTCTTTTTTAACGAGGGTGAGAATTTTTTCAGAGACAATCCGGTTATTCATCGCTGCAATCATATCGGCCCTGTTATTCTGAGCGGCGATAATGAGTTCCTCCTGGTTGAAAACCTTGTTATCGGCGTTCAGGCTTCCTGTTGGATAGAACAAAGTGTCTTCCTTTTCCAGTCCGGCAATCAGTGTTAGCTGGGTAAGCGAATTCTTCCATTCGGCCTCTGCTTCGAACAGTTCATTTAGCAGGAACCCTGCTTCAACCCGGCTCTGGATTGCATCAATTTCCATTATGATTCCAAGATGATACCTTATGCTGTCTGCTGATGAGAGCTGTTTGACGGTGAGATAGGAATCGATCCTGGCCCTTAGCAGCTGGCTCTGCTTTATTGCATTAAGATATGCCAATGCGGCGTCTGCCTGCAGATTCCTGTAATAGTCAAGTGCAAGGGCAGTTACTAATTGTTTTTCGCTCTTTGCCAGGTCGATTCTGGCTCTCCTCTTCCCACTCAGACCCAAAGTTGTACCGATCTCAGCGCTGATATCGTTCCCTGTTCTCGTCCCCATCTCTGAATTGCCGGTATAACCCAGTGAAATCGAAGGGTCAGTATAAATACCGGCAGCCAGGATTGCCGCTTCCGAGATATCTATGTTGTACTTTTCAGCGGCGTAGCCCAGATTATGAGCCGCTACTACTTCAAGATATTCCTTAAGGCTTATATTGAACCTGTTGAGTGTGGTGTCAATTTGAGCCTCACTGGTTATCTGAAGAGTTAAGAGGATAATACTTATAAAGAAAAGCTTTCTCATTTTTGACCAGTTTATTGTTCGTTAAGAATCTCGTCTCCCCATTTTTTCTCCATAATATAATACATGGCAGGCAGCACATAGAGGGTTATGACGGTAGCAAAAAAGAGCCCGTAAACTATCACAGTCGCAAGTGGTCGCTGCACATCCGACCCTATTGCTGTAGAGAGGGAGGCGGGAAGTAATCCGAGAATAGCAACTGTTGCTATCATTACAATAGGGCGGAAACGATGCCGCGAGCCCGTTATTACGGCTTCTTTAAGTTCCATACCCTGTCTCCGCAAGGTGTTTATATGGGCAATCATAATGACGCCGTTCTGGATTGATACCCCGAATAATGCAATAAATCCAACAGCCGACGATACATTCAGGGTCATGCCAAAAATGTTCAGAGCCAGCATTCCTCCGAAAAGTGCCAGTGGAACCACGCCCATAATAAGAACTGCCTGGCGGAATGTTCCGAATGCCCCGAAAAGCAGCAAAAACATAATTGCAAGTGCCAGAGGGACTATCATAGCAAGGCGCGAGTAAGCCCTGTTCTGATTCTCAAACTGACCACTCCACCTCAGATGGTTCTTTTCATGATTGTACTGCACATTCTGCTCAATCACCCGGTCTGCCTCATTCAGAAATGAAGTCAGGTCAGTTCCCCTTAGATTCAGCTTAATTATCATGTACCTTTTGTTCATCTCACGCGCAATCATACTGGCGCCGGTGCTTAGTTTTATATCGGCCACCTGCGATAATGGTATTCTGGCGCCGCTGGCTGACGTAAGCCTGAGATTCCCTATTTTTTCGGGAGTATTCCTGCTATCCTCATCATACCGGCATATAACATCATAAACCTTGTCATCGATAAAAATGCTTGAAATGGCTTTCCCCCCGATTGCTACTTCAATTAACTCTGCCACATCCGAAACGTTGAGCCCGTACTGAGCTATCTTATCCCTGTTGGCATGTATCTGCATCTGGGGCAGGGGAGGTTCCTGATCGATAGCCACATCGACTGCTCCGGGGACTTTTTTCAGCTCTCTTACAATATTCTCCGCTATTTTCCGTGATTCGGAGAAATCGTCACCGTAGATATTCAGTGCAAGATCGCTGTGGGTTCCCGCAAGGAGGTCCATAACCATATCAATTATGGGCTGCGAGAAGCTCACGGTGTATCCCGGCATCGTTTCAAGCTCCCTCGACAATTCATCTATCAGATCGTTCTTTCTCTTTCCGCGGGCCCATGTATCATAAGGTTTCAGTCCAATCGAACATTCCAGATGGGAGGTTGAAAATGGCTCGGTTCCCGCATCATCCCTCCCGGTTTGAACCATAACGTAGGTAACCTCATCGTATTTGATTATTCGCTGACGCAGTGAATCGCTCATCTCTTTCGACTTTGCCAGAGAGATCCCGGGAGGCAGTTGAACCTGTAGCCACAACGATCCTTCGTCAAGCTGAGGCAGAAAATCCTTCCCAACAGTAATGGTGAGTACAACGGCAGCGAACAGAATTCCCGCGAGAGGAGCAAAAATCTTCCGCGGCTTATTCATTATCTGCCGGGTATGGTGGTGATATTTAACAATCAGTTTCTCAAGCCATTTATTCCTGTACATTTTTTGTGGACGGCGGTAAAGGGTATAGGCCAGCCCTGGCATAAGCAACAGGGCTACAGCAAGAGCTCCGAGTAGTGCATAGCCTACTGTGAACGCCATCGGAGTAAAAAGTTTCTTCTCAATCCGCTCAAAAGCAAATAAAGGTAGGTATGCGGTTATAATAATTATCGAAGAGAAGAAAATTGGTTTTGCCACCTCGAGACATCTGTCAATTACTGACTCTACATCAAGCTCAACGTCCTGATGGTCCTCCCTTTTCTTTAAAACAGTTTCAAGCATAACTATCGATGCCTCAACTATTATCCCAAAGTCTATCGCCCCCAGAGAAAGAAGGTTTGCAGGGATATCAGTTAACAGCATCAGGACAAATGCAATAAGTAACGAAAGTGGTATAGTAATTGCAACTATCAGTGCACCCCTCCAGCTCCCGAGAAACACAATAAGAATAAAGACTACCAGTACAACTCCCATTAAGAGGGTATGTGATACTGTATTCAGGGTTGTGTTAACCAGGTGTGTTCTGTCCATAAACGGATGAATTACTACTCCTTCGGGTAGTATTTCATTATTGAGCTCATCAACAGCTGCATGAATCCCTTCCAGAACCCTTGATGGATTCTGGTACCTCAGCATCTGCACAATTCCTTCGATGCTTTCAGAATAGTCTCTTCCCCGATCAGTGTACCCCAGTACCCCTTTCCGCTCAAGATTACCATACTTCAGCTCACCGATATCTTTAAGGAAAACAGGTATTCCATTCACTGTCTTAATCACAATCTCCCCGAGATCACTCAGGTCTCTCACCAGTCCTATTCCCCTGATAACAAAGCTTATATCGCCCCGGTCGAGCATGCTGCCCCCGGCATTGGTATTGTTCTTTTCTATTTTTTCGGTTACCTCTGACAGGGAAAGCTTATACTGCTCAAGTTTCGCCGGATTTATCTCAATCTGAAACTGAGTTGTTATTCCTCCAAAATTACTTACCTCAGCTACTCCGGTTATCTGCTTCAACCGTGGAATTATAACCCATCTCTGTAATTCTGTCAATTCACGGAGGTCATGATTATCACTCTCAATTATATAGCGGAATATTTCACCGGTAGGGGATGTCAGGGGGTTCAATCCCGGTACTGCATCGTATGGCAGTTCTACGTCTGTGATTCTCTCCTGAACCCGCTGTCTGGCCCAGTAATCGTCAACACCGTCCTTGAAAACCAGAATAACCGCCGAGATGCCAAATGTGCTCTTGCTACGCATTGTGTGCAAACCCGGAAGTCCATTCAGGCTTCTCTCCAGAGGAATTGTAATCTGTTGTTCTATCTCCTCGGCTGCCAGTCCCGGCACCTGTGTAACAACCTGGACAGTGACATCGGCAATGTCAGGATAAGCCTCAATAGATAATTGGTTCCATGAGTAGATTCCGAATATTCCGGTAAGTAGAAAAACGGATAGTAATATCCAGCGTTTTCTTATGGCAATAGATATAAGCTTTCTCATATTAATAAGCCTCCACCAGCAAAAGTCCCCCGCCCGTCACAATTTTATCGCCCGACTTCAGACCTGATCCTACCATTACCCTGCCATTTTCACTGCCAGTAATCTCAATCTCACGCCTTACATATTTATTCTCCATCACTTCCACGAAGACGAAACTCCCGTTTTCCATCTGAAGAACTGCCCCCGAAGGTATCAGTATAGCATCCTCAACCGTATTGAAGAACTTTACCGTTACATACATTCCCGGTTTCATGGCGCGGTCCCGGTTCTCACACTCAATATATACCTGAACTGACCTTGTCTCCTCATCGAGCATTTCACTTATGTGGTAAACTTTCCCGGTAATTGATACCTCCTCCGACCGCGGAAGTATTACCTCTACTTCGCCCGATTCAATAGCCCGATTCAAATCCTTTTCCTTTACCTGCCCTACAACCCATACTTTACTTAGCTCTGCAACAATGGCGACCGGATCAGAGTCATCTCTCATATATTGACCGATCACGATTGTGTTTTCAACAATCTCCCCGTTGATTGGCGACCTGACGATTAATGGCTGGCCAAGCGCTATTACCTCCTGATTGGCATTGTAAACCGAGAGACTTGCTGTTGCGTTTTCATGATTTCGCAGGGAAAGTTCATAAGCAACCTCTGCCTCTTCCAACTCCTTCTGAACCCCCACTCCGTTAGCCTTCAGATCGCGCTGGCGATTCAGATTCTTCTCTGCCAGTTGCATCTCTTGACGGGCCTGAAAACACGTTTTGCACGCTTCAAGAAAATCAGGAGAACTTATCTCAAATATGGGGGAACCAACACTTACTCTCTGCCCAAGCCTTACAAACGATTTTGTTATGCGGCCCGAAAATGGGGCAGCAATGTGGGCAAAATTATTCGGGATGGCTCTGACAGTCCCGGTAGATATTGTCTGTTTTCTGTAAGGTTCAGATTTTACAGTTCCGGTATTGATTTTCGTCCTTATAAAGGAGCCTTCAGGAAGTACTATCGTGTCACCCTCCATCATGTAGTGTGCCTTCTCTGCCAAACCTGCCTTCTGTCCACACGAAACGGTCATAAAGGCAAGACATACGAATAGTAAGTTTTTCATCTTATGTAAATTGAATAAGGAATTAAAAGAAACAGGTTTTGATTCTATTTCCGGATGGGATCGTCGACCGTCCCGGAATGGGGCACTCCCGGTTTTATGCCCGTAAGGAAGCCGGGGGAGCTCTTAAAGAAATGTTGCATTCTGAAGTGGAGAAAGTCAGATTCTCATCGCAGAATGAGATGAGCAGACCGGTTTCCGAACCTGGGCAATCATTAATGACTTCCTGTGATATGGAATCAATCTGGAACTCAGACAACATCTGTATTAGAAGCAACTCATCCTTTGAATGATTGTGCCTTTCCGGTTCGCCATCGGCCGATGGCAGGGACGGATGCGAATGTACAATTTTCCAGCCCGCAATAAGATGGCTGTGAGAAAAGAGTGTTATACTTCCATAGTACCCAAGGAAAATAACCAGCAGTAATCTGGAAACTATTTTATTCACTCTCCGGGGCATAACAGTTGTTTACTTTTCCACGAAGATATTTAAATGGCTGTTATTTTAATAACAGATAGAACTATCTTGTCTGAATTAACCAGACTATTTCCTATGCTCCTTATATGAAAAGAAATTGCCGGCCAGGACTTGGCATTCTGTTAAATGTCATATAATCAGGCACTAAATGGGTAATTTGTACGAAAGAAGGTTCTTTTAAACCTTTGTCTTTCCGGTCTATTTTTTCTTAAAAAAACTGTTTTATAACAATGTAAAATATCTCTTATCAGTAGCTTCTGCGCTTGAAATCGCGTCCATGCCTGAATTTCGGTTCCGATTCACGTCCGGTAAATTCGTAGTTCTCTGCCGCTTCAACACGTATACCGTCAAACATCACGTCATTCATCCCTGCAATTATCTTCTTTGCCTTTTTTGCATCTACCTCTACAGCAGTGGCACGTCTGAAGATTTCAATCGTACCAATTTCAACGTCGCGGCTCTCTGCAACACTTACAACCAGCTCAATAACATCGCGCTTGGTAATGTTTTTGCCTTTCCCGACGTTAAAGACAATTCTTGCCATCGACCTCTCTTTGCCACCCTTGCGGCCACCTTTTTCAAAGGTTCCTCTTTCGCCGGAAACTCTTCTCTCTCCATCTCTTGATTCGAGATTGAGATCGGGGGCGTCTTTGTAGTACTCAAGAAAACGATTAAACTCAACCGATACAAAGCGCTTGATAACTTCTTCCTTACTCAGATCGCCAAGCATATCGTATACTTTGTCCATAAAGGGATCAATACGACTGTGATCGACAGCAGATTTCTGCATCCGCTCAACCATGTTGAAGAGTTGACGCTCACATATTTCTGTTCCGCCCGGAACCGGACGAAGCTCAAACTTTTTGCGGGTAAAATTCTCGAGCTGAGATATCCTCCCACGTTCCTTCAAATTTATAATCGAAACGCACTGACCCTCTTTCCCCGCGCGGCCTGTTCGGCCAGATCTGTGGGTATACACTTCAATGTCGTCGGGAAGGTTATAATTTATAACATGCGTAAGATCGTTTACATCAAGTCCTCGTGCAGCAACATCAGTCGCTACCAGAACACTCAGGTTATTGTCGCGGAACTTCTGCATTACAGAGTCACGCTGAGCCTGCGAAAGATCGCCATGCAACGCCTCTGCATTATAACCATCGGTCATAAGCGAAGCTGCAATATCTTTGGTTTCCTGACGGGTGCGGCAGAACACTATTCCATATATATCGGGATGATAGTCGACAATTCTCTTAAGTGCATTATAGCGATTCTTTGCACTGACCATATGAAAAACATGAGAAACGTTTTCAGCACTTGCGTTTTTCTTACCCATGGTGATCTCAATCGGATCTTTCATGTAGGTCTTTGCAATGGTATTAATCTCTGACGACATGGTGGCCGAGAAAAGCAGCGTGTTTTTGTCCTTCGGTGTCTGGGCCAAGATAGCATCAACATCATCGCGAAATCCCATTTTCAACATTTCATCAGCCTCATCTAGTACAAGGGTCGATACCTTCGACAGATTTATCCTGCCACGCCGAACCAGGTCGAAAATTCTTCCAGGTGTGGCAACAACTATGTGTGCCCCTTTGCTTAATTGTGAAATCTGCCGGTCAATCGGAGCTCCACCATATACGGCAACAATCCGTAGCCCATTTATGAACTTACCGTAGTTCTCAAGGTCTCGGGTAATCTGCATACATAGTTCGCGGGTGGGACTAAGTATCAACAGCTGGGGGAAAGCATCGCCGATCTTAATGTTCTGCAATGCCGGCAGTCCGAAGGCCGCCGTCTTTCCTGTACCGGTCTGTGCCAGACCGATAAGGTCTCGCTTTGCTTCAAGCAGCGCGGGAATTACCTTATTCTGAATAGGGGTGGGTACAACAAATCCTAATTCCTCAATACCCTTGAGGATCTCTGGAGATAACTCCATTTCTGAAAATAACATACATAAATTTTTATGAGCCTTCCCGTATTTCCAATCACCGGTTATCACAGGTCAACCCGTTAATACTACCTTAAAAAGAATGCCGGTTTAAGTTTTATCCGCTTGCCGGAGTAACTTGGTGAACAGGGAATTAGGACAATTATTAAAACAGGATGATTTGTTCAAGAGAAAGTCAGGCCGTTCAATAACATTCTTTTTTTAATCGGGTGCAAAGGTAATATAAAATACCGGACAAAAAGCATCGAAGAAGATAATTCTCAATAAGTTCAAATTGGGGAACCGATGGCGGCGAACAAAAATATTTGTATTTTCACAATACTATTTTGTACTCCTAACCAATTAAATTTCGAAATGACAATCTGGACGAATGAAATAAAGGAGCTCGATAAACTCTATTCCTCCTTTAAGGGGCACATCCCTGATATTGTAAAGGAGATGGAGCAGTTACTCAAAACTGATGATGCAAATGTTGTTATGTTGTATTCACGAAGATGCCTTGAGGTAATTGTTACTGACCTGTGCGAAATAGAATTGAACAGGCCCAGAAAAACAGAACCCCTGAAAGGGATCATTGATAAGCTGAATAGCGAGGAGAAAGTCCCCCCGCACATAATCACTTCAATGATCAGCCTTAACAGCATGGCAACATACGGCACTCATCCAAAGGATTTCGATCCCGAGCAGGTGAAACCGGTGCTGAATAACCTCGCTATAATTATAAGGTGGTACCTTAAGTACAAGGATGTTAAAGTTGTAAGCAAAACAGCAACAGAAGAAGAAAAATCCGAAACCAGAATTCCTGTAGATTCACCAGAAGAACCCGTGAAGGGGGGAAAGAGACAACTCCTGCTGAATATCAAGGCTTTAATCGGAGCTATTTTCCTCATTGTGGCGGTTTTCGGAGGTATAGGGTTTATCAACTACCTCAGGGAGAGACCCAGAGATCGTAATAATGAAAAGGACTGGCTGGGGCGTACCGGCGTTTTCACTGACCCACGCGACGGAGAAGAATACAAGACTATTATTATTGGAAGTCAGGTATGGATGGCAGAGAACCTGAGAGCCTCAAGCTTTAACGATGGCACCCCGATTCCTCAGGTGACAGTTGACTCCCTCTGGTGGGATTTACCGACCCCCGGGTATAGCTGGTACGACAACGATGCTCTATCCTATAAGGCTACATATGGCGCAATATATAACTGGCATACAGTGAACACCGGTAACCTTTGCCCTGTTGGCTGGCATGTTCCTTCAGAGGAGGAATGGGCAGAACTGACAGATTATCTGGGTGGTAGGGAGATTGCCGGAAAGAAATTGAAGGATGCCAGTGAAGCCTTTTGGGAGGACCACTATGATAAGACCCTGAGACCCACAAATGTAAGTGGCTTCACAGCTCTTCCCGGTGGTTTAAGAGGTTGTAGCCAGGAGATTCAGACAACATTTGAATCAATGGGATACCATGGATCATGGTGGACTTCCACTGAAGACGGCAACTTTGCAATGCGTTTTTTCATAGAAAGCAGATCAAACTCCCTGTACAAGGAAAGTGGGTATAAGTCAGCAGGCTTTTATGTAAGGTGCGTGAAGGATTGATGGCGGAATAATTCATGAACATCTGCCCTCCTATTCAGATGATTCTCCACCCTTCTTTATGGGCGATCGCGGAAAGTTTGCGGTCGGGGTTTACGCAAACAGGATTGCCAACGACTTGCAGTGCCATCAGATCGGAAATCGAATCGCCATAGTAAAAGGCTTCGGAAAGGGTATATTTTTTTTCTTCGCAATACCTGATCAGACGTACTCTCTTTTCGTCGCCGAAACAGTACTTGTTTTCAGGAAGCCCTGTGAAAACTCCATCCTTCTCTTCCATCGTTGTGCATATCTGGTTATCTGCACCGATATAAGAACCTAACAATCTGCCTATCTGAATTAGCACAGACGAGAGGATTAATATCTCCCCGTTATTTCTCCTGTGAAAATCTATTTCAGATATTATATCTGGCCTGATTGAATTAATAAGGTGCTTATTAACAATTAATTCCGAGAGTATCTCCAGCTTTTCAACCTTTACTCCCCTGAGCCAATTCCCCATTTGGGAAACAAGCAGGACAGGGTCTCTCAAATCGAGCTTGTGTAATATGGACAGGTATATTGCATTTACCAGATCGGATGTGCTCATTAATCCGCTTCTGTAAGCTTTGCGCACCAGAACCGGTCCGCTATTGATACTCAGAATAGTTTTGTCAATATCAAAAAAGGCCGAGTAGTTCCTGGTTTGTTGGTCCATCTGAGCGAAAAGAGCTTTGCTAATTATCGGGTTTAAAATAATTATTTCCGGAAGGATTGTAGATCATATTCAGCGCTCCGGGTATTACAGAGACTTCAAATTTTTTTGATAAATACAACTCCCCGTCAAGGTGGTAGGGAACATCAGAGGGGAATTCCAGTGTAAGTTTTCCTGTTTGGTAATAGTTGACCCTCTTATCGTTGATATGTGTTCCCTTGGGAACCATGAGCAGTATCTTAAGTCTCTGCGGGAGAGTTAATTTCTTAATCGAACAAACATCAAGAAGCCCGTCGTTTGCTATTGCTTTCGGAGTCAGAAAAAACCCTCCGGCAAACCGCCTGCCGTTTGCGATGGTATTGATGAAGCAATCTGAAATAGTTTTCTTCCCGTCAGAAACAACGGTCATTTTTTTCTCTCTGAAAAACAGAAGGGTTTTAAGTATATGCCAGATGTATTTGTTCTTCCCTCCCTTTTTTACCTCGCCCGCCTCATTGTAATTTTCTGCAGCAACCTGAGCATCGAACCCTAATCCCATCCCATTAAGGAATATTCTGCCGTTACATTGCCCGACATCCATCGGTAAAGAATTTGCCTCGAAGAATGTATCCCAGTCTTTGTCTTCAAATCGTCCGGGAAAACCTGTTATCTGCAGGAAATCGTTCCCGGTTCCCCCGGCAATCAATCCTACAGTAAGATCCTTTCTTGAAACGAGGGGGGCTGTAATTTCATTAATTGTCCCGTCGCCTCCCACACCTATAATATAATTGAATCCCTTGTCCGCATATCGTACCGATAGTTCTGATGCATGCCCTTTTGCGGAAGTGAAAATGATCTCGGCATTCAGATTATTCTTCGCCATCATCTCTTTTATTTTCCCGACGAGGCTAAGTGCAAATCCGTTGCCGGCAACCGGATTAACTATAAAGACCCACTTCTTGTTCTGACTCATAATTGCTTTCTGTTGTAGTTATCGGGTTTGAAAATACCAGATTCCCGGGTTCCTGTAAAGGGATAAGTGCTGATTCTATAATATCTTTAATAATCCTGATTATTTCAGCATCTGTTTTGTCAATAAGAGTCTCTCTCTCCAGGGGATTGTGTATTATCACATTAATACTTGAACTGAAATTTATATAAAACCTGTTTTTGGGTTTCAGCACAAAAAATCCGTTCAGGGTTACAGGCAGAACATTAATGTCGGACGCTCTGAGTACCTGAATAAAGCCTCTGTAAAAGGCATTGATCTTGCCGTCTTTGGTTCTGGTACCCTCCGGGAATATTGCAATGGTGTGGCCATGTGATGTCTCAATGAGCCGGTCAAGCATCTCCTTAGTGTTTTTAATGCTTGCCCTCCGCATCGGCACGTAATTGGTCATCTTAAGCGCCTGCCTGATGAAAGGAATTTTTAATAACCTGGCATGCCCGAACCATACCACCCGTGGGAAAAATGAAACAATTGCCATTATATCGAAGAGGCTCGAGTGGTTGGCAACAAGTAGGTACTTACCGTCTTTTTTGATGTTCTCTTTCCCCTCAATATGCAGTTTTTTACCTATGATCGCAAAACCCGCTCTGGCCCAAAAAAGCATTAGAAAGGCAACCACTTTTCTTTGTTTCAGATGAGCAAAGGGAAATCCGATTATAATCAGCACTGCAGTAAACACATACAGAATGACAAATGCCGTTGCGGTCAAAAAACTGTAAACCCAGATTCTACCCTTGCTGTTCCCCACTTAGTCGCCAGATATTTATTGAAAATTGCCAATAGATTTCCCCGATAATCTATATCGATAATTGTACGAAATATACTGATTTTTTTCTGAATCCAGAGACTCTACTGATAAAGGCACAATTTGAAAGGCATTACTACAACTTCATGGACATTCCTGATGATCATCTGGTATGCACAAAAAGAAAAGCCTGCAACGAAACATTCGGCAGGCCTATCCTTTTGTATTACAGAGTTCTACCAGGTGAAACGTACACCTAATGCAACTCCCCATCCAAATCCGGCATAATCACCTACAAAGTCCCACATCGGACGGGTATCAAGAGATAGTAATATAGGGGCATCCAGAGTGTTAAAATCATATTCCAGACCTATCTGACCACCTATTGCGACGTTAAGATAATCATCATGGTCGTCATATTTGTAATAGCCAATACCTGCACCGGGTCCGATATACCAATTTAAACCATCAGTTATATTCCAGTCCCAATGATAAATTCCAAGGAGAGAAACCCTGTTGTGATGCGGATTGCCTGCGAAACCTAAATCCAGTTCCAGCCGGTTTACTTCATTAAAGCCCTTCTGATAGGAGAGTTCTACTCCGTTAATATCACCATTGCCACCCAGACGAAGACCTAAGGCATGCGGGTGAACCTGAGCATTTATATAGAAGCCAATACCAAGGGAAAGAAATGTAAAAATTAATAGCTTTTTCATAATTCGAAAAGTGTTAGTTTAATATGCTACTACTGGTTTCGGAATAGAATACCAGGTAAAGTACAAAGTTGCAACTACTGCATGAACGGAGCATTACATAATTACGGCAATAAGTTGCATGATTCACACATTTATGTATCGCCTAAACTTGCCAACCGGAAAGCAGTTGGGCCAATTCTGCATTTTTGGGCAAAACTCAAGAGCGATTCTGCAATAGCAGATTGAAAACTTCTGTTAAATATCTGAGCGAAATCAGTTCAGATATTTGAGAGGGTTACCCGCTTTTTATTCCTGTTTGAGCTTTTTTACAATCTCCGGGATAGCCAGCTTCATCCATTCTGTGTACATCTTACCCGATGGATGCAGTCCATCGACCGCAATGAGTGTTAAATCTTTCTCAGCCAGCCTTGATACTCCCGTTACGTCTATCCAGGTAATACCCCTGGATAGCGTTATTTTTTTGTTAATCGCGTTGTACTGGTCAATCTCCCCGGCAATTTTCTCCCTGTCTCTGCCCGATGCGAACGGGGTTACTCCCCAGTCGGGAATAGAAAGAACTATGACCCGGCCAGTGTCATTACCAGCAAAATAGATCGCCTTATCTATCAACTCGCTGAATTCTGTCGTGTAAAAATTGATATCCATACCCCGGTACTGGTTATTGACTCCAATCAGCAGGCTTACCAAATCATAGGGAGGCTGAGGATCAGCCTTTTTTATGGCACCCTTCAGATCTGATGTTGTCCAGCCTGTTACTGCAATTATCTCAGGCGCTTCTATCAGGTATCCCAGCTCTTTCAGGGAATCTGCTATCTGAACGGGATAACGGAGGGTGCTGTCAACGCTTTCCCCTATAGTGTATGAGTCTCCCAGGGCAAGATATTTCAACCTGACTTGTTCTTGTGCTGTCTGTTCACGGGCATCTGACATTGTAGTAACCGCTGGCTTCCTGACCACACTGCTGCACACTAGGGTGGTGAGTAGAACCAAAAAAGTCAATAGATAGATTCTCATATTTAATAGATACTGGATTGAGAAGTCAATATACGAATTATAATAAATGCAGGCTTATGAGTTCAAGTATTTCGATGTAGACTGGAGGTTTGAAATATCTAACCTTGATTTAATTCGGGAAATTGATAGAATTATTAAGCTGACAATATTTTAATTAAGTAATCAGCCTCCACAGAAAAATCATTACTAAATTTCTGGATATGTCGAATAGAATAAACATAAAATTAGTATATTTGTCGTATAAAAACGACATAAAATGGATAGCTTATTGGAATTTCAGGAAAATATTCTTCGGCAGATAAATAATGGTTTCCGGAGATATTTGCATAACCAGATTAACTGGAAAAATCGGATGATTGCAATCAAGGGACCAAGAGGAGCGGGAAAAACCACATTGATGTTACAGCGTTTAAAATATGATCTTGGGATGATACCAGAGGCACTTTACATCACTGCCGACCATAACTATTTCTATAATCATACCTTATTTGATGTTGCAAATGACTGGTACAAGCAGGGAGGTAAAATACTATTTATAGATGAAGTGCATAAGTACCCTAATTGGTCAGTGGAATTGAAAAACATTTACGATGGATTGCCAGAGATGCAGGTCGTTTTTTCAGCCTCTTCTGCATTGGATATCTACCGTGGTGAAGCCGATTTAAGCAGGAGAGTTATAACCTATTTGCTTGCAGGACTTTCTTTTCGTGAGTTTATATTATTTACCAGAGGGATAAGTTTTGAGGCAATAACTTTTGATGATATCAATAAGAATCATCAAAGTCTTAGCAGGATGATTACTGAGGATTTTCGTCCCTTACCCTCATTCCGTAAGTATTTGGAAGTAGGCTACCTGCCCGTTATTGCTGAAGGGGAAGATACGTATCTGATGAAATTGAAACAGGTTATAAATACAATTGTTGACATAGACCTTGCCTATATCGCTTCCTACAATTCAGGAACTGCAATTAAGGTTAAGAGATTATTGGGTGTTATAGCAGAATCGGTACCATTTAAGCCAAATATTGCTTCACTGGCCAGAAAACTTGATTTAAGCAGAGACAGTGTATATCACTATATCTATCAGTTAAGAGATGCAAGATTGCTCAACACTATTAGTGCTGAGGGGAAAGGAGTGTCAACCCTTCAAAAACCGGACAAAATATTTCTGGAAAATAGCAATCTGGCTTTTGCACTAAAGGAAAAACCGGATACAGGCAATATCAGGGAAACATTTGTTTTGAATCAGCTGCTTAATGCCGGTTTTAATGTCAATTCTCCGGTTGAAGGTGACTTTATTACCAAAGGATTGACAATTGAAGTAGGAGGTCAAGGCAAAAATAGAAACCAGGTGAAACATCTGGATAACTATCTGATTGCTTCCGATAATCTTGAAACAGGGTCGGGAAACAAAGTGCCTATCTGGCTATTTGGGTTTTTATATTGAGTTAATTTGGTAATTTAAGCCAATGCTGGTGAGGGATTTAATGAAAGTGGTTGAATTATTAAACGAATAAAACCTATACATTTCATTTGTAGGGTCTTTACTATATTTGTATTATGTCTATTACCTATCAGAGCATTGAACTATACAAATCACTGTTTCGTGGTAGGGAAGATATATATGCTGTTCGATGGGAAAAAGATGGAAAATCTGGATATATGCCAGCATATGAAGTAGATTGGACGAATTACGAAAAGCACAAAGCACAAGGAGGAGCCTTTAGGAATTATAATGATAAAAAACATTTGCATTTTGACAGTACTGCAATTCAAGTTCATCTGGAAGGGAAAGCAACCCATGGTCTTTACCCATTACTAGAAGATAATACTTCTTATTTCATAGCTGTTGATTTTGATAAAACATACTGGGATGCATCTATTTTAAAACTTTATAATACTTGTGAGAAATATAAAATTCCATCCTATATAGAAAAATCACGATCAGGAAATGGAGGACATTTATGGGTATTCTTTGAAGAGGCTTTCCCTGCCATCCAAAGCAGGAAAATTATGTTTGAATTGCTTCGACAGGCAAATATTATCTCCCATTTTGAAAAAGAACCAAGTTTCGACAGAATATTTCCAAACCAGGATTTCCACTCCGGAAAAGGAATTGGGAATTTAATAGCTCTCCCATTACAAGGCAATTCATTGCTAAATGGTAATTCATGTTTCTTGAACGCGGTAACATTTACACCTTATGAAAATCAATGGGAGTTTCTTTCTGAAATCTCGAAAGTATCAACCCAATCATTAAAAAAATTGTATAACACTCTTTTCAGTGAAAATCCACAGGAAGTGCTTATTTCGAATTTTGACGCTAGCAATAAGGTTGAATTAGAAATTCGAATCAGCAACCAAATATATTTAAAAAGAATCCATCTAAACCGGAAGCTTATCGTTTTCCTCCGGGAGCAACTTAACTTCTATAATTCTGATTACCTGGCAAAAAAAAATCTTGGGAAAAGCACTTT
>Ga0105099_10001268_pt1 | contig 16029 bp, 18 predicted proteins | sample PPLLak3cmMay2015_2_FD_79138 | JGI IMG/M metagenome (GOLD analysis project Ga0105099, IMG submission 79138) | Freshwater sediment microbial communities from Prairie Pothole Lake near Jamestown, North Dakota, USA - PPLs Lake P8 Core (1) Depth... | ecosystem: Environmental > Aquatic > Freshwater >... | reverse complement strand
TTTTTTCTTGCTGGGCTGTTTCTCCAGTCGAACAGCATTAGTTCTTCGTATAGTTCGCCTGCGAAGTCTTTTATCGTGAGTGCGGTTTTGTAGTCGCCTTGTATTGCGCTGTTGATTGCTTTTCTTACTAGTTCTCCGATTACGTCTGATAGTGCTGGTAAATATACATCTGTGTCTATTTCGAGTTCTTTTGGTGTTGGTAATTGTCCTGTTTTGAGATAGTGTAGATAGCAGGATGCTTCAGCGTATTCTTCTAGGCAGTCAGAATATGCTCCGACGTTTGCCAGGTGTACGTCTTTTTTGATTATCGCATCTATTTTCTTTATGGTGTTTTTTGCTTCAGAGAGTAGTTTGTCTGCTTCTTTTAGGTCTCCTCTGTGTGCTGCGTATATTGCTTGTTTGCTTGATTTGAGTACTGTTCTGCTTTGTATGATTAGTTGTTCTCTTAGTGCATCAAATGCTTCCATATTTTGGCGCATTTCTTTGAATGTTTGTTTGTTTAGCATCAGCGGGGTTCCAGAAGGGGCCGGCTGTTTGAGGCCCCTTTGTTATAATTGCATAGCCTATCTTTTGCTTTATAAATCTTGTCATGTCGAAAAACGAAGTTTTTTGACATTAGCCAAGAGCTTTATTCTTTCGTAAAATCGCTCTTGGCTCCACAGAAACATTTATATAAGTACTAAATCATTTGTTGAGCAAAAGAGTGTGAACTATGGCGGATACAGTATTGGGCGGAGTTTTGGAGTTTTTCAGGCAGTTGGGCGTATATGACGTTTTGTTGCCTTTCATTCTTGTTTTTACTATAATGTTTGCTATCTTGGAAAGGACTAAACTTTTTGGTACTGAAACAGGTTCTGATAATAAGAAGGAGTTTACTAAGAAGAACTTGAATGCAATGGTGGCTTTTGTTACTGCTTTTTTGGTTGTTGCCAGTTCGAAGCTTGTTCAAACTATTACTAAGGTGAGTAGTGAGATTATTGTTTTGCTTTTGCTGGTTGTGTTCTTTTTGATGCTTGTTGGTACTTTCATGAGTCATAAGGATATTAAGGAAGGAGAGATATTGAAAGAGGGTGTTTGGCGTACTGGTTTTATGATTGTTATGGCTTTGGGTATTATTTTCATTTTTTTGGATGCTCTTACTGTTGAGGATGGTCGTACTTGGCTTGAGATTTTTTGGGATTGGCTTTCCCAGTTTTATACTAATGCTGCTGTTGCTGCGATAGTTTTAATAATCGTGGTTGTTCTCTTTATGTACTTCATAATGAGAGAACCTAATACTGAAAAAAAGGGAGGAACTTAAAATGCTATTCCAATATGGCGGTTATAGTAGCACTAGTTTATTCCAGACACTTGTAGATTATGGTTTGCTTGATGCTTTGTTGCCTTTCTTGTTGATTTTTATTATTGTTTTTGCTGTTTTGCAGAGATTGGCTCTTTTTGGAACTCCAGGTACAGGTCCAAATGAACCAAGAGTTCCTGATCGTCGTATTAATCTTGTATTGTCAATTGTTGTTGCTTTGATGATTGTTGTTCCTCACGTGGTTGGCTTGTATCCTTTTGATTCTGACCCGATTATTCTGATTAACACGTTTTTGCCTCATACAGCTGTGCTTTTGATTGCTATTTTGTGTGTTATTTTGTTGCTTGGCTTGGCAGGCGGTGAGGTTCCGAGTTTGTTTTTGTGGGTTATCGCGCTTGTTGCTGTTGCTATTCTGGTTTTCGTTATTTTGATGGCGACTATTCCTGGCTTTTTCCCATGGTTTGACTTCCTGCGCAGGCCTGACTGGCAGGCTGGTTTGATTATTGTGTTGACTGCTGCTTTGGTTGTTTATTTCTTCAGCAGGGGCGATGATGATCAGACTGACTTTGGAGGTTGGGTTACAGGCTGGTTGGGAAGACCTCAATAAAAAATGGCTTTTGAACATGAGACTGGAGGAGAGCAGCTTCAAAGTATTTTTTACAGTCTTAACCAGTATGGTCTTCTTGATTTTCTTTTGCCTGCTTTGCTGATTTTTCTTGTTGTTTTTGGCATTTTGAACAGGCTTAAATTGTTTACTTCGAAGAAAACGGTTAATAACGCTCAGGTTGATGTTCCTGATAAGAAGATTAATGGTGTTCTTGCAGGTGTTATTTCTGCGTTAATTGTTGTTCCTCACGTGGTTGGCTTGTATCCTGATTATATTGATCCTATTTTGTTGATTTACAAGTTTTTGCCTAATACTGGTGTTTTGCTTGTCGCTATTATGGCTGTTGTGTTGTTGTTGGGTATTGCGGGTGTTCACACAAAAGACAAAGAGGTTAGTTCTTTTCAGATGTTGCTCGGCATTGTTGCTGCTATTATTCTTGTTGTTGTCTTTATGGTGAATGTTTTTCCCGACTTTTTCCCTTGGTTTGACTGGTTGAGTCATCCTCAGTATTATGGTCCTTTGATTGTTATTGCTGTTGTTGTTTTGATTATTTATCTTGTGTTTAGGGAGGGTGGCGGTCAACCTGCTTATAAGACTATTCGTCCCTGGATGAGTATGCCAGCTCCAGCAACTCCGCCAGCAAGGAGGCGTTAATGGCTACTCCTCTTGATATTGGTGCTTTGAAGCAGTTTAGTGGTGTTTTTTCTTTTATGTTTGTTTTAGTGCTTGTTTATGCTGTTCTTTCTGTTACTTCTTGGTTTAAGGAGAGGAAGGGTTTGGCTGGCTTGGTTGCTTTGCTTGCTGCGTTTTTGACTTTGTTTTCTAGTATTGCTACTAAGACTATTAATTTGATGGCTCCTTGGTTTGTTTTATTTGTTATTTTCACGGTTTTGTTTATTATGGTGTTCATGATTTTTGGTTATGATACTAAGGCTATTACTGATTTTGTTAGTAGTGGCGAGTTCGGTGTTGGTATTTGGGTTATGGCTATTATGCTTATCATTGGTATTGGTTCTTTGGTTGCTGTTGTTAATGAGGAGATTGGTTTTCAGAAGTTGACAGAGGGCAATGCTACTATGGATGGCGGGCAGCCGACTACTAATGATTTTGGTTTTTGGCAGACTTTGTTTCACCCTAAGATTTTGGGTATGGTTCTTGTTTTGTTGATTGCGTATTTTACTGTTAAAGGTCTTACTAAGAATGAGTAGTTTATTTTCCTTTTACTGTTTTTGTTATTCTTGATAGTTCTTGTATGTTTCCTGTGAGTTCTGGGAGTACTTTTTGGAAGACTTTTTCCATTGCTTTTACTTCGGTTCCCACATCAAGGAGGGTTTTGTCGTATTCTCCTATTCTGGCTACTATTGCTTTGTGGAGTCCGTCTAGGTCTGTTTTTACGTCTGTTGTGCTTTGTTCGAGCTTGTCTAGTCTTGATGTCATTTGGTCTTTCCACTCGTTGATTTTGACTAGGTCTTTTTGTAGTTCATGCCATTTTTCGTCGATTATTTGTTCTACTATTGCTTCTGATTCAGGGTGTGTTGGTGTTTTTATTTCTGTTCGCTCTTGTGGAGTTTCTGGTGGTGCTTCCATTGGTTCTATGCTTCTTTTTGCTTCTGCCTGCGCTAGTGCATCGTATATTTGTGTTGGTTGGTATCCTTGTCTTTGTAATTGTTGTATTATTTGGTTGTTTGATAGTCCTTGTGATTGCATGCTTACTACTTGAGAAATTGGTACTTCTGAGGGCATTGGCTGTGGTGCTTCAGGGGGCATTCCTGCGGGCATGGGATAAGCTGGTGCTTCTGGTGTTTTTTTCTTGAATATGTCCATTAATGCCATAGTATTGCTCTTTTTTGTTTGTTTTAGGTTTGATTGTTTTTAAACTTTATGTAGGGCTGTCGTAGCTTGGTGGTTTTTCTCTTTGGTTTTTGCCTAGTTTTTCGTCTACTATTTTTTCTACTTGGTCGTTTGTGATGAATTTTACCGGGTCCCACAAATCCAGGTATTTTTTCATTATGTCTATATCTTCTTTTCTTGCGGTGAGTCTTAATTCTTTGATGATTGTGATTATTTTGTCTTCTATTGACTGCATTGCTCTTTTCATTTCGTTTATTTCATCTTGTAGTGATTTTATTTCGTTCATGGCTTTTTTGTGGTTGCTGAGCATGTTTTGTTCTACTACTAGTGATTTTTTGCGTAGTTCGCTGTATCTTTCCTCTCCTACTCGCATTCTTGCGGCCATTAGGTTTATTTGTTCAGTCATTGCGCTGTCTGGTGCCGCGGGTGGTGTTTTTTGTGAGAAAAAGCCTTGTTTTGCTGGTTCTGGCATTGGTTGTTGTTCGTCTGGCATTGTTTTTCCGCTCTTATGCTGGCTGTTATGCTAAATGTTTATATATTATCATTCTTAATCACGGAATATTATAATTAAACTTGCGTGACTCTATGTTAGTAGTAAAGAGGTGGGGTAGTGGAATGCGGTAAGTATGATGTTATTCGTGAGGGCGAGGAGATTACTCTTCGTTTTGATTGTGAGGGTTGCCCTTTTTTTCCGAGTTTGGAAGATGAGCCTAGGGTGATGTCTCTTGCGATTAATGCTCTTGCAGAGGTTGGTACTGTTACCCAGCTTGTTTTTGTCCAGAAAAGGGATATTGAGTATGGTGAGGACCAGGTTCAGTTGTTGTCTGAGCTTGCTGCTATTTACAAGCAGCTTGTTGCTCAGAAGTTTGCTTCTGGAATGCTTTCTAGTCCTGCTTGTTCGCGTTGGGTTAATCCTCGTTATACTTTGATTCAGGACATTCTTTATAGGACTTTCAAGTCAGATCCTATTGCTGCTTATGTTGAGTTGAAGCGTTTGGCTCGTGAGGAGAAGCGTCATATTGATGAGGGTATTGTTAATCAGGAGGGTGTTCAGTGTTTGCAGAATTATTACAGGTTGTTGCAGGATACTATTAGCCTGCTTGAGCAGACTAAAATAATCAAGCTTGCTTTGCCTTTCCTGCCTGGCTTCCAGCTTGGTGATAGGACTGTTTATCGCCGTTTGTTTTCTCCTGTTCTTAAGCCTGATTTTATGTTTACCAAGCTTATGGCTTCTTTTCCTTCAGAGGGTGAGGAGCTTGCTAGTTATCAGATTGGTGATACTGAGATTACTGTTTTTCAGATGCCTGAGACTGTGCAGTACTTGTATCATATGGTTCCTTCTGAATTTAAGCTTACTGAAGAGAAGTATGAGTTGTTGGATGCTGCTAGGAAGATAATGTCTGAGCATAAGCCTAAGCGTTCTGAGTTTGTTGATCCTGCGCGTATGCGTCAGGTGTTTGCTTCGGTTGGTTCTGACCTTCTCGAAGAGCTTGCAGGTCATCGTGGTATGCATTTGCGTGCTAAGGATCGTGATGAGCTTGCGAGGATTTTGGTGCGTTATACTGTTGGTTTTGGTCTTGTTGAGGTTTTGTTGGATGATGATAAGGTGCAGGACATCACTATTAACTCTCCTATGGGTCGCATTCCGATTTTTATTGTTCATAATGATTTTGGCGACTGCATGACTAATATTATTCCAACTACGCCTGAGGGCGAGTCTTGGGCTTCTAAGTTGAGGATGATTTCTGGCAGGCCGTTGGACGAGGCTAATCCTATTTTGGATACTGAGCTTATATTGCCTAGTGTTCGCGCTAGAGTTGCTGCTATTACTGCTCCTTTGAATCCTACTGGTCTTGCTTATTCTATTAGGCGTCATCGTGATAAGCCTTGGACTTTGCCTTTGTTTATGAACAATAAGATGTTGAATGCTTTGTCTGCTGGTGTTTTGAGCTTTTTGATTGATGGTAGCAGGACTATTCTTGTGGCTGGTACTAGAAGCTCTGGTAAGACTTCTTTGCTTGGCGGTGTTATGGTTGAAATTATGCGTCGTTCAAGGATTATTACGATTGAAGATACGCTTGAACTTCCTGTTGATGCTTTGCGTAAATTGAATTATAATATTCAGAGTATGAAGGTTGCCAGCGCGTTGACCAGGGGTACCACTGAGGTTAGTGCTGATGAGGGTATTCGTACGACTTTGCGTTTGGGTGATTCGAGCTTGATTGTTGGTGAGGTTAGAAGCGTGGAAGCTCGTGCTTTGTATGAGGCTATGCGTGTTGGTGCTCTTGCGAACGTTGTTGCCGGCACTATTCACGGTGATAGTCCTTATGGTGTGTTTGACCGTGTCGTTAATGACTTGGGCGTTCCTAGGACTAGTTTTAAGGCTACTGATTTGATTGTTGTTGCTAATCCTATTCGTAGTCCTGATGGTATTCACAGGTGGAGGAGGATTACTCAGATTACTGAGGTTAGGAAGTTGTGGGAGGATGACCCGTTGAGAGAGAATGGTTTTGTTGATTTGTTTAAGTATGACCCTCAGACTGATAGTTTGCAGCCGACTAATGATTTGTTGAGGGGTGATAGTGATGTTATCAAGGCTGTTGCTGGCAATGTTAAGGAGTGGGCTGGTAATTGGGATGCTGTTTGGGATAATATTAATTTGAGGTCTAAGATTAAGCAGACTTTGGTTGATACTGCTAAAAAATTGAATAATTTTGATTTGTTGGAGGCAGATTTTTATGTTAGGGCTAATGATGAGTTTCATAGGATTTCAGATGAGGTGCGCGAGGAAGTCGGAGTTATGGATAGCCAGCGCATCTTTTTTGGCTGGAATGAGTGGTTGAAAAGAGCTGTGAAGAAGTGAATGATGATTTGATTGCCAAGTACAAGCAGAAGTTGTCTGAGCAGTTGGAAGTTCAGGCTTCTATGCCTTCTTCTCGTTTGTATAGTCGCGAGTATCAGGCTTTCAGGACTGAGATTTTGCCTGCTCATATGAACTTTTACGAGAAATTGTGTAATTTTTGTGTTAAGTTTTTGAATTTGAAGATTAAGCCTGAGAAATCTGCTAGGACTCAGGAATTGATTAATACTTGTCATTTGCAGGTTACTCCGGGTGGTGTTGTTGCTGCCAGTATTATTGTTCCTGTAGCATTTATGGCTTTGGGAGTGATGATTTCCCTTCTGATTCTTGACAGTATGTTCTTTACTTTGTTTTGCCTGCTTATCGGTATTTCTGGCATTTTCATTATGCAGAAGATTCCTGACTTTATGGCTAATGTTTGGCGTATGAAGTCTTCTAATCAGATGGTTTTGTGTATTTTTTATGTTGTGACTTATATGCGTCATACTTCTAATTTGGAGCTTGCTATCGAGTTTGCTTCTGAGCATCTTGCTCCTCCTTTGAGTTTGGATTTGAGAAAGGTTATTTGGGATGTTGAGTCTGGCAGGTTTGAGAGTGTTAAGGATTCTTTGGAGAGTTATTTGGAGGGCTGGCGCGCTTACAATCTTGAATTTGTTGAGAGCTTCCATTTGGTTGAGAGTTCTTTGTATGAGACTTCTAATGAGCGAAGGCTTAGTTTGCTGGACAAGTCTTTGGATGTTATTCTTGATGAGACTTATGAGAAAATGTTGCATTATGCTCAGAACTTGAAGGGTCCTATTACTATGCTTCACATGCTTGGTGTTATCCTGCCTATTTTAGGTCTGGTCATTCTTCCTCTTGTTGTGAGCTTTATGGAAGGGGTTGCTTGGTATCATATTGCTGCGTTGTATAATGTAACTCTGCCGGTGATTGTTTACCTGCTTGGCAGGAATGCTTTGGCTAAGCGTCCTACTGGTTATGGTGATACTGATATTTCTGAGATTAATCCTTCTTTAAAGAAGTTGAAGAATGTTATTTTTAAGATTGGGGGTATTGAATTTAACGTTCATCCTGCTTTTATTGCGGTTATTATGGGTTTTGCCATGTTGATTATTGCTTTGTCTCCTTTGATTATTCATTTCTTGAGTCCTGATTTTGATGTTGAAATTGGCAGTTTCAGTTTGCTTGAGTATAAGGAGAGTCAAAAGGTTGCGGGTTTGATTATTGGTCCTTTTGGTCTTGGTGCAAGTTTGTTGTCCTTGTTTTTCCCGCTTTCATTGGCTTTTAGTTTTGGTTTGTACTTCAGGCTGCGTTCTCAGAATGTTATCAAGATTCGTGAAGAAGCTAAGAAATTGGAGGATGAGTTTGCTTCTGCTTTGTTCCAGTTGGGCAACAGGCTTGGTGATGGTATTCCTGCTGAGATTGCTTTTCCAAAGGTCGCTGAGGTTATGGAGGATACTACTTCTGGCAGGTTTTTCAGGCTTGTTTCAATTAATATTGGCAAGCTTGGGATGAGTGTTCAGGAGGCTATTTTTAATCCGCGTTCTGGTGCTTTGGTGGCTTTCCCTTCTGCAATCATTAGTTCTTCTATGAAGGTTTTGATTGAGAGTATTAAGAAGGGTCCTTTGATTGCTGCTCAGGCTTTGCTTAACGTTGCTAGATACATTAAGGAGATTCATAAGGTTAATGAGCGTTTGAAGGATTTGATGGCTGACATTATTTCTGATATGAAGTCTCAGATTGCTTTTTTGACGCCTGCTATTTCAGGTATTGTTATCGGTATTACTTCTATGATTACGTATATTCTTGGTAGTTTGTCAAAGAATATTAGTAATCTTGGTGCTGAGCAGGCTGGTACTCAGATTGGCACTCTTGCTAACTTTTTTGGTGATGGTATTCCTACTTATTATTTCCAGGCTGTTGTGGGTATTTATGTTTTCCAGATTGTTTACATTTTGACTGTTCTCTGTAATGGCATTGAGAATGGTGCTGATAAACTGCAGGAACGTTACCTGCTTGGAACTAATTTGCTGAAGAGCACTATTATGTATTGTTTGATTGCTGGCGCTGTCATGCTGATTTTCAATATGATTGCAGCACAGATTGTTGGCTCTGCTTTGATTGGTATAGAGTAAGAATAAAAAATGGGAGTGGCCGGATTTGAACCAGCGATACCACCGTTACGGAGACTTAACCCTTCAGCGGTCTGAGCTGCACTGTTGTGCATGTGCTCTCCCGGGCTAAGCTACACTCCCGTTAAGCTTTTCTCTCCATAACTTCTTTAAAACTCTTTCGGTTTCACAGGACACTGGACAAGTGCGCGCACAGGGTATTTAAACAAAAACAACCAATATGTTCTTATGGACAAACATATCGCAGAGTTGATTGGAATTATTATTGGTGATGGATTTCTTGACAACTGCCAAAAACATTATCGCATAGGTATTGCAGGCGACCCAATTAATGATAAAGAGTATTTTGGTTATATTCAGTCGCTCATTAAGAAAATTTGGAATAAAGATACTAAAGTCGTGAAAAGGGGACGGGGCATTTACATTATTGTCAATTCAAAGTCTGCATTCATAGAAATAACAGAAAAATACAGCCTTCCAATTGGCGAGGGCAAATGTGCAAAAGTAATTATTCCAGATTCAATCATAAAGGACAAAAACTTAGTGCTACACACCATTCGCGGAATCGTTGATACGGACGGCTCTATTTTTGTTGCTAATAAGCCGGGAAGTCCTAATTATCCCTCAATTGAAATTACGACCTGCAGCTTGAAACTTGCGCATCAGCTTAAATCAATTCTTGGAATGAATGGATTTCGTGTTGCAAATATCTGGTGCGACAAACCAAGAAAAAATAATGCTTTGCCCTGTTACAAAGTTCCTTTGAACGGTCGTGAAAATGTTAAAAAGTGGCTTGCTGAGATTGGATTCTCAAATCCAGTAAAAAATAGAAAAGCTGAAGCTGCAGTGAGTTAATTACTGCACAATTTCGAGCTTTCCGAACTTTCCTGCGCCTAGTTGTTTTTCTCCTTTGAATTCTGATACGTAGCCGTTGATTACGTGTACTTTCATCCCTGGTTTTATCGTGTCTGCCTGCTCGTTCCAGAGTGTCATTGTTATTTCTCCTGATGCGTCTTTTACTTTGGCGTTTGCTACTTTTCCTGATTTTCCGAATTTTTCAAAGGTTCGTGGTTCTTCTATGCTGACCACTTCTACTACCATGTCTATTTTTCCTTGTCCTGCTGCTAAATCTTTTACTTCCATTTTATCCTCCTGTTATTAGCTTGTATAATTCGTTTTTTAGCTCGCTTGTTTTTATCCTTTTCTGTTCTGCTGTATCTCGATAGCGTATTGTCACGTCATCGTTTGGTATTGAGTCGAAGTCTATTGTTATGCAGTATGGCACTCCTATTTCGTCCAGTCTTGCGTATCTTTTTCCTATGCTTCCTGATTCATCGTACATTACTTCAAAACAGCTTAGTTCTTTGGTGATTTCTTTTGCTTTTTTGACGAGTTCTTTTGCTTTTTCGTTTGCCATTAGCGGGAATATTCCTGCTTGTATTGGCGCTAGTGTTGTTGGTAGTGAGAGCCATTCTCTGTCTGCTTGTTTTCTGTACGCCATTTCCAGTGCTACATAGAATGTTCTGTCTGTTCCTATTGATATTTCCCATACGTGTGGTATGAATTTTCTGCCTTCTGGTGTTGTGAATTGGAGGTCTGTTTTGCTTGCGTTCATGTGTCCTTTTAGGTCGTAGTCTGTTCTGTAGTTGTTTGCTACTAATTCTACCCAGCCTAGTGATGTTTCCACTTCAAAGTCCCAGGCTTCTTTTGCATAGAATGCTCTTTCTTTGTCGTCTAATTGTCTGAACCTCATTTTTTCAACTGGTATTCCATATTTTTCGAATAGTTGTTGTGTTCTTGCAAGATAGTAAGCAATGAGTTTGCCAGTGACTGTTTTGTCTTTTACTAGTTTTTCTGCTGAAATGTATTCTGTTTTGTCGCTTCCGACTTTCATGATTCTGAGTGCGTATCCTTTTATTTCGTCCCATTTTTCCATTTCGTTGATTTGTTCGGGGTCGAAGAATATTTCTGTTTCCATTTGCGAGAATTCTACTTCTCTTATTAGTGTTTGTCTTGGTGATATTTCGTTTCTGTATACTTTTCCTGCTTGTGCTATTCCTTTTGGCAGTTTGATTCTCATTGTTCTTGCCATTCTTGACCAGTTTGTGAATATCGTTTGGCAGGTTTCTGGTCGCAAATAACATGGTGATTTTGCTGCTATTCCTATTTCTGCTTTTACCATCATGTTGAATTGTCTTACATCGGATAAGTCGCTTTTGCATTTTGGGCATTTGAGTTTGTGTTCTCTTAGTGCGGCTGTGAGTTCTTCTACTGGTGTTGCTTCTTTGTATGGTTTTTTTGTTGTTTCTTCCAGTAGTTTGTCTGCTCTGTGTATTGTGTTGCATTTTTTGCATTGTGTTACTGGATCGTTGAAATTGCTTAAGTGACCGCTTGCTTTGAAAACATCTTCCGGCATTGTGAGTGCGCCGTCTATTTCCAGCATGTCCTCTTTTTGCACGAGTTCTTTTCTCCAGAGTTCCACAATCTTCCTTTTGATTGTTGCTCCGAATGGTCCGAAGTCGTAGAATCCTGCTGGCGCGTTTGCGTAGATTTCGCTTGCAGGATAAAATAAACTTCTTCTTAGTGCAAGATTGACTATGTCTTCGTATGTTGCCATAGATAGAATACTATCGAGAATTCTTTAAAAAGGTTTCGAGGGGCAAATCTTTAAAAAGGTATTTGTTCAATGTATGATTATGATTCCTAAATTCTATAAGAAAAAAGTTGAAAAAGGAGATCATTGGTTGAAAAGATATTCAGTTGTGCCCAAGGTGGTCAAGCTTTTAAAAAAACAGTTTAGTAATATCAAAGGTCTGACTTTATTGGATGCTGGCTGTGCACAGGGCAGGGAAGTATATTTGTTTTCTAAATATGGAATTAATTCTCAGGGAATAGAAATAAATCCTGATTTTGTGAAACAGGCTCGCAAAAATTATCCGAAATTGGAATTTAGGAAGGGAAATATTGAAAAATTGCCTTATTCTTCAAATCAATTTGATGTTGTTTTTTGCATTAATACCCTATTTTATACTAATATAAAGAAAAGTTTGCCTGAATTAATGAGAGTATTAAAAAAGAAAGGTTTCGGTTTTGTTACGGTTGATAAAAAAATTGTTGATTTGGAAAAGAAGAAAGTTATTCATAAATTAAGTATGAATTCTGTTTTTCAAATTCTTAAGAAATCGAGTATTTTAATGATGGTGCATGGAGAAAGGATGGATGAAACTCCTTTTAGGCATAAGCATTTTTATTATGAAATAGCTTTTAAAAAATAAGATTTTATTTTGCCTGTGTCCACATTTTATAGAATATTTTTTTGAAGTGTTCTGCTATTTGTTTTGAAGTTATTATTATTGCCATAGGGTTTTCTTCGAATGTGACGATAAGGGTATTGTCGCCATATATGGTTATTCCTGTTGGGGCATAGTCAGCCACAAATCTTGTTTGTATGCCTGGTAGAAGACCATATTTCTTGACAAATTCATTTTTGTCCTCTTTGTTCACAATCAATTTGACCCGATAATCCATGGTCAGTCTTTTTCTGTGGTAATTCTTGAAAAAAATGGTGACGTTTTCCGGTTCATTTCTTGTTATTGCGGCAAATGTTATGTATTCAGAGCCTTTTGGAAGGGAATCAAAGATTGAGTTGTAGGCTGTCTGTATTCCTTTCCAGCCCAGATACATCTTTGTTTCTTGTTTTTCTGCAGGTTTTTGCTTGGCTTCTAGTTCTGGCAGTGCTTCTTCTATTCTTGTCTTTTTGTCTTCCCATAGCCTCAATAGGTTTTTTGGCTCTGTGGCTGCAAAATGCTTTGTTTTTGCTCTTATTGTGTAACTGACGAGTCCTTTTTCTATTAACTCTTCTATTGCCCTGTAGACGACTGAGCCTGAAAGTCCTGTTTTCTGTAATATAGGGCCTGTTCTGGTTGTGCCGAGCTCCAGCAATGTAAGGTATACCTTTATTTGAGCTTCAGTCAGCCCTATTTCTTTTAATATTGCTGTGTCCATATTGCCGTTGTGTTTCCGGCCATTTATAAATTTATTCTTCTAAAAAGAAGAACAAATTTTATTATACGTTTAACTACTAAGTGGTAACTAAGGAAATTAAACAGAGTAAATAAAAATCAACAAAAGGTGAGGAACATGAACAAAAAAGTTTTAATCGTTTTGGCTTTAATGGCGGTTCTTCTTTCCGGCTGTGTCGAGAAGGAAGCAATCAAGGTAGGTGGCTTGTTTGCCCTTACAGGCAAATGGGCTACTGGTGGTGTGACTGAAGCTAATTTTGTGCGCATCGCTATTGATGAGATTAACGCTGCAGGTGGAGTGAACGGTCAGAAACTTGAACTTGTTTTAGAGGATGACAAGTGTACTGGTCCTGATTCAGTTACTGCTGCAAATAAGCTGATTTTTCAGGATAATGTGAAGGTTATTCTTGGTCCGAGCTGTACTCCTGCATCATTGCCTGTTGCTCCTATTGCTAATGAGAACAAGGTTTTCATGATGGCTGCAACAACTACTGCAAAAGGCGCTTTCGACAAGTTTGAATACGCTTTCAGGACGTCTCCTCCTGCTACTGATGCTGCATTGTTTATTGGAAAAGTGGCAGCTGAGAAGTATGGTTTGAAGAATGTCGCAATTATTACAGCAGAGACTGAGTTCGGCCAAAGCTGGTCTGATGAGTTTGCAAAGTCCTTTATTGCCAAAGGCGGCAATATTGTGCTGAAGGAATCCTATCCTGCTGAGACTACTGACTTTAAGACTATAATATCAAAAGTGGCAGCTAAGGATGTAGATGGTGTCTTTGTTTCAGGGCAGGCTCCTCAGGATTCTGGTATTGTATTAAAGCAGATGAAAGAGCTTGGTTTGCTGGACAAAGTCAGGATAATTGGTAACCCTACTACCATAGACCTTGAGGTTAACAGGATATCTGGAAATGCCTTGCCTGCAGGTGCTTTTACAGTCGTAGCATACGCAGACAATCCTCAGTTGTTGCAAAAGTATGTTAACCGCTTCAACGAACAGCCGGGATTCCAGTTCTTCTACACTGCTGCGATGTATGATGCAACTTACATGTTGCGTGATGCTTTGCTGGTTTGCGGAGAGAACTCAGAATGCATCAAAGATTACTTCACGAATTTGAGGGACTGGCAAGGAACAGTTGCCAAATGGTCTTTCAATGCCTTTGGAGATCCTGTATTGGCAGAGGATGCCTATCGTGAAGTAAGAATCGTGAATAACGAAAAGGTTTACGATATTATTTCTTAATTTTTTATTTTTTTATTTGGCAAATCTTTAAAAACATGAATAAAAGAGTGATGGTTTATGGCTATAGCTTCCCAGCTCATCCTTAACGGTATCATTGCTGGTGCTATTTACTCTTTGGTCGCTTCTGGTTTTTCTTTAATCTATTCTGTTACTAAGGTTATGCATTTTGCTCATGGTGCTGTTCTTGCTTTTGCTGCTTATCTGTTTTATACTTTCGCAGTGTTGTCTGGTTTGAACTTCTGGTTTGCTATCTTGCTGACTTTGATTTGTTCTTCTTTTGCTGGTGCTTTGATGAACTGGTTTATTTACAGGCAGTTGAGGAGGAGGAAGGCTTCCAGTGCTGTTCTGTTAATCGCAAGTATTGCTTTGATGACTTTGCTTAATGCTGTTGTTTTGGCTGTTTGGGGTGCTGATGTTAAAACTGTGCCTGTTTTTAATCCTGTTTTTGATTTTCTTGGTGCTAGAATTACTTTTGTGCAGGTCGTCATTATTGTTGTCTCGGTATTTTTATTGTTGTTTTTGTGGTGGTTGATGAAGTACACAAAGCTTGGTAAGGCTATAAGGGCAGTTGCTGATAATAAGGATGTTGCTATGACTGTTGGTATTAATCCGGAAAGAATTTACACTTATACTTTTATGATTGGCAGTTTCTTGGCTGGTGTTGCTGGCGTCTTGATTGGTATTGAGCAAAACTTGTATCCTCAGATGGGTATTTCTCTTGTTATTAAGGGTTTTACTGGTGCTGTTATCGGCTCTTTGGCGTCTGTCCCTGGCAGTGTTCTTGGCAGTATGATTTTGGGTTTGGTTGAGAATATTGGTATTTGGTGGTTGCCTTCTGGTTATAAGGATGCTATTGCATTTGTTTTATTATTCATCTTCCTGTTATTCCGCCCTTCTGGTTTGTTGGGTGTTAGGGTGAGAGAAGCTTAATGGCATTCATTAATTATCTTGTTCATCTTGGGATTCTTGTTTGTATTTACAGTATTTTGACCATTTCTTTGAATTGGGCTGTTGGTTTTACTGGTCTTCTTAACTTAGGTCATGTTGGTTTTTTTGGTATTGGTGCTTATGCTAGTGCTTTGCTTGCTATGAGTGGCGTTCCTGTTTGGCTTTCTTTGATTTTTGGTGCTTTGTTTGCTGGTGTTTTTGGTTTGCTTCTCGCTCTTCCAACTACCAGGTTGAAGGGTGATTATCTTGCTTTGGCGACTTTGGGTTTTGCTTTTATTATGGGAAGTGTTACAAGGAACTGGACTGGCTTGACAAGAGGCGCTTTGGGCATTCCCGGCATTCCTAAGATTGTGCATGGCAATTATGCCTTTTTGGCGATTGTCTTCATTATTGCTGTTGTTGTGTACTTTATTTTCTTCCTGCTTTCTCGTTCTCGTTTTGGCAAGACTTGTGAGGCTGTGAGGGATGATGAGCTTGCTGCTAAGATGTTGGGTAAGAATACTTTCCTGCATAAGATTTGGGCTTTGGGCATTAGTGCTTTTTTTGCCGGTCTTGGTGGTGGTTTGTTTGCGCAGTATATTACTTTTATTGACCCGTCTATTTTTGGTCTTGGTGATTTGATATTGTTGTTTAGTATGTTGATTGTGGGCGGTCTTGCGAGTGTTAAGGGTTCTTTTATTGGTACTGCTGTTTTGTTGCTTTTGCCTGAGCCTTTGCGTTTTATTGGTTTTCCAAGCGCGATTTTGGGTCCTATGAGAGAAATAATCTTCGCGCTCATCCTATTGTTAATCCTGATTTACAAGCCAAGGGGTATTTGCGGGAAGGTGGACTTGGGATGATTAGCATTCAGCGTTTGGATAAGCATTTTGGTGGTGTTTTTGCTGTGCATAATTGTTCGTTTACTGTTGAAGAAAATACTATTACGAGTCTGATTGGTCCTAATGGTGCTGGCAAGACTACTTTGTTTAACTTGGTTTGCGGTATTATAAAGCCTGATGGTGGTGAGGTTTTTCTGCGTGGCATGGAAATTACTGGTTTGTGTCCTCATGCTATTGCCCGTCTTGGTATT
>Ga0105099_10001265_pt1 | contig 16047 bp, 13 predicted proteins | sample PPLLak3cmMay2015_2_FD_79138 | JGI IMG/M metagenome (GOLD analysis project Ga0105099, IMG submission 79138) | Freshwater sediment microbial communities from Prairie Pothole Lake near Jamestown, North Dakota, USA - PPLs Lake P8 Core (1) Depth... | ecosystem: Environmental > Aquatic > Freshwater >... | reverse complement strand
TTTCTTTCCTTCGGAGTTCGTAGATACTTGCTTCAGAAAAGAGGCGCATGGGGTCGTAGATTGCTCCCTTCCACCATAATTGGGGGAAGGGCTGGGGATAGGGGCGTTACGTATAATAAAAAAGAGCAGCGTTTCATAACGCTGCTCTTTTCCTGCAAAGTGTGCAATCCTTTACGCAGCCTGTTCAGTTGTGTCGGTAGTTTCCTCTACCGGGTCATCGTGGTTCTTTGCGCTCAGTGAGGGGAACAGGTAATCCGCTTTTACCCTGCCCTTCTCCTGCTGTGCATCAAAGTAATTCTTCGCATACTGTTTTCTCAATGCTTCCTTTGCAATGTCAACTTCGGCAAGCGCAAGCTGTTCCTTGCGAACCGCCTCGTTATACTCACGCACTGTCCCGTTTGCGCTGCTGATACCGTTTCTCAACTCCGCAGCCAGGTAGAACAGAGGGTGCGTATCGCCAAGGTTTTCGAACTTTAGCGCGAGCTGTTCCACGACATGCAGCTCTTGTGCATGTCTCTTGCGAATGATGTCCCCGAACCTGCCGTCGGGAAAAAACGTATCCAGCAAAAAGGCATCGTTATTCTCACGCTCATACTGATTGCAGCGCTCATAACAGGTTCGAATATCATTATCAAGTATATGGTCACACATATAAAAAGAAATGTGGGCATTACGCGCTTACATGGTACACATTTTTTATTATTTGAGGGTCTGTGGCTTAATTATGCTTAAAACCGGGTTTTTCACAACGCTGAACTGGCTTTTGATACCGTCAAACCGGGTTTTAACAACGCGGGACATTTTTGACTGGTTCCGCTAACATGAGTTATATTTAATAGATAACTGGTCTGCGGAAACCAGCGTTAGCGGAAAAATAGGTAAAACTTTTATGCAATTGCTAAGAAATTCGTGTTTGCGAAGATTTGGACGGGTTGAAAAAGAAAATATCTATCAGAGGAGGATTACAACAATATGCAACATACATCTAATCAGCAGATACAAAAGCCATCGATTATCAAATCCAAGATACTCCTTGGATTAGCTGGAATTTCCTTAATTGCGCTTTTCTGTTCAGAAAACAACTCTGTCAGCTCCTTGACCCAAAATTTTCCAGTCAGCATCAGCGGCAAAATAACCGATGATTCAGGTGATGTGCTGGCTGGAGCTGCACTGACCCTTGAAAAGTCAAAATTGAGCTGCGTTACAGAAGCAAACGGTACCTTTGCTGTTTCCGGTGTTGCTTCGATGGAAAGTTCTTTTAGTGATGTCATTGCTGTGTCGAAAGATGGATATATACGCTGCCGGATAAGCATTCACTATCCTGTTGAAAAAGACATGGTGATACGGATGCTACCCTGCGCCGGGACGGTTGAGGATGTAGACGGTAATACGTATCAGACGGTACGCATTGGAAATCAGATTTGGACAGTGGAAAATCTCCGTGTAACGCGATACAATGATGGATCTCCCCTGCCCTATGTGTCTGATGGCAATGCATGGGAGGAATTGACGACTCCCGCGTATTGCTACTATAATAATGAGACCCATCAGGATTCGATACAAAAACTGGGCGCTCTTTATACCTGGTATACTGTATCACCAGATAATCCCAGGAGCATTGCTCCTGCAGGCTGGCGCGTACCGTCTAAAACAGATTGGGAGACGCTCATCAATTACCTGGTTTCCAATACGGCATCGAATGCTGTTGCCAAACTGGTTGCATCCCAATCAGACTGGTTTTTCGACGAAATAGTGGAACATAACGTAGAAGCAGTGGGACATAACGTTACAGGCAATAATAAAACCGGGCTTTCGCTCACTCCTTACGGCTACCGGGGATGCGAGGGTTCCTTTAATTATTTGACTATCGGAAGCGGTTGGTGGAGTTCGACCCAAGAGCAACCTTCATGTGCGTATAGTTTGCGTTTACGTTATTTTGATGGAAATTACCCACCTATTGACGCGAGTATGAAAAAATGCGGATCAGCAGTACGGTTGGTGAAGGAATAGTGGACGTGAAGGGGCTATGTTACGAGAACCCCAGCCCCTCATTGTAAAATGCGTATCGTTAAAACCATACAACCAATACTCTCCACAATAATATTTTAGCTCGGAAAAATATTTATTCTCCCTTTTTAACGCCAGGCGGGGGCGCTTTCAACCCTTTTACATACGCCCGTATCTCATCCTTTTTCAAACCGTTATTATGACTTTCCACTTCCGATACCGCATCTTTTATGTACGGAGATATTACGGATCCGGACATGTACGATCAGTTGCCGCTGAAGGGAACAATGTGGCTGATCAGCACTGCGCGCTTGCGGAACTTGAATCTGGCGCTGATCCGGCAACTGGAAGAGAAGGAATTTGGCGGCAGACTGGCGTTGACCGCTTCCAGCGAAGAGGAGGCTGTTGAGCTCGAGAACGCAGGAGTTCATCTCGTGTTACGGCCGTTTGCCGACGCATCGGAACGGACGGTTGACGCGGTCGGAAACATCAGGAAACAGGGCGCGATATAGAGCTCTGTGCATCAGGATGCATTCCCGGGAGCCATAACCCGGTTTTCACTCCACGAAAAAGGGTGCGAGTACGTGGACGTGAGGAGCTGGTGGTCGCCTTTGTTGGGAATGTGCCGGGTTATTGACGCCAGAAAGTCGAGCGGGTCGAAGACCTTTCCAGTTCCATTTTCTTTACCTTTTGTGCATGCTTTATAGCAGTGTTGCAGCATATAGCCGTTTATTGAATCACTCGGATGAATTAAAAGGTGCAGAAGAAAGCAGCTCACGAACCTCCGTTTCTGTTTCAGCCTTAAGTGCACCCTCGGCTAATGCACTCATTTGGCCGACAGTCATTCGATTGATTGCGCTGCACAGGCGTGAAGCCGAGAATGGATTGATACTCAAATCCCTCAAACCCAACCCGATCATAAGGCATGCAACTGCCGGATCGCTCGCTGCTTCTCCGCAAACACTTACGGGTTTCCCGTGTTTTCGGGCAGATTGAATAATCTGGTCTGTGGCACGAACTACGGATGGGTTACAAAAAGAATTAACCAGAGAATGGCCATGTGATCTGCGATCCATATCAAGAATTGAATAGGTAAGATCGTTTGTTCCTATACTCAGAAAATCCGCGTCTTCCACAATTGCATCAAGATCAAAAAGGGCGGAAGGGGTTTCGACCATGGCCCCAATCAAGAGTTGTTTGTCGGGCAGCTCGCACCGTAATATATCCTCCACCATACGCCGGGCCTGACGGAATTCCGCGGAGCCTTTAACCATAGGAAACATTATGCGCACAGTCCCTTTTTGCGCGGCGCGAATAATTGCGGTAATCTGGATGCGGAAAAGATTCCCTTCCGCCAATGAATATGCCAGCCCTCTGACTCCGGTGCGTAGAATCGAAATTGCCTCGTTTCCCTCAAAACGCGGAATCTTATCTCCGCCAAGGTCCATGGTGCGGATAGTAACCGGGCGCGGGTTAAGCATGGCAGCCACTTCTGAATATGCCGCCGTTTGAGCATCCAGATCCGGCTGTTGCGCTGCTTGCAGGAACAAATACTCTGATCGGAAAAGCCCTACGCCATCAAGCCCGTATTCAAGAACAACAGCAGATTCATCCGGGTGGCCGATATTGGCATACAAGTCGATTTTGGCGCCGTCTTTGGTAACGCAGGGGAGCGCCGACCTCTGCGTTGACCCTTGGTGCAACTGGTGTTTGTATGAAGAGAAGCGTGCGGCTTGCTTTGCCGTCGGGGCCATTATCACGCTTCCCGTGTTCCCATCCACCAGCAAGGTGACGCCGGCTGTTAATCGGGTTGTTGCGCCAAAGATATCGCAAACCGCAGGGATGCCCCTTGACCGGGCCAACATGGCAACATGTGAAGCAGGGCCTGTTTTTTCCGTGACAATAGCGACTACATTGACAGGGTCCATCCGGAGCGCATCGTATAGAAGCAGATCGTCGGCAACAATGATCGTCCCGGGCTGTACCGATGAAAGAACATGAGGAGAGTTGTTTTCAGAAACCCGGAGCTTGTTGAGTAACTGAAGACCGAGTTCATGGATGTCGGAGGCGCGGGCGCGCATAAACGCCTTCTCATGCTTCTGAAATGCCTGCTCCATGCGGGAGATTTCCGTTATGACAGCGTTTTCGGCACTCCGCAATTCTTCGGAAACAATCCTCTTGCACGCCTGCGCCAGCGTTGTATCACCAAGCATGGCAATGCGGACATCTAAAAATGCTACCTCTTCGTGTACGCCACGTGTCTCAAGCTGTTTGCGAAAAAGATTCAGCTCGACATTGGCTGCGGAGATGGCGCGGTCAATACGACGATTTTCCGCTTCCACCTCTCTCTGGTTAATACGGACTTCGTCTGGGGCGCCTGGAGAAACCGGCATGAAAATCATGGCCGCACCTTCAGCTATTCCTGGCGCAACCGCTCTGCCCTGCACGGTGGTTCCGATCGACGCCGTGAAATCATGAAAGCGCTGTATGTCCCCGCGCTGAATGGCGATGACTTTCAACATCTTCCGTGCCTTGGAGAAAATAAAGACGAACAAAGACAATGCACACACTTCAAGCAAGGCGTTGATTAATTCTATATAGAGGATATCAGGCCCGGGCCACAGAAATGCAAAGTAGATTCTTGAAAATGATAATATGAAAGCGAACGCATACGCCATGCCAGAGCGCCCCATCCATGCCATGAGGACAACCGGAATAATATCAAGCAAGGGAATGCGGATAATAGGCCCTGTTATGAAGTCCGCAAATAGAATTGCTATCGTAAAGATGGTGCCGAATACAACGGGATTTTTTTGAATAATCCTATTGAACATATTTATGATGTGTATCATAGTCGGATAAATGCTTATGCTGGTTATAGTAATCGATTATAGCTTACGTTCGGTTAAAAACCGAGTATTTTGCTTCTGTTAAACCTTTTTGGGGGTGACTTTGTTCATTGTTTATTCTCCTTCTTAAGTTCGGAACGGTTTTTAAGACCTGTTGTAAAAGTATTTGGGCTTCTTGATAATCAGGACGCAAACGAATAGCTGTTTCGACATCATTCAGAGCAGACTGATAATTCTTTGTTTCAAAATGGGTTTGTGCTTTAAAGTAACAAACGTCAGCTTGCTTTGACTCAATCTCCAGAGATTTGTCGAAGTTATAAAGGGCCTCGGTGGTTAGCCCCATGCGTCTAAGCACAAGTGCGCGATTGTTAAGGACCTGATAGTAACCCGGATCACATTTAATACTGTCTTCAAAATCCTTTAGTGCATGTCGTTCTTTATTCAGCATAAAAAAGGCAAGTCCACGGTGATTGTATATGATTGCACGCACTTTCAAAGGGGGATTTGTGGATAACGCTTCACGGTAAAGATCGATAGCACGATTATATTTCTCATCATTATGAGCTTCCAGTGCCTTGAGAAGGCTCTTTTCGAGGTTATTTTCGGCTTTCTCTTTATGCTTCTCTTTCCAATTATCCTTTTCAATTACCCCTTGATACTTGGGAAGTGAATTGACGGAGATTCCTCTTGCTCTTTTTTGCAGTTCTTGAAACCGTTCACGACCCCAGATTTCTAATTCCTTTTGCTTCTCTCGTATCTCCTGAAAAATCATATCTGAAAGCACAAAATTTGCATTGAGCGCCGCCATTTTTTTACGGATGGCCTTATTTCCTGTAAGCGCGATGTCGCTTTTATATACCAGATCATGCTCTATTTCAGCCCAGGCTTCCTGCAATATAGTGCGGATTTGAATCTCACACAACGGACTGCAAAAATCCGGTATTTCAACATTTTGTTTTTCCAGTGAGATTTCCATATGAACGCTATCATAAGCAAATTCCCGGTAAGACAATGCTTCAGATTTTCGCTCGATCTCCGCCACATCAAGAGATTCATTAATTATTTCAACTACCCGCTCCACATCTTCCAAAAACGGAACAATGAAACGTAACCCAAGCAAATCTTTAATCTTCAGATTTTCGTTGATCCCTGCCCGGACGAGTCTCTGTTTTTTCGCATTAAGGCTTTCAAGGGATTTGATTCTTATTCTTAATGTAAATTTTATTTCTTCAGCTCGAAGCTTATTACTGATAGTGCCGGAAATACCGTTTAACAATTCCTTCCATGAAGGAAGATTGTTTTCGTAGGTTTGCTGTAATTCTTCTTCTTTATTGTGCATAACGGAACACCGATTGAAATAGTAACGGTACAAAAAAGTGCGTCGTAGCATTGTTTCTGTGGAGTGGAATAAACCAATCCTCCAACAAATACGATTAACACAATATACTTATTGATACCGCGTTGAAAACAGTGGAACTGAACATTCGAATATTAAACAATTATAGTGCTCGCACGGTATTTTTTAAAATAGATTTATTTTCGGTCACGATAGTTATCATATTTTACACCGTTTTTGCTTGCGTTCTTAACCGAATACATCAATTCATCCGCTGATTTTATCAAATCGTCAGCGTCCGGATACATGGCGTCGCACGTTAAAACGCCAATGCTGAATGTTATCGGCCAACGGTGCTGCTGCATTATCTGAAGCAGTCCGTTTTGCAGTTTGGTAATTATGGTGCGAACGGAATTCTGGCCTGTTTCAGGAAACAGCAAGGCGAATTCATCTCCACCTAGCCGCCCCATAACATCCATCGTCCGAAGATTTGTTTTCACATAATCCGCTATAGTTTTAAGCGCTTTGTCACCAGTCGAATGTCCGAACCGATCGTTTACGGTTTTAAAATTATCCAGATCGATATACGCCAGAGTAAAAGAATGCTGGTATCTCTTTGAACGTGCGATTTCCAACTCAAGGAGTTCATAAAAATAGCGCGAATTCGCCAAACCGGTCAAACCGTCGGTACGCGCAAGCGACCTCGCACGCTCATGTGAATTCCTCAAGGTATTCAAAAGGAAAGCGAAAAGAAAAAAGAATGACAATCTAATAAAAGTATTCCAGTAGTGGACAAATTCGGAAGTATATGTGTGAATCAGGGCCACGTCTATCCAGAACCATGCTGCTGTGCAAACAATACATGCAATTACGCCTGCCCGCAAACTCAAGAACCATGTCGATAAAGCTACCGGCGCAATATAAAAGAGAGAAAGATCAATTTCCCAACCGGTTAAAAGATTCAGGAAACCGACAAACATTATAAGCAGAAATATACTTATCGTCTTTGTCGGTTTTGGTGATTTGTCGAAAAAAGCCACTAGTTGCATGCGATTATCCTGAAACGTTTGTATTTTTCAACGGCAATCCTCGGTGTATGGTTTAAACCACGATACCGCTATTTTTTTTCGGGACTGAACCTGCTTCGAATGAACTTCTCAATTTCGATGATGATTAAAATCGCCAACCCGACTCCGATTATGTAGAGCCAGTCAAGCGGCGCTATCGGCGCACTGTGAAATGCCGCGTTCATACATGGCGCATACACAAAAAGCGCCTGCAGAACAGACATCGTCAGCACCCCGGCAATCAGGGGCCTGTTGCCGAACAGATTGAGCGTGAGGATCGAGTGCTGCAGCGAACGACAATTAAAGAGATAGAAAAGCTCGCCAAAAACAAAGACGCTCGCGGCTATGGAGCGCGCCACAGCCTCGTTGCGGCCAGATTGTAGAGCCATTTCGAATAAACCGAATGCACCTAAGCACAAAAGAATTCCGACTAAACAAATACGAACAATCAGGGGGTTGGTAAGAATTGGCGCTTTAGATGGCCGCGGAGGTCGCGACATGATACCTGTTTCCTTGGGTTCAAAGGCCAGCATTAGACCAAGGAGCACTGCGGTGGTCATGTTAATCCATAATATCTGAACCGGCAGAATCGGTAGCGCAATTCCCGCTACTATCGCCGCAAGGATGACAAGCCCTTCGCCAAAGTTGGTCGGCAATGTCCACGTTATAAATTTTACCAGATTATCATACACGCCGCGCCCCTCTTCTACCGCAGCTTCTATTGTTGCAAAATTGTCGTCAATGAGAATCATATCGGCTGTTTCCTTGGCCACGTCTGTGCCGGTAATTCCCATGGCAATGCCGATGTTTGCCTGCCGCAAAGAAGGAGCGTCGTTGACCCCGTCGCCGGTCATGGCGATAGTATCGCCGTTTGCCTGGAGCGCTTTGACCAGGCGGAGCTTGTCTTCCGGCGCCACCCGGGCAAAAACCGATGTGTGCCTGGCTCTGCTGATGAGTTCATCATCAGACAGCGCGCTTATGCGCTTGCCATTTAATACAGCATCCTGTTCATTGGCGTTATCTTCATCGGCTATGCCGATCTTACGGGCAATAGCGAGGGCGGTGAGTTCGTGGTCACCGGTTATCATCTTGACACCAATGCCGGCTGTTTTACAGGCACGTACGGCATTTATTGCTTCGGGACGCGGGGGGTCGATCATGGCCTGAAACCCTAAAAACGTCATTCCGCCGGACACGTCCGCATGGGAAACAGCGCGTATGCCCGGTCCACCGGTCTTCTTTGCGAACGCAAGGACCCGAAGTCCTTTTCGCGCCAGTTCCCGGGCTGTCTCATGACAGATTTCCACGTCCAGGGTGCCGGTTGCTCCCGAGGGAAGAAAAGCGTCTGTGCAGCGGGAAAGAACGCTTTCCATGGATCCCTTCATATAGATCACCGCCCTGGAGGTTTCCGTTTCCTGGTGAAGTGTGGCCATGTACTGATACTGTGATTCAAATGGTATCGCATCTGCACGGGGAAGTCTCAATGTAAGAGTGTCTTTTGAAATGCCTGCTTTCCGGGCTGAAGTAATGAGCGCCCCTTCGGTGGGATCACCTTCGATTTTCCATCCATCGTTATTGCTTACCAGGTTGGAATCGTTACAGAGCATGCCCGCAATGAGGCACTCCTCAAGAGAGCGGTTGCTGCCCGGCGTGACCATTTTTCCATTCAGAGTGAATTCCCCGTGCGGCGCATACCCGACACCGGAGACGTCAAACAGCATGTTTCCGGCAAATATCTTCTCGACAGTCATCTGGTTCTGGGTCAACGTCCCGGTCTTGTCGGAACAAATGACCGATGTGCTCCCCAGTGTCTCGACCGCAGGAAGTTTTCGAATAATGGCGTTGCGCTTTGCCATTTTTGAAACACCAATAGCCAGCGTAATCGTCAGCGCTGCCGGCAAACCTTCGGGAATCGCTCCAACCGCCAATGCAACGGCAGCCATGAACATTTCCAAAGCCGATTCTCCGCGCAGATACCCGACCAGAAACGTCACCACAGCAAGCCCCAGAATTACATAGAGAAGCAGGGCGCTGAATTTGGCAATGCTTTTTGTCAAAGGAGTTGCAAGAACATCGGCGGATGCGATCATCATATTGATTTTACCTACCTCGGTATTGTTGCCTATCGCGGTAACAATTCCCGTTCCGATACCGTAGGTGACCAGTGTTGACGAATATGCCATATTGGTACGGTCGGCAAGCACGATGTCAGATGGAAGGCTTTGCGTCTGTTTGACCACCGGAACCGATTCGCCGGTAAGTGCTGATTCGTCGATCTGTAATTCACGCAATTGAAGAATTCTAATGTCTGCCGGAACCTTGTCACCGGATTGCAGGACAACGACATCGCCAATGGTCAGCTCTGCGGCCCTGATGCGCTGCTTGCTGCCGTTTCTGATCACCGTGACCTCGGTAACCATTGATTTGGCAAGCGATTCGATTGCTTTCAGCGCTTTAGATTCCTGAATAAAACCGATGATCGCATTGACCAGAACAACGCCGAATATCACGGATGAATCGGCCCATTCCTTAAGAATGGCGGTGATGATTGAGGCGATAAGGAGTATATACACCAGCGGCTGGTTGAACTGCATCAGGAATACAATGGCAGGGTGGGTGCCTTTTTTTTGCGTAATGACATTCTCGCCAAACACTCCTTTACGGCGGGTCACTTCTTGTGCGCTTAAACCCGTGTGGATCGACGATTCCGCGTTTGCGAGCGCATCTGTTTCTGTCAAGTTGTGCCAAACTATTCCATGAACATTCATCCGATTATTCTCCTATATCAATGGCTGTTTATTGAAGCTGGCGCACCTGTCTTTTATGCTTCGAAATTTCACCCCGGTAAAACAGGTATGAAAATAAAGTTTTTTTCGTGCGCGTTATTATCGTGCGGAAAAATAAATTATTCTCCCTTTTTAACGCCAGGCGGGGGCGCTTTCAACTCTTTTACATACGCCCGTATCTCATCCTTTTTCAAACCGTTATTATGACTTTCCACTTCCGATACCGCATCTTTTATGTGTGCAATATACGTAATAATACCGGTAATCGAAAATAGCGCACCAAAAACAATCTCGCTTTTATCCCGCGGATATTTGACATCATGCAGCATGAATGCTGCTGCACCCGCCTGGGCGCCGACACCTAAAAGCCAAAATAAGCCGCTTTTATATTCCTGGCAATAAACATGCCCAGAACCGGGTAAAACGGCAGCAGTAATACCCGCCAGAGCTTTTGATTTGCGAGGAAGTAACGGGCGGGCAAGAATACTGTTTTTTAGATCCGCAAGTGGTTTGGAATGGGCAGGATATTCTGCTCCCATGAAATCGCAGTAGGCATTCGCACTATCCCAACTTCCTTGCTGCACCAGGTTCCAGGCTGCAAGCGGTACGATTTCCTTTTCAAAGTCATCCAGAAAAACAGCTATGGCTTTTTTTTCTTCCAGCAGAACTGAATCAGCTTGGTTGAAATTAAAGGAATCCAATTTTGCTTTAGTAGCGTTTTTTAAGCTTATATAAAACCAGACATCATCGTCTGTCGGATATGCTACTTCAGAAAAAGATGAATCGGTCTCTGTGGTGCAGGTTTCAATCCCTTCAAACGCTAAATATGAATTCAACGCATTAGAAATACTCTTAGAACAAAGATTAGTTCGTGGACTCATAACTTTATAATCAGACAAACCGCTGATACCATGCCTGTCGATAAAATTGAGCAGGAATTGAATCTTGACTCTTTTAAATCGAAAGTGTTGCGCTAATTCGGATTGGCGATTTCTCAACAACCAGGTATTACAAAAATAAAGCGCCTCATTAAGCTGCTGATCTCGTATCAAAGCATCCAGATATGCCAAATCGCCGGCAGCGCCCCCTGCGGAAGAAAGTGTATCTGTAATCGAATACTCTGGATATTGCTGCTGCGCAGGGATTTTATCGAATTGAATAAACTTCTTTGGTTCGTTGTAACATCCGAAAAGTATCACAGAAACAAACACGATAAAAGTGTTAACTAGAAACTGTTTCATGAAGATTCTCCCTTGTTGACTATTGTACATTTGGCCAAGGCCAGCACAGTAGCTTAATATTAATGCAACATACCACTTTCTTCGATGTTGCAACGTTAAACCATCAGAATCCATATTTTTTACTTACTCCTTTATAATTGCCTGTATCTTCTCAATCGTCCTCGGCGCCGACCCCTCATAATGATTATTAACATTTACATACACCTCTACCCCACGCTCAACCAATCCCTTCATCATCCGGCAAATTTCTTGTAATTCCAGGTCCTTTGGTGATACGATTTTGTCCCATCTCTTTTGAGTTCTTTCCTCCATCTCTTTTCGATCCGGGCCATGGAGACGGATTACCGTGACATCATCCGCCGGGTAATCTCTGTATTTATCATAAATTTCAATAATTTGCGGCATATAATAACCCTGTAAAAAAACATGCCCCAAGCCATGCGATTGTAAAAACCCGAAATATTCTTTATTCAAATAATTAGGGTTCCTGATTTCTATCGCATATGTATACCCTTGCGGACATCCTCCCAAAAACCTCTCTAATTTTTCCAGAAATTCCCCCTGATTTGACATCTTTTGCCGGTTAAGATATTCAAATTGAAATAAAATCGGGCCAAGTTTATCCCGCATCGGACTGAGCCTGTCTAAAAATTCAGCGAAAACATCATGTGAAAAAAAATAGGGATTCTCCTTTAAGGAGGCCTCTTTATCGTGAGAATAATAATGGGTCAAGGTAATACTGTTTGGCACTTTTACGCTGAATTTAAACGTATCCGGTACCGAGGCATTATACTCTTGTGCTATGCGTGAATCCGGAAGTTTTGGGGCCTTTTCGGGAAAAAGCGACCAGAACCACTGATCGATCTCTACCGTTGAATAATGCTGCGCATACTCCCGAAGATAATTGCCCTTTGCTTGTTCAGAATAGATCAACCCGATCCAGGAGTCATATTTCCAACTGCTTGTGCCTATTTTAAGGAGGTTTTTATTGTGCATAGCTAATTTTTCGATTTAAAAGTAATGCGGTTCTTAACTAGTCGCAACATGAGCTGTGCACACAGCAGGGCATGTTTGTAATCATTGTTTCAAGAGGAAAAACAGGGGGCATGAATCGTCATTTCCTTTTATTAAAACTTATATCCCAATCCCAATCCGAAAACCGGTGCAAAGCTATTTTCATGTTTGTGCTCATCATTCACCGGATAGCTCACCCCGCCAAATACCTGCCACAGAAGACCAAACCTCGCTGTTCCCTTATACCCAAGAGCAACCGCAGGCCCTACCACAGTGTTCTTGTTCGCCTTTGTGCCATCAGTATCCTCGTCGTAATCAAGATACTGAGTGCTGAAATGCGGGCTGATAAATACCCTGTGCAGCCGGCCCACCTCTGCGTTCACACCTATTCCAAAGCCGAATCCAAATGGATCAAACCCACCATATATGGGCTGTGCCGCTCCTACTGCTGCAAAGGGAGTGAGTCTGAAAAGCGGCCGCAGAGCAAATTGATATTCAACGCAAACTCCCAGACCACCATACATGCTGCCAAAACCCGCATGCATCGCCAGCCCATTACCGCTTTTATCTGCGGCTGCAACAACGGATACGGCTAACAGCATCAGTAGGCGAGACTTCATATTATTAATACCCGTTTCTATAAAAATATCGCCTCTACAAATTTTACGATTTCTCAAAACGTTTATCAATTTTTCCATAACTGCATTTCCTTTCCCATCTCCACCAATCTAATTGTTTGACCATTTATTAAGGCTATTTGGCTTTCATGGATTTTATCTATTAAATACATCCGATGCGTTATTTCATCAACAGATGAATAATGAGATACTGTTTTAACAGGATCAAGCGCTTCTTGTTTTATGGCTTTTAAACAAATTTTCTGAAGTTTGTGTCCTACATTAAATATACAATGTAGTTTGTTTTTTTTCATTAAAGATGTCTCTGTCTGTAACTCGATATTTATTGTATTTTTTACCGGAGAATCTTATCATTCTATAAAAGCCTTTTTGCAGGAGCATACGCATGAAATTAAATAGTAATTTTTTGTTTTTTCTTTCAGCATCTCTGGCGTTGTTTGCAGGGTGCGGGGGAAAAAAGGTTCTTCCTGAACAATCGACGCTTCCCGATAAATATATCAACCCCGAATTTACCCCGGTTCCTTCGGTTATCAGCGTACCGGTTGCCATCCAGCCAGCTTTTCTGGAAAACCTGATCAGCACCCAGGTCAAGGATACCCTGTACCGGAATGACTCCCTGAAAATCATTCCCGGCATCAATATTGCGCAGCTCAAGGTGGTTCGGGCGGAGAAAGTACACATCGGCCTTTTGGGCGACGAACTGCACTACCGCATTCCCCTGAAACTCTACCTCCGCGTGGGGGTCGGGGTGAATGCGCTGGGTGTGCAGCTCTATCAGGATATTGAAGGAGGCATTGCGTTGCGTGTCCGGAACATCATCAAAATCAAGGAAAACTGGACGCTCAACACCCAGACGATAATAGACGGATACGATTGGATCAGCAACCCGGTCATTAAAATCAGCAGTCTTTCAATCCCCATCAAACCGGCTGCGGATCTTATTCTTACGGTCATGAAAGGCTCGCTCGGCAAAATCGTGGATAAAGCGGTACGGTCAAACCTTGATTTAAGAAAAATTCTCGACCCGCTCTGGGTAACCATCCAGAAGCCGATGCTCCTGAACGATTCCCTCAAATTATGGCTGCAACTGTCGCCGGGAACAATTACCATGTCGCAATTGCGCGGGTATAACGGATGCATTGTCAGCAGCATAGGGATAACCACGGTTGCCGAAACCTTCTGGGGTGACAAACCTGCCACCGACACCATCCTCGCCCTTCCCGACCTGCATATCACCGACACGGTTCTTACCGGTTTTGTGCTGAACCTCTATTCGGAAATGCCCTATATCCAGGCCCAGAACCTTGCCCGGCAACTGCTGTGCAATCAGGCTTTCGACATCGACGGGAAAAAAATCAGTATCGACAATCTGTGGCTCAACGGAGACAGCGGCCTGATCCGCATAGACGCAGACCTGTCCGGCGCATTTAAAGGCTCCGTCTCCCTCATCGGCCAGCCCTACCTCGACACCGCCACCAGGGTCTTTTCCCTTGAATACGTCTCCTTCGACATGAAAACCCGCAATGTCCTGCTGGCCACAGCCAAATGGATGCTCAACGGATTTCTCCAGAAAAAAGTCGCCGAGGCCCTCAAGTTTCCGCTCGAAGCAGAAATCGTCAAATCCCGTGACGTCATTAACGAATCGTTGACAAATTACAAACCCTAGACGGATATAAGCTTCGCGGGCTGCGTTGATTCGCTCTCCATACGGGGATTCGCTCTCACCGGCACATCGGTGCGTGTGGCTGCGCTGGTGACCGGAAAATTCGGGGTGAAATTGGAGGCATTGGTGCCGTTTTTTTGATCGGGATTATCTGGGAATCAACAATAATTCCATCTATTCAAGCGCTGTGATCACCGAATCGGTAACGCTCTCCTGCAGTCTGTCTCCCGGCTTTACCTGCCGATCAGCGGAATAGAGAGTCCTGTTATTTTCGAACACCACCGATAGTTTGTAGCGGTTTTTGCCTTTCGAATAAAAAGGGATTCTGGCTGTGCGGTTTCTTTTTATATCGGCGGCAACGACAGTACCCTGTTCATGCTCGACTCGCGCAGATCCGATTGTCAGAGATGCGTTATTGCGGATTGTCACGGTTACCAGCGTTGCACGGAGTGCAATCCGGTACCCGGCAATAAACACAATACTCATCAGGATAATCAGCACTATGATAAAAGTAAGAAGCTTTTTCATTGTATGCCTTTATTTAAAGGTATCAATTCGGACATTATACATCCGTCCAGGTTTCAGAAGAAATAAAATATATTGTAATGCAATTATTTCGAGTATAAATACTTTTATCACACACACTATTACTGTATTACAGCCAAAGCTTCCTGTGCCGCCTCAATCGAAGCCTTGATCGAAATCTCCTCCCCCACCGCCTGTTTCATCCACGTCTGCGGCGTGAGCCTGCCTGTTGAAAAAATTCTCTGGACTTCAGAAGCGAATGTTTTACCTTCAAGATACCGGTCAATCTGGAACTCGATCAGGTGGCCTATCGGATAGGCGGAAAGGTAGAGCGGATCGTTGATCATGTGGGAGTAGATTGCCAGGATTGGCTGATCCTGTATGCCGAAAATATCAGCGTAATATTGGTTCCAGATCTGGTTGGCGATGGCGATGACCGCTGCTTTTAATTCAGCCGGCGTAGCACTTTGATGCTCATACAACCATTTCCACACCAGTTGATCCACCAGTGAAACGCCCATGATCTCGTATGTTGACCAGAGATTGTCAAGCGCTGCAAGGTGCTTCTGATTCCGGTCCTTGTTTTTGATGCCAAGAAGCTCCAGATCTTTTTTCTGGAAATTGAATGCAAGCGCTTCGGTGAATGCGGTGCTAGGAACGCCGGATAACAGGTAATAGTCAACGTCATGGAGTGAGATTGTCTGTTCGACCGTGTGGCCGAGTTCGTGCATCGCGATGTTATAGCCCTTATAATCCATGCCCTGGCCGGTGACCCTGGTTCGCAGGTACGCGTAGCCTGATCTCATTTCAGCGCCCCAGGCATGACCCGAGCCCCGCGCAGCATCGACCTTAATACGTGAAGCAATGAACTTCGCTTTTTCGGGTGAAAAACCCATTTTCATGAGGATATCGGGTATCTTT
>Ga0105099_10001264_pt1 | contig 16052 bp, 11 predicted proteins | sample PPLLak3cmMay2015_2_FD_79138 | JGI IMG/M metagenome (GOLD analysis project Ga0105099, IMG submission 79138) | Freshwater sediment microbial communities from Prairie Pothole Lake near Jamestown, North Dakota, USA - PPLs Lake P8 Core (1) Depth... | ecosystem: Environmental > Aquatic > Freshwater >... | reverse complement strand
CCGAATGAATCGCGCGGTTTGAAGCATAGTCCCTTGGCCATGAAAACTTCTCCTATTCCTCCGTTGTGAAGGAATTTTATTGCATCCATCACGCCAGGGATAGAACGGTTCTGCATCCCGCACTGAACACGTACATTATATTTCCTGGCAGCCTGAACCATGCGCCGTCCTTCGAGCACGGTATGGCATGCAGGTTTTTCAACATAAACATGCTTTCCTGCCTGGCAGGCCCAGACTGTTCCAAGTGCGTGCCAGAAGTTGGGAGTTGCGAATGATACAGCATGTATGTCCTTGTTTTCAAACACCCTGTGCATATCCCATACGGTTGCAGGGGTTTCACCTGTCCTGTCAAGAACGTTCTTCACCCTGTCAGGAAAATACTGCTCATCCACATCGCAGAGCATCGTTATCCTGACATTCTTACTCTCCTTTAGCAATCCGAAATTGCTAATATGGGTGCCGCCCTGTCCTCGTATGCCTATCACAGCAACGTTAATGCGGTCGTTGGCTCCCTGGACAGACCTGTATGATCTGGCGCTCAATGCCACTCCGCCAATGGCAATGCCTGCAGAACCCATAACTGTCTGTTTGATGAATTCTCTTCTTTTCGTCATTTTATGATTGGTTTAGGTTAATCTTTAAGTGTTATAAATTTAAATGTTTTAAATTTACTTTCCTAAAGGTCCGAATGTTAAAAAGACAAATATTAATACTTTCTGTACTTCTATTATTTGCCGGCAACAAAGCAGACGCGCAGGATTCACTTCATTTCAAGGGACAATTATCCGCATATACCCATTTAAATCCCGGTAACACACTAACATGGTGGAGCGGTGCGCGGTATATCCCGCAGCTTAATTATGAATACAGACTGAAGGAGAACAGGCTGATTGATTTTGAAGCCTCAGCAAACCTGTATGGCAATATGGGAATCCGACCGTTTGACTCGACCGGATTCAACGGAAATGTCAAACCCTATCGTCTCTGGGCCCGTTATTCAACACCACAGTTTGAGTTAAGGGCAGGACTGCAGAAGATCAATTTCGGTTCCGCCTCCATCTTAAGGCCGCTCATGTGGTTCGATCAAATCGATCCACGTGATCCGCTGAAACTGACGGACGGAGTCTGGGGTGTTCTCGCCAGGTACTACTTCATGAATAATGCAAACATCTGGCTGTGGGGTCTTTACGGAAACAAAAACACAAAAGGCTGGGAATCATTCGCTACAGAAAAAAAGACGGCGGAGTACGGAGGGCGCCTTCAGCTGCCTGTACCGAAAGGCGAGACAGGATTTTCATTTCATCACAGAAATACTGATTGCAGCAGCCTCCCGGATTCAATAACCATCCTCGGAAAAGTACCTGAAAACCGCTTTGGGTTTGATTCAAAATTTGATGCTGTAGTCGGCTTCTGGATTGAAGCATCATGGTCAAAGTTCGGTGATGATCTTGGTGTTTTTACAAATCAGGAGATAATCAACCTTGGGATTGACTATACATTCAGTATCGGCAACGGGCTGACACTCATTTATGAACAGCTGATTGCTGCCTGGGATGAAAACCCTTTCAGGTTCAGCAGCAGTGTCAATTTTTCACTGCTGAGTCTCTCCTATCCGGTTGGGTTGTTCGACAATCTGAGCGCAATCGTTTATTATGACTGGACAAACAGCAGGATTTATAACTTTGTAAACTGGCAGAAGCAGTTCAATAAAGTGACGCTTTATCTCATGGGTTATATAAATCCTAAAGAATATAACATTCCGACCCAGGTCACTGATGAGGTGCTTTATGCAGGCAGTGGGATTCAGCTGATGCTGGTCTTTAATCATTAACAAATCAACTATGATGGAAAACAATCTAATCATCAGAACAAAAAGTCTCACAAAACGATTCCCGATGGGAAAAAGCGAGTTCACAGCCCTTAAGGAGGTGAATCTGGGTCTGGGCACAGGCGAATTTGCCGGGCTCATCGGGCCAAGCGGATCGGGGAAGACAACTCTTCTCAACATTGTCGGATCGCTTGACACTCCCACCGAAGGAGAAGTGATAGTTCTCGGCGAGTCTATCGGTAAACTTACGGCAAAGGGTGCAGCCAGGCTTCGCAAGGAGAAGATCGGCTTCATCTTCCAGAGCTATAACCTGCTGGCAGTTCATACTGTATTTGAAAATGTTGAATTTCCGCTGCTGCTGCTGAAGATACCTGCCAGTGAACGCAGAAAGATGGTGATGGATGCCCTTGAGTGGGTTGGCCTTCTCGACAAAGTAAAACAAAAGCCGCCTCAGCTTTCCGGTGGTGAATGCCAGAGAGTTGCAATAGCCCGTGCCATGGTTAAAAGACCATCACTTGTGGTAGCCGACGAGCCTACTGCCAACCTTGATGCTGCAAACTCACATAATGTTTTACAGACAATGGTAAAACTCAATGAGGACCTGAAGACTACTTTCCTGTTTGCTACTCACGATGAGAAAGTGATTGGTTATCTGAAAAGAAAGATATTTCTGAAGGACGGCAGGGTGGATAGGGATGAGACGCTTTAAAAATGAAAGAGAATGAAACTCGCAATTAAACTTGCATTCAAGAATCTCATCGGGGCCGGTCTGCGAACCTGGCTCAATGTGATCGTATTGTCGTTCTCCTTTGTGATCATCATTGCAGCCAGGGGGATCCTTGTGGGATGGGACCGCCAGGCAAAGAATGACATGACCGACTGGGAGATCGGAGGAGGACAATACTGGAACTCAAACTATGATCCTTTTGATGCATTTACGCTTACCGATGCGCACGCACCTGTACCTGCTGAATTTCAGAGCGAGATCAATGAGGGCAATATGGTGCCTGTCCTGATTACCCAGGGCACCATCTTCCCCGAAGGACGTATGCAATCAATCCTGATCAAAGGTATCAAGACTGATCAGACAATCCTGGAACTGCCCACCAGCAGACTGGATACAGCAGTCGGAGCAATACCTGCAATAATCGGGTCAAACATGGCTCGCACCAATAAGCTTGACATCGGCGACTATGTCACTATCCGCTGGAGGGATGCCAACGGAACATTTGATGCAACGGATATATTCATAACTGACATCTTCACGACAAATGTCCCTACTGTTGACGTGTCACAGGTTTGGTTACCGATCGACAGCCTTCAATCAATGATGCTGATGCCTGGGGAGGCCACGATCATGACATTCAGAGATAAGGATAAACCACGGGAAGGAACTGCAAACTGGAAGCTGATGACACACAAGGATCTTGTAAAGGATATTGAGAATATGATAAAAGCAAAATCAGTCGGCCAGTCAATTTTTTACTTAATCCTGCTGGTACTTGCACTCCTGGCTATATTTGATACACAGGTGCTCTCTATCTTCCGGAGGCAGAAAGAGATAGGCACCTACGTTGCACTGGGTTATACGAGATATGAAGTTGTCGGACTCTTTACAGTTGAGGGTGCCATGCATGCCATCTTCGCAGCAGTTGTCGGTGCACTTTACGGGATACCTCTCCTAGCCATGCTGGCTAAGAAAGGGATAACACTGGGAGTCTCTTCATCGGATTATGGCTTCGCAATAGCCGATACGATGTATCCTGTTTACAGTGCAGGACTTGTTATCGGCACAACGCTTATAGTGCTGACAGCCACTGCAATTGTCAGTTACTGGCCTTCAAGAAGAATAGCGAAAATGAATCCGACAGAAGCATTAAGGGGGAAATTGCAATGATAAAATTCTTATTAAAAGGGCTATTCAGGGATAAAAGCAGAAGCCTGCTCCCTCTTATTGTGGTTGCCATCGGCGTTTCCCTTACGGTATTTGCCCGCGGGTATATTAAGGGGCTGATGGTGGATATGATCGAGAAGACTGCACAGCTGACCACAGGTCATATGAAGGTGACAACAAAAGCCTATTCTGAAAATATGGACCAGCTTCCGAACGACCTGGCATTGCTTGATGTAACTGCTTTCAAAAAGGATCTGGAGCTGACCTTTCCTGAAATGAAATGGGTTACCAGGATAAAATTCGGAGGGTTGATCGATGTTGCTGATGCGAATGGAGAAACCCGCAGTCAGGGTCCGGGAGTGGGGATCGGGCTTGATCTTCTTTCACCCGGTTCGGGTGAAGCTGAACGGCTGAATCTTCAGAAATCGCTTGTAAGAGGCTCACTGCCGTCGGCTCCCGGAGAGGTGCTGCTCAGCGAGGATTTTGCCAGGAAACTGGAAGTGGATCCGGATGCGGATATAACCCTTATAGGCACTACGATGAACGGAGGAATGACGATCCACAATTTCAGACTTTCAGGGACTGTAAAGTTTGGTAACGCCGGGATGGATCGCGGGACAGTTATTGCCGATATCAGCGATTTTCAGCTCGCACTCGCTGTGAACGATGCAGCCGGCGAGATACTCTGGTTCTTCAGCCAGGGTTACTATGAGGAAGAATTTGCCGCTCCAGTCGTTGCAAAATTTCAGGATGTTTACCCTGCAGGTCAGGATGAATTTGCCCCTGTAATCCTGAGGTTAAGCGACCAGGAGGGGCTCGGCCTTTATGTTGGCTTGACGAAGAGCATGGGAAACATAGTAACCGTTGTGTTCATGATAGCAATGTCGCTGGTGCTATGGAACGCCGGCCTCCTGGGAGGACTGCGCCGTTATGGCGAGATCGGCATCAGACTTGCAATCGGTGAGGAAAAAGGTCACGTGTACCGTTCAATGATAGCAGAATCACTGATGGTGGGAATAGCGGGAACGATATTGGGCACGGCGATCGGACTCGGATTATCGTACCTGATGCAGACAAAAGGTCTGGATATCAGTCAGTTCACGAAAAATGCGACAACAGCAATCATGATGCCCGACATAGCACGGGCAAGGATCACTCCACCCGATTTCTATATCGGATTCATTCCGGGAGTGATCTCAACAGTGATCGGCACTATGCTTTCGGGGGTTGGAATATTTAAAAGAAAAACAGCCCAGTTGTTCAAGGAACTGGAAGCCTGATTTAATTACAGTATTATGAAAAAAATTTTAATCATACCGGCGGTTTTATTGTCGGCCGGTCTATCGGCCCAGAGCGCCGATGAGATACTCGACAGGGTTGACCTCAACATGTCGTCAGACAACAGGATCTTTGAATCGACAATGATAATCCATGGCACACGCACAAGCAGAACGATCACATCACGATCCTATTCAGTGGGTGATACAAAGGCTTTTACCGAATACCTCTCCCCTGCCCGTGAACAGGGGACCAAGATGCTCAAGCTTGAAGAACAGCTCTGGATATATTCACCGTCAACCGACCGTACGATTCAGATCTCAGGGCACATGCTGCGGCAGTCGGTAATGGGTTCAGACCTGTCGTACGAAGACATGATGGAAGACAGGGAGCTGACCGATGTTTACGATGCTTCGTTTGCAGGAACTGAAGAGATTGATGGGAGGAGCTGCCGGATACTTGAGCTCAGGGCTAAGGTTTCTGATGTTGCCTATGCCACACGGAAAATGTGGATAGATAGTGAGAAGTACATCCCCCTTAAGGAAGAGCTCTATGCCAAAAGTGGACAATTGCTGAAACGATCGACGCTGAGCAATGTTATCAGGGTAGATGGAAGATGGTTTCCTGCAACGATAGTATACAAGGATATGCTAAAACAGGGAGAAGGAACAGAATTCAGGATAACGAGCATCAGATTCAACCAGCAGATCCCCGATTACATCTTCACCAAAGCAGCGCTGAAACAGTAAATCCAGCGACCAGACTTTCACGTGCTACTTTATAACTGAGAGCCATGCCTCAGCCATGAGCTGGGCTCCTGCAAGTGACGGATGAACGCCGTCGCCTGTCCAGTAAGATCCCGGGGCGGATTTCCCGGCTTCGTCATAAATGCTCTGGAAGGGTATAAAAACCGCTTCGAACTGAGCCGCGATATCCATAGCAGCCCTGCGGTAATCATTGAATTCGGGGTACCATTTTTCATCCACGGCTTTCACCCCGCTTACGGCGAATGGCTCACAGATTATGAGCTTCACGTCAGGAAGGGCGGCTTTTGTCCTTTCAAGTAAAGCAATGTAATCCCTTTTGTAAACCTCAACTGTCCCGTCATAACGGCCATTCAGCTTATGCCATATATCATTCACGCCGATGAGAATGCTCAATACATCGGGTTTGATCTGAAGGCAGTCCGCATCCCAGCGTTCGGCCAACTGATATACTTTGTTGCCCGAAATGCCCTTGTTGTAAATCTTAAGGTTCAGGGCTGAATATTTCCTCAGGAGCGCTGCAGCGGAAAGAAAGGCATAACCTGATCCCAGGTGCCTTGCAGTGTTGAAGTTCATATCCTCCTTGTTCCTCCCGGCATCGGTTATTGAATCGCCCTGGAACAGAATTATTTGATCCTTAAGTAATTGCAGTTTCATAACTCCTTTTGCGGGAACAGATGCAGAAATAATTTCAGGAATGCTCAATGCTGCGAGGCTTCCCAGGGCCGCTTTCTTAATAAAGTTTCGCCTTGAATTATTATTGTAATTCATATAAAATTAATTAGTGGATTAATCACTTTGTTCATTTGTGATCTTAGCGCCTTAGCGTCTTTGTGGCAATTCTTTTCAGCCACCAAGGCGCAAAGACACAAAGTTACACCAAGTATAAAAGATTATTTAAAGGTTATTACCAGGATATTATAATTTCAGTTTATACCACCTGACTGCGTTTTCCCTGTACAGCTTGTCAATAACATCTTTGGGAAGCTTCAATCCCGCAAAACTTCCTTTGAATAAGTCTGATGTCATCTCCGTGTAAGTGGCAAAATACTTCCAGTCATCCAGCCATGTTTCATGCATCCTCTTTTTAAATCCCTCAGGGTTATTGCCTCCGCCGTAGCCCACATCCGTTCCATAAAGAAGACGGTCCTGGTATTTGATGATGAAGTCCCTTACACGCTTCCTGTCCTGTGCCGACTGGTACTGAAGATGGCAGGTCCGAGCGGATATGTCGACCGCCATGTTCGGGTATCTTTCAAGTCTCAGCGCCAGGGAATCAACATTCCATTCAAGGCTCCCGAGGTGGCAGCCGATGAATGTAAGGTCAGGGTTCTGCTCAAGCATCCTGTCCCTGGCATTTATCTGATCCTCGTAAGAAGGATACTCCGGATGAAGGAACATGTGATACTCAGGATGCTCCGCGAAATAGTTGCTGTCGCTGCTTACTGTCATCTCATCGAGCGGCAGCCAGCAGTTGCGGGGCTCCCCAAGGTGACCTGTCACCGGGAGTCCTTTGCTCCTGATAAATTCAAAAACGGGTTTAAGTCCCGGATCATCAGTCATGATGAATTTACCGTTCCGGTCACGGACTGTCATGCCGATGTTCTTCCATATCTTGACTGTAATGGCCCCGCCGGATATTTCGTTTTCAAGCCGGGATATTACCTTTTTACTCCATTCTTCAGTTCCCCATCCGGCAGTATCAAACAGGAATGAGGGGCCGAAAAAGATCCTTCCCGGGTGCTTCAGTGCAGACTGGTGAGCAAAATTGAACTGTCTGCGCAGGTTGGCTGAATCGCCATGATCGACATTAAGAGTGATAAGAAGGAAGTTGTCTGCAGAAGCCTGATCCTCAAATACTCCGTCATCGGAACCAATGTGTATATGCGAATCTATCTTCAGAACCGACCCGAAGTCGTCTTCCGAATAAAAGTTATTGCGGCACCCTGTTGCAAGGAATGCCGCAACGAGCATCAAAAATGATATTTTTTTCAAAGTTTATTTTTTTGGCATCTTGACATACGGGGCATTATTCAGGAACTCGATGCTCTTCTGGCAGCTTGTGTACTGGTCGAAGTTATATCTTTCAACCTCAACGATGCCGTATTTCATTCCGGAAATTTTTGCTGCAGCCCACATTGAGGCAAAGTCCATCTGTCCGCTGGCTCCTATTTCTTCCTTGTCCTTTATGTGCCAAAGGATGAAGCGGCCCGGATATTTCTTGAAATAGTCGACAGGATTCTTCTTCCCTTCAACACACCAGTAAAGATCGAGCTGGAAAAAAACCTTTTCAGGATCTGTGTTCTTCAGCATATGGTCATAGAGGGGTTCGCCCTCAAACTCAGTGGTGAACTCGCCTGAATGATTATGATATCCGAATTTAATACCCTTTGCAGCGCATTTCTCTCCGACCTTGTTGAAATATTCACAGTATTTCTTTATCCCTTCAAGGCTCTGGTATGCATCCCTTCCCATTGAAGGCTGTACGATATATTTTGCACCGGCTGCTGCATGGGCATCGATACACTCGTCCCACCATGCCATCACCTTCTCCATGTTCCCGTCAGCAGGCGGGTTCTGTCCTGTATGTGAACTCAGCATATAAATTCCATTCTTTGCAAGAAGGTTCTTGAATTCAACAGGGTCCATACCATAGAATTTACCGTTGCCGTAGCCGGCCGGCTCAACAAATGTATATCCCATCTTTGCCACCTTTTCAATGGCTCCCGGAACATCCCTCCTGATCGAGTCGCGGATGGAATAGAGCTGCAGACCTATATTTTTTTTCCTGGGGGGAGTAAATGATACCAGTAAAGCTGACAGAAAGCCGGTTACGGCAACTATCAGTACAATGTTAAGCAGATTTCTTTTTTTCATGTGATTCAGGATTTTAAATTTAACGAAATATACAAATTAATTTGCGGATCAGTACCCTTCGTGGAAAGCCGGATGTGATAACTGACCCGGGAATTATTCTTTATTGTGCAATGAACTTCTGAAGCGGAATGAGAACCGGCTTCCCTCTTTCAGCTTTGTACACCGTAACTCCGTCACTGATTTCAGCATGAACATAAGGGTTCATCTTGCTCACAAAAATAAGAGCCCTTTCCCTTGCCTCCTCACTGTATTTCGGAAATACAGGGTAAACGGCAGTGATCAGGTCGGGAAGCTCATCTTTATCTGTTATCAGCGTTCCCCTGGGCCAGTTGTTTATCGTGCTCTCCTGTGAAACAATTACTGTCCCGCCCGAAGGTATCCAGTTCATCCAGTTCATCTCCTCACCGGCGTTCTTCTCACTGCCGCCGGTAATGATCATGTCGGCATAATATTTCTTCAGGGTCTCCTTGAACAGGGGCGGAAGCTTCGTAGCATTGATGTAACCTGAAATAAGTCTGCAGTTATTATAGTATGCGATGCTGAAATTATAATCGCTGCCTGCAAGGATCCCATTGTTGTTCACAAGGTAAGTTGCAAAAAGACCGGCAAGAGCCCTGAATTCAGCAGTCGTTGTGTCAACCGAAGGATTGTTCCTGAATATATACTCCGTAACACTCTTCACGTAACCCTGCCTGTCCATGGAACCCGGGTTCAGGTCGGCGGTGATCTTTTTCAGTTCCTCAGGCACCTCCTCAAGTCTTTCAATTACCAGCACGGCACGTGCCACCGCCTTGCGCCCGTCTTCATTCAGGAGGACAGGTTCAGTAACAGCAGTATTATCAGGTTTTAACTCAGCAGCATCAAATTCGAATGATCCTGAGGCAAGTCCGCTTGCAGAAACGGTTACACGCACCTTTCCCGGCTTCCCGTTCGACCTTATCACATTTGAAACAGGCATGACCGAATAGAGAGCGCCCTCGGCGGAACGATACTTATTCTCATCGGATTCAAATACTGACGGACCTGCCAACCGTGCCGGTCCTGTCACCTCCCACTTCAGAGTATTTGATGCATCTGCAACCCTTGCTCCTTTTGAATCCACTATTTCGGCATTCACGATCACTACTGAAGCCCTGCCGGCAGTTATTTTCTTATGTGATCCGCCCAGGATTATCCTGGCGGCCGCCGCCTGCGATGATGAGACCATTGCCTCTTCTTTCCCTGCCAGCGGATAATTGTTTAGCTGCTTAATAATCAGGTTCTGATATGAATGTCTCACTGAGCCTCCGGGTGCGCTTCCTGCAGTCAATATCCTTGTTGTATCCTCGGCCAGCGCAGCCCTTGCATTAACTGAGTGGTCGCTGCTGATCCCCATGCTCCAGAAAAGTATCGAAGGATGATTGCGGTCGCGCCTTATCATCTCCTTCATCTGCTGTTCCCGGACTTCCGCTGAAACGGGCTGATCGCCTGCAACCGGAGATTCCTCTATTACGATAAAACCATTTTTATCAGTCAGGGCATAAACCTGCCTGTTGTCCGGGGCATTTGAAGTAATGATCAGGTTGTACTTCTTTGAATCTGCAATATCCTTAATGTCAGTTACGGCCAGCCATTCCGGAACAGCGCTGCCCAGCCAGGGATACTCCCCGGCTCTTTTACCTCCGCTGATTGTCACCTTCTTGCCGTTCAGATAGAGGGCATTCTCATTGTAGTTCCACCTGAACCACCTGATCCCCAATGGACTGGTGTGACTGTCATTCACAACTGTTCCGTCGGTGACTTCTGAATGTACCTTATATAAATATGGTGTCTGCGGCGACCAGAGACGCGGACTCTTTACAGGTTTCGATGTCTGATCGAACCTGTACAGCTGACCGGGGTTTATGGTGTATTTTGATTTTATAACCTGGATCGTCTTGTTTGACTGATCCAGGATGTACGTGTTAAGTATGCAGTTTCTGGCCTGGTCATAATCATTCTTCACCCATGTATGGATACGGACAACTGCCTGTTTTTCAGACACTGAAGGGGTAGTTATGAATGTCCCGCCCTCATGCGATGCTGAACCCTGCATTGGAATATAGAGCTTGTCCTTTATCACGATATTCACATCGCGGTGGATACCTCCATACACGTTGAAACCGGGGAGGTCCATCGGAGGGATCTTGTACTGGTCATTCTTACGGTTGCTTACTGCTATTGCAAGGATGTTTTCCTTACCGGGAACAATCAGCTGTGTAATGTCGAAATCAAAAGCCCCGTAGCCTCCCCTGTGATCTCCAAGGTACTTTCCGTTAAGCCACACTTTACAGTATTTCTGAACTCCTTCAAACTCAACGAAGATCTTCTTCCCTGTATATTTTTCCGTGATGGTGAAAGCCTTTCTGTACCAGCCCCATCCTTTCCACCAGTAAGGATCATTTGCCTCTGAAGTTCTTTTTATGAACGGGTGAATATCGCCTGTGGTTTCAAACGTCGACCAGGTATGCGGAATGCTAACAACAGGCCAGTTAAGGTCGTTGTACCCCGGTGCTTCAAGTCCTTTGCCCGGTTCTTCGTCAGGGAAATAATTGAAGGTCCAGTTTGAGTTCAGGTTTCTTTCTATCCGCTGGCTTCTGGCAGGAGCAGAAGACTTCTTTTCCGCTCCCACAGAAATAATACAGGCTGCCAGTAAAATTAAGATTAGGTTCTTTTTCATGGCCGGCTACTAAAAGGGGAAACGTTTTTACTTTAATCTTTTGAAATTATCCGTCGATCACGTAAATTAACAAAAAATAATTCTAATAGTCATGAAATACCGACGGTTTTTAGCAATCCATCTTCTTGCACTCTTGCTGTTCAGCAATCTCCCGGGACAGAAAACGCCAACCGGCAATCCATCTGATTTCAAAGTCAAAACCTGCCTTCATTCAGTAAGCTATATGGGAGTGTGGCGGGGACAGGCGACTTTAACGGTTGACCAGTTCCTTGTCAAAGCCAAAGAGCTTGGCTTCGACGGAGTGATGCTAGCCGCCAAGCGTCCTCATGTATCGCCTCTTGACTACGACGAGGCTGCACGGCAGAAGCTTCGCGCCCGGATAAAGGAACTTGGCCTTGAGCTGGTTTGCCTTGCCGGATATACTGATTTCACCGCCGGTATCGACAAGGCAGGGATCCCGAATGTGGAGATTCAGGCTGCGTATGTCGGCGAGCTTGCAAAGCTGGCCAGCGACCTTGGTACAAGCATGGTAAGGGTCTTTACGGGCTATGAGCGCCCGGACCAGCCATATGATAAACAGTATGCGCTTGTGGTGGAGGGGATGAGGATGGCAGGCAGGCTGGCAGCCCGGTACGGGGTTACCCTGGCGGTTCAGAATCATCACGACATTGCACTGCATCACGATGAAATGAAGTGGCTTCTCGATGAGGTCAACCTGCCGAATGTAAAAGCAGCATTTGACTGCTGGTCGCCAACCCTTGAAGGCTTGTCGCCTGATGAGATAAAAAAGGCCATTTACACAATGAAACCATATATAGTACACACTACCACAGCTGATTACAAGGAACTTCCCAGATTCATATACGAACCTGACAACACCAATTATGTACCCCGGCTGTCTCAGATGAGAGCCGTGCCAATCGGAGAGGGATTCCTTGATTACAGGAGTTTCATCAATACTCTCAGGGAGATCGGATATCAGGGATATATCGCTTACGAAATGTGTGAAGTGCTTGAGGGCGGAGGATCAGTTGAGAACCTTGATGCCTGCGCCGGGAAATTCATTGAATATATGAAGCAATTCAAGTAAAAAATAATGAAAAATGTAAAAAATTACATCTTTTCTTTGAAATATTAAAAATTACCATACCTTTGCCGTCTGTTTGTTACAAAAAATGGGAAAATCTTTAATTCATATTATCGCCCTCATCCTTATTATTGTGCCCAGCACATAATCCGGGAATAATATGTTTTACTATAACTGTATAGAAGCTTCCCGGATAACCGGGGAGCTTTTTTTATAAAAAGTATATTCTGAATATGAAAAAAGAGCTGAGAAGTCTCAGAACGATGACCGGAAGGACGATGGCCGGAGCCAGGAGCCTCTGGCGTGCAAACGGGATGAAGGATGAGCAGTTCGGCAGGCCTGTGATTGCCGTGGTCAACTCATTCTCGCAGTTTGTTCCGGGCCATGTCCAGCTTCATGAGATAGGACAGAGAGTAAAAGGAGAGATAGAAAAGCTGGGATGCTTTGCAGCAGAATTCAATACCATAGCCATCGACGACGGAATAGCAATGGGGCACCAGGGAATGCTCTACTCACTGCCTTCCAGGGAACTGATTGCCGACAGCATTGAATATGTCGTCAATGCGCATTGTGCCGATGCCATGGTCTGTATTAGCAACTGCGACAAGATCACACCGGGAATGATGATGGCAGCAATGAGACTGAATATCCCGGCAGTTTTTGTATCGGGCGGCCCGATGGAAGCAGGTATTCATGGTTCACGTCAGCTGGATCTTGTGGATGCCATGGTGAGCGGAGCTGATGAACAGGTAAGCGACAGCGAGCTTGATGCCATAGAAAGATCGGCTTGCCCCACCTGCGGATCCTGCTCGGGAATGTTCACGGCAAACTCAATGAACTGCCTGAACGAAGCCCTGGGACTGGCTCTCCCCGGTAACGGAACGATAGTGGCAACTCATTCGAACCGTACACGGTTGTTCATGAAAGCTGCAAAACTAATCGTATCGCTGGCTGAAAGACATTATATCGATGGTGACGACTCTGTCCTTCCGCGCTCAATAGCCACAAGAGAGGCTTTTCTGAATTCAATGTCACTCGATATTGCCATGGGAGGCTCAACGAACACGGTCCTGCACCTCCTGGCTGTAGCGCATGAAGCAAGAGTAAATTTTACACTTAATGATGTGGACGCTCTTTCACACAAGATACCAACCCTCTGCAAAGTGGCTCCAAGCTCTCATTTTCATATGCAGGATGTCGGCCGTGCCGGAGGCATTATGGCAATCCTAGGGGAACTTGAACGAAGCAAACTCATAGATACATCTGTAAAAAGGGTTGATTATCAAACACTTCATAAAGCAATATCCGACTGGGATATCATGAGCGGAAAAACAGTGCAGGAGGCTTTTAAATTGTATAAAAGCGCGCCTTCAATGAAGAAAAGCATTGAACTGGGGTCATATGATACAATGTACGATGAACTGGATATCGATCGGGTCAAAGGCTGCATAAGGGACAGTGAGCATGCATACAGCCCTGACGGAGGGCTTGCGGTACTTTACGGTAATATAGCCCATGACGGCTGCATAGTAAAGACAGCCGGTGTGGATGCTGAACTTCTGAAATTCTCAGGCAATGCAATAGTATTTGACTCACAGGAAGCAGCTTCAGAAGGTATCCTGAACAATAAGGTTAAGGAAGGAGATATTGTCGTAATAAGGTATGAAGGACCGAAAGGCGGTCCGGGAATGCAGGAGATGCTCTACCCTACTTCCTACATTAAATCAAAAGGGCTGGCAAAAAAATGCGCCCTCATAACCGACGGAAGATTCTCAGGAGGGACATCCGGATTGTCGGTCGGGCATGTTTCACCTGAAGCAGCAGCAGGCGGCGCTCTGGCCCTTTTGAGAAACGGCGATCAGATCGAGATCAATATCACGGAAAGAAAGATAAATGTTAAAATATCTGATAATGAACTAAATAGCAGACGGGAAGAAGAGAAGATAAAAGGTGAAGATGCATTTAAGCCTTCAGGCAGGGATCGCGAAATTCCAGTATCGCTAAGGGCTTATGCAGCATTCGTTACCTCAGCGGATAAAGGAGCAGTCAGGAAAATATAAACAGTTCCTGGTTCCTCGTTCCTCGTTACTGGTTAAAAAGCAGTCGACAAGGAACCAGCAACCAGCAACAAGGAACAAGCAACAAGCAACAAGCAACAAGATTATGAGTAAGGAAAAAACAATGGAGACTGAAGCAGAAAAAACACTGCTAAACGGACAGGAACATATCACCGGAGCAGAAGCTCTCCTGAGATGCCTCGTCGAAGAGGGGGTTGACACGATTTTTGGTTATCCGGGTGGTGCCATAATGCCGGTATACGATAAACTGATGGATTATGAGGACCGGCTGAAACATATTCTCACCAGACATGAACAGGGTGCGGCGCATGCAGCACAGGCCTACGCAATGGTGACCGGGAAGCCGGGTGTATGCTTTGCAACATCGGGACCGGGGGCAACAAATCTGATAACCGGCATTGCCAACGCTTATCTTGATTCGGTGCCTGTAGTATTCATCACTGCACAGGTCGTATCTTCCCTGATCGGATCAGATGCCTTCCAGGAAACTGTTATACTTGGTGTCTCCATGCCTGTCACAAAATGGAACTGCCAGGTTAAAAAGGCGGAGGATATTCCCGAAATGGTTGCCAGGGGGTTTTACCTGGCAACAACCGGAAGGCCGGGACCTGTTTTGATTGACATTACAAAGGATGCCCAGATTGATAAGGCAGCTTTCAGATATCAGAAGTGCACCTACCTGAGAAGCTACAATCCGCATATACCGCTCCACAAAAAGGCTGTTGAATCAGCTGCAATAATGATCAACCACGCTGAAAAACCGCTTATTCTGGCTGGTCACGGTGTGCTGATTTCAGGTGCTGTAAATGAACTAAGGCAGTTTGCCGAAAAAACCGGTATTCCGGTGGCTGTTACACTCCTGGGCCTGTCATCATTCCCTTCAGGGCACAGGCTCTTCACCGGCTTCCTCGGAATGCACGGCAACTACGGGCCGAACCTGCTCACAAATGAGGCAGACCTCATAATCGCGATAGGGATGCGGTTCGATGACCGTGTCACCGGAAACCTTAAGAAATATGCAAAGCAGGCAAGGATAATACATATCGAGATCGATGAGGCCGAGATCAATAAGAATGTCCAGGTCGACCTGGAGATCCACAATGATGCCGGGGAGGTGCTTCAGGCTCTTATCCCCCTGGTCAGGGAGAAATCTTATGAATCATGGATAAGGGAATTCAGGATATGTGATAAAACCGAATACGACAGGGTCATCAAAGCCGAGGTCAAACCCACCGGCGGAAATATCAGAATGGGAGAAGTAATAAGGAATGTTTCCGAACTCACCGGCGGAGATGCCATAATCGTGACTGACGTCGGACAGAATCAAATGGCGGCTGCAAGGTATTATAAATTCATGGAGCCTGCATCATTTGTTACATCGGGCGGAATGGGAACGATGGGTTTCGGCCTCCCTGCTTCCATCGGAGCAAAAATCGGCAGACCTGAAAAACAGGTAATTGCATTTATTGGTGACGGAGGTCTCCAGATGACTATCCAGGAACTTGGAACGATACTTCATTACAGGATCCCGGTGAAGCTGGTGATCCT
>Ga0105099_10001263_pt1 | contig 16059 bp, 11 predicted proteins | sample PPLLak3cmMay2015_2_FD_79138 | JGI IMG/M metagenome (GOLD analysis project Ga0105099, IMG submission 79138) | Freshwater sediment microbial communities from Prairie Pothole Lake near Jamestown, North Dakota, USA - PPLs Lake P8 Core (1) Depth... | ecosystem: Environmental > Aquatic > Freshwater >... | reverse complement strand
TCGCTATTTGATTAAAATCATTTTCTTCATATCAGAAAAAACAGGAATTCTTCCTTCACCAATTACTTCGATTCTGTATAGATAAATGCCACTTGCCAAACCTGGTACATTCGGAACGGACGGGAGTCCGTTCCCTACATTGAATTCAATTTCGTAATAACCAGCAGTTTGTTCTTTGTTTACAAGTACAGAAACAAGCTCTCCTTTTATATCATACACCATTACTTTTACATATCCGCTAGATTTTAGCTTGTATCCTATCTTTGTGGATGGATTGAATGGGTTAGGATAGTTCTGATAAAGAAAATAGTCATTTATTGTCATAGGGTAGTAATCTGTTGAAGTAATATTAACTACTCTTTCTTCACTGGGCATTGATTCATTTCCCTGGTTATCTTCGCAAGTTATTTTGTAAACATATCTTGTAACATTGTGTGGATTTGTCTGAACAAAAAATGTATCAGTTGGAGTTGAAATTAGTTTTGTTGAATCAATTTGAAACCCAACAACCGTATCCCTATATACCTTATAAAAAGCAGTATCTGCCTCTGTATTTCTATTCCATCTTAGTGTTATATAGTTAGAATCAACCTGAGCAGATAGGTTTCTTGGTTGTCTTGGTGCTAAATCTTCATAGGTGTAGCTTTCTCCACCCGGTCCACCAAACAGACCAATATCACTTCTGCTCCCATCTACATCAAGAATAATTGGATCACCTGCATCTATTCCTGGAGAATATGCTTGTAAGTGAAAATCATAGGAGTTATCAAGATGGGGTGGGACATCATTTACAAACATTGGATCAACATTTATATCGTGAGCTCCTTTTTTTGCTCTATCTTTTACATCCCTTGTGTTTTGCCAGTAAATATTATAATCTGTTGCTAGTGTATCCCATACTGCTGATACTCCTACACCATTGTATGCAATAACATTATTTCTAAATGATACTGTTTTCCCTTGATACATTAAAACACTTGTTTGAGGATTTACACATAAGAATAAATTGTTATGGATCATTGCTGTATCATTCTCTGAACCACCGTCAGCTATACCACGCCATTGAAAACCTGAAATTATATTATTTTTAATAATAGTTTTTTTATCAAGCTCCAATCTTATTCCTCTAAAATTTGGATTTGATAATAGAATATTTTTAGTGATAGTATGAATCCCCCATCCAGATAAAAATATTGCATCACCATCTGAACTATTTACTTGTATAACATTGTTATAATATTTAAATGTGTCTATAGGAGTCGGCAAAGTCCACACTCCAATTCCAATAAGTGTAACATTTGAAATAAATAAATTCAAGAATTCACAATTAGTGCCACCACCAGCGACACCAGTTTCTGCATTACTTATTTTACAATTTTTAATTTTAAAGTGCTCATTATCATATGACCTAACAACCATTGTACCTGGTATAAAGTCTCTCCCTATTATTTGAAAATTTTCTATTGTAACATTATTAAGTACATCAACTGTAATTTTTTCAGCTACTAAACCGTTTATACCTGTACCATCAATAACAGTGCTGTCCATACTGCTGCCAAGTAATGTAATTGCCGGATAGATTGCTAGGGCTTCTTTATAAACACCATTAGCTACAATTATAGTATCACCATCAACACAAATGTTAATGCACTTTTGGATAGAATCTGCTGCGGTTTGCCAACTGGTGTAGGGTGGTGTGCTGGTGCCGGACTTGCTAACGAACCGGATGGTAGCTTCGCTAAAGGAAAAAGATAAAAGTATAAAGTATAAAGGAAGGAAAAGGAAGTATTTTGGTTTCATAGTAAACTCACTAAGTCAGTGAAATTTTAATGTTAACTTATAAAATATTATTATGAGATGCGATAGATTATTGATTAAATTTTTTTTGAGAAGAAGTAATAATTGATTTAAAATAAAAAAGCGCTCTGAAAAGAGCGCTCAAAAGGAAAAAAACAGAACTTATTTCTTGGGCTTTGCTTCACTTACGATGATATTACGACCCTTGAGTTCAGTACCATTTAGTGCCTGAATAGCCGCAGTGGCTTCAGCTTCAGTCTCGAATTCAACGAAACCAAAACCTCGTGATCTGCGGGTTTCTTTATCAGTAACTACTTTTGCTGAAAGTACGTTGCCATGTGCGGCAAATGCAGTCTGCAAATCTTCGTCGCTAGCTGACCAGGGGAGACTCCCTACAAACAATTTTGTACTCACGAAACGAACCTTTAATTAATTGAACAAAAAAACGTCGATCGACGCGGGAATAAAATAATATTATTATTTAAAGAAACAAAGAAAAAATAAAATTAATCCCTTGTTTTAAGCCTTAAACAGGGCTTTGTGTCTCATCTTGAACCTTTTATTCGGGATTTGTTAGTGAAATTTATTATCGATTTTAATTTTGTTGGTCAGAAAAATACGTACAGGATTTTATCCGCTGTACTGTATACGTGAAAAAATAAACAGTAAAATTCTGAAAAATAGCCGATTGAATAAAAGCAGGACTGCATGAATGCATGATTGCATGAGAAGAATTATTCCATTATTTAAATCTTAGTTTTAACATTCATCCCTGCATTCATACACCCATGCAATTATAAATTTTTGAATTGGAAATTGAGTTGAAGTTGAAATGATATAAATTATTTTAGGATTGTGAGTTAAAGATTAAAGAAGTTTTTCGATTGCCTCTTTAACATTTTCTACAGCAATGACTTTTATTGTATCAGATTGCTTAAGTCCTTTTAAATTTCCAGCTGGAATAATTGCTGATTTAAAACCAAGTTTTTGTGCTTCCTGTATTCTTTTATCCATGTACCCAACACTTCTAATTTCTCCGCCTAATCCAACTTCCCCAATTATTATTGTCTGGTTATCCACAACCTTATCAATCAAACTAGAGGCGATACTAACACAAACGGCAAGATCAACTGCAGGTTCTATTACGCGTATGCCCCCCGCAACGTTTACAAAAACATTATTTACTGATGCACGAACAGCTGCTCTTTTTTCTAACACAGCCAGAAGAATTGATAGTCTTTTTTGATCAAAGCCATTTGATACACGCTGCGGATATCCAAAGTTTGATGGAGTTACTAATGCCTGAACTTCTAAAAGAATTGGTCTGCTTCCTTCAATGCTGGATGTAACCACAGAACCGGGAGTTTGTTTTTCTCTTTCACTTAAAAACAACTCACTTGGATTTGTAACCTCTCGTAATCCATCTTCCTGCATTTCAAAAACACCAATTTCATTGGTGCTTCCAAATCTGTTTTTTTGTGCACGTAAAATTCTAAATGAATGATTTGATTCACCTTCAAATTGTAAAACGGTATCAACCATATGCTCAAGAATTTTTGGTCCTGCAATCATTCCTTCTTTTGTAACGTGTCCGATTAATATAACCGAGTAATGATTTTTCTTTGCTTCTTCCATCAGCATTGCCGCACATTCTCGGATCTGTGTAATTGTGCCGGGCGAGTTTTCTAATTCGCTTCGATAAGTAGTTTGGATGGAATCTATGATTACAACAGCAGGTGCAATTTCTTTTATTGCTCCAAGAATGTTGGATAATTCAGTTTCAGCTTGAACAAAAAAAGATTCTGATTTTACCTTTAATCTGCTGGAACGAAGTTTTATTTGTTTTTCTGATTCTTCACCCGTTACATATAAAACTTTTTCTTTAATGCTCGCCGCTGCTTGCATTGCAATTGTGGATTTACCAATCCCGGGATCGCCACCAAGAAGAATAACTGAGCCGGGCATAATTCCTCCGCCAAGCACACGATCAAATTCTATTATTCCTGTTTTTATTCTGTCATCTTCGTTTGCAGATATATCCAGAATTTTATTGTAGCTAAATCTTGATTTTGAGATATTTGCTTTGCGTGGTGAGGTCTCCACAATTTCTTCTACAAATGAATTCCAGCTTTCACACTCAGGGCATTTACCTATCCAGCGTAAAGATTCATATCCGCAGTTAGAACAAATATATTTTATTTTTGTTTTAGACATAAAAAATCCTTTTCACCACTAAGACACTAAGAACACTTAGTTACACTAAGATTCAGGAAGCTTAGCAAATAAATCTGTAACTAATGGTACTAAATGGTCTTTTATATTTTCACAATGGAAATTAATTAACAATCCTTTGGGTTTATTGGTTAGTTTCAGATATGATAAAAGTTGAGCTTTAAAAACAGGAATTATAGTTTCAACTGCTTTTAATTCTATAATTATTAGATCATTAATAAGTAAATCTAAAACCAAATTTACACCTAAATCTTTTCCTTTATAAACAATTGGGACAAATACTTGTCTTTTAACGTCAAATCCTTGTGATTTTAATTCATCGATAAAACAAGTTTCATAAACAGATTCTAATAATCCGGGACCTAATTGTTTGTGAACCTCGATTGCACAACCAACAATCTTGTAAGATAAACTATTTACAAATTGTTTTGTAATTATCATTCTTCTAAGTGCTCTTAGTGTCTAAGTGGTAAAATGAGTTAAAGAAAATTAGAAATTATTTTTTCAACTTTAGATAGTGCAGGTACAATTTGTCCAACATCTTTTCCACCTGCCGTTGCCAGATGAGGACGACCGCCGCCGCCGCCGCCAACCAATTTAGCAAGCTCACCAACAATTTTTCCGGCGCTAAGTTTTTTATCCTTTATTAAATCATCACTTACAACGGCAACAATACCAACTTTATCATCAATTTGTGCTATTAAAACACCAACACCGCTTTTAATTCTATTACGCATCTCGTCACCAAAGGATTTTAATTCATCCATATTATCCGCATGAACTTTACCTTTATGAATAGTTATATTCTTTTCTTCTGAAGATAAAGAAAGTATATGATCAAGCTGTTCGAGTTTTTCTTTAATTTTTAATTCGGATATTTCTTTCTCAAGTTTCTTTTTAACATCAAGAAGTTCTTCAATCTTTTGTTCAGATAATTTTATTTGTTCTGCTTGTGATTGGATATATTTTTCGACTCCTGAACCTGTCACTGCTTCAATCCTTCTTACTCCGCTTGCGATAGATGATTCACTTAATATCTTAAACAAACCAATTTCTGAGGAATTGTATACATGAGTTCCACCGCAGAATTCCATTGAAAAATCGCCAAACTGTACAACATTAACTTTGTCGCCATACTTATCACCGAAGAACATAAGTGCGCCCATTTTCTTTGCTTCTTCAAAAGGAGTGTTGCGATGATGATTTAATGGATAATTTTTTCTGGTATTTGCATTTACCAGTGCTTCTATTTGATTTATTTCATCAGCAGTAAGTTTAGCAAAATGAGTAAAATCAAAACGTAATCTATCAGGACCCACATAAGATCCAGCTTGCTGAACATGAGTTCCGAGAACTGTTCTTAAAGCTTTGTGTAAAAAGTGAGTAACCGAGTGATTACGCATTATATCCCAGCGGCGAGTTACATCAACTTCAGCAAAAACTTCAGTACCAATTTTTAATGAACTTAAATTAGCCGAATTGATTACATGGATTACCAGGTTTTCAATCTTTGTAACATCAACAACATTATAAGATTTAGAATCAACAACAAGTAATCCTAAATCATCTGTTTGCCCGCCGGACTCAACATAAAATGGTGATTTATCAAGAATTACAAAGGTGTTTTCGCTATCAGTTTTAATTCCTACTATTTTTGCTTTTGTTTGAAGCTCATCATAACCAGTAAAGATTGTTGGATTTGAATCAACCAGATTGAATCCTGATAAATCATTTAATGTAATACTAACTGAGGCAAACTTATCTTTTGAAGCTTCTCGTCCGCGAATTTTTTGTTCATTCATCAGTTTGTTAAATCCATCCTCATCAATGCCAAAGTTTATTTCCCTTGCCATTACGTTTGTTAAGTCTACTGGAAAACCAAAAGTATCATAAAGCTTAAAGACATCTTCCCCAGGAATCACTTTTATTTTTTGCTTATTAAGTTTATTAACTATCTCGTTAAATAATTCAATTCCACGATCAAGAGTAGCATTAAAACTATCTTCTTCGGCTTTAATAATTTTCTTAACGTAGTCTTTTTTCTCAACCACTTCAGGAAAAACATCACCCATTGTTTCAACAAGAACATCAACAAGTTTATATAAAAAAGGATCTTTGAGATTTATTTTTCTGCCATAGCGAGCCGCTCTTCTAAGAATCCTACGAAGCACATAACCCCGTCCATCATTGCCCGGAACAGCACCATCGGCAATTGCAAAAGTTAGAGCACGTATATGATCCGCAATTACACGCATCGGAATGCGATCTTCTTCTTTATCGTATTTTACATTAGAAAGCTTTACAACCGCATCAATAATCGGAGTGAAAACATCAGTTTCGTAATTTGATTTTTTATTTTGCAGCACTGCACATACACGCTCAAATCCCATTCCCGTATCAACATGCTTTGCTGGAAGTTCATTCAGTTTTCCAGTTTCATCACGATTGTATTGAATGAAAACCAGATTCCATATTTCTATACATTCAGGTGATCCGGCATTTACGAGCTCAGCATTCTCAAGGTCATCACTAATATTTACATGGATTTCTGAGCAAGGACCACATGGACCTGTTTCACCCATTTCCCAAAAATTATCCTTCTCAGCAAACTTTAAAATGTGTTTTGGATTTATATCAGTTTCAGATTTCCAAAGTGCAAGCGCTTCATCATCATCTTTATAAACTGTTGCCCACAATCTTTCTTTAGGAAGTTTCCAGACTTCAGTTAATAATTCCCAAGCCCAGCTGATTGCTTCTTTCTTGTAATAATCACCAAAAGACCAGTTGCCAAGCATTTCAAACAAAGTATGATGATAAGTATCGTGACCAACTTCTTCCAAATCGTTGTGCTTGCCGGAAACACGAATACATTTTTGTGTATCAGCAGCACGTTTGTATTCACGGGTTCCTGTTCCTAGAAAAACGTCTTTAAACTGGTTCATTCCCGCGTTTGTAAATAGCAATGTTGGATCATCAAAGGGAACGACTGGAGAGGAATGCACTATGCGATGATCTTTACTCTTAAAAAAATCTAAAAATTGCTGACGAATTTGTCGCGAAGTCATATTTACCTTTGTAAAAATTTTGAAGGTAAAAATAACAAATTAACACATAAGCGGGAACTGTGTTATTGGTGTATTATCAAGGTTTTGGAAGCGAAACTCTTGGCAATAAAATTGCATAAAAAACTATCCTTGTAAACAAATTAAGATTGCTAAAATGTCAGAAAACAAACAAACAACCGATAGTGAACTCCTGCTTCAAATAGTAGGATATAATTCAGAAGCATTTGAACAGCTTTATAATCGCTATTCAGCAACTGTTTACTCTTTAATAAAAGAGATAATAACAAATCCGAAATTGGCTGAAAAAATACTCTTGAATGTTTTTTCAGTTTTCTTAAAGCGAATTGATTATTACTGCACAACAAGCAATGATGTTTATACGTGGCTTACTCTGCTAACTAGAAACATATCTATTGATGCTCTTAAAAGAATGAAGTTTGTTGAAGATATTCCGATATATTCTGATGATTATGAAATTGAATCTATACTGCCAAATCTTTCACAAGTAATTACCCCAATTAATCTTGAGGACAGAGCAATTCTTGGTGAAAAAATCAAATTATATAAAAGTCATCTTACCGAGGTACAAAACTTAGTACTCTCTCTTGTTTACTTTGAAGGATTGAATGAAGAAGAAATTGCAAAGAGATTAAGCGTTCCCGTTGTAACAGTAAGACAAAAGGTATTAAGCATTATGGAAAGCCTTCATCATCAGTATACAGGGCATACAGAAGATGTAAAAATTAATAAAGAAGTTTTATCACTTATTAAGTTAGAGGCATTAGGATGTCTTTCATCTGAAGAAAGAATTTTGTTTAATGAGATAAGAAAAAACGACCCCGATTTTTTGTGGAAAGAATTAGGCGAATATCAAAACTTAACGGCGTTGCTCGCAACACCAATTCCTCTTCAAAACCCAGGACATGAACTTAATGGCGAAATAAAAGAAGTTTTTACGAAAATTTTACAAGGCAGCGAAGTCGACTACCCGATTATTGCACCAGAGCCTCCTTTAATGAATCAGTTTCAAGAACCGATTCCAGAGCTTATTCAACAGCAAATTCAAAATCAAATTTCTGAAGTTATTAAGCAACCGGAAATACAAGAAACTAAGAAAACAGGATTTGAATTAAAGTTTAGAGAACGTGATCCTAAAGAGTTAAGCATATTAAAAAAGATTGAAACTGTTGAGTCAAAGCCACAACCAACTCCTGTTGTAGCAAAGAAAGAAACAGAAATTCAATTTAGAAATTATAAAACGGCTGATAAAAAGCCGGTTGGTTTTAATGATAGAAAAAATTCTTCTACAGAAGTGCGAGAAGCTATAAGTGCGGTTATTAAGAATGAGGTTTCAATTCAAAATAAAACTTCATCCTTCACTACAGAAAAGCCAAACTTACAAATTGAAAATGATGACCCCTCAATAGTTATTGAAGAACCAAAACAGACAGAAGTTAAAGAAAACATTACTGTTAAAAACCGATTAATACCTAACAGCAGTATAAATTTGAAAGAGTTTTTTAAAAAGGACCAAAGCACTATTGTAAGCAAAGAAATGGTGCCAGTTAAAACTGTAGAAGAAAAGAAAGTCATAGAAATCCCCCTTGAACCAGTTGTTCAGAAACCCGACATAATAATAAAGTCGAATGAACCCCCAAAAGAATTTAGAAAAAGTTCTGTCTTTGTTGATAAGAACGAGAACATAATTCAAAGCAAACCAATAACTCCAGTTGTTCAAAAACCTTTAGTAGAAAATAAAATTAACGGACCTGTCAAAGAAAACCAGAAGTTAAATACAGAAGTTGTAAAAGAAGAAAAGACGGTTATAGAAAAACCTCTTGAACCAGTAGTTCAGAAACCCGACATAGTAATAAAGACGAATGAACCACCAAAAGAATTTAGAAAAAGTTCTGTCTTTGTTGATAAGAACGAGAACACAAATCAGAGTAAACCAATAACTCCAGTTGTTCAGAAATCTTTGGTTGAAAATAAAACTAACGAACCTGTCAAAGAAAACCAGAAGTTAAATACAGAAGTTGTAAAAGAAGAGAAGACGGTTATAGAAAAACCTCTTGAACCAGTAGTCCAGAAACCTGACATAGTAATAAAGACGAATGAACCACCAAAAGAATTTAGAAAAAGTTCTGTCTTTGTTGATAAGAACGAGAACATAATTCAAAGTAAACCAATAACTCCAGTTATTCAAAAACCTTTTGTAGAAAATAAAATTAACGGACCTGTCAAAGAAAATCAGAAGTTAAATACAGAGGTTGTAAAAGAAGAAAAGACGGTTATAGAAAAACCTCTTGAACCAGTTGTTCAGAAACCCGACATAGTAATAAAGACGAATGAACCACCAAAAGAATTTAAAAGCAGTTCTGTCTTTGTTGATAAAAATGAGAACACAAATCAGAGTAAACCAATAACTCCAGTTATTCAAAAACCTTCGGTAGAAAATAAAACTAACGAACAGGTTAAAGAGATTCAAAAATCAACAGTAGAGGTTGCACAAGAAGAAAAGAAAGCTTTAGAAAATCCAATTGTTCCCGTTGTACAGAAACCTGACATAATAATTAAGGCTAATGAACCGCCAAAAGAATTTATTAGAAAATCTGCCTTGGTTGATAAGAACGAGAACTTAACTCAAAGTAAACCAACTGGTTCTAGTGTTCAAAAAACTTCGGTGGAAAATAAAACTAATGAGCCGGTTAAGGAAACTCAGAAATCAAATACAGATATAATAAAAGAAGAAGAACCAATTGAAATAAAATCTCACCAAGCCGCCACAAAGCATGATATCAAGACTTCGATTCAATCAATAAATGAAAAAGAAAAAACCAATTCAGCTATCAAAAAGGATGAAAAATTATTTGAGCGCATTAATCCGTCTGCCGAGAGATCAAATCTTAAAATAAGAGAAACTGTTTTTGCGGAGAACGAAAAGAAGACTGAGATTTTGCAACAAAAGACAAGCACAGCTAAATCAGATTCAAATTCCAAAACAGAAGAAATTGATCCACCGGTCAATTTAAAAAAAGCAATAAACATCGATGAAATCTTATCCAATATAGAAGATGAAAAACCCGCACCAGTGGTTTTAAGTGAATCAGAATCTTATCAAAAAGAAATTGTTAGATTGCGAAAAAAAATAAAAAGAAACATTTTAGTTTCTGCGGCAGTATTTGCAATTCTTGCCTCAACTTCAGTATTTGTTTACTTACAATTTCAAGAAGCCCCGAGAAAGGTTGTAGATAAAATTACTCCCACTGAAAAAATAATTTTAACTGAGCAAACAAATCCTATTATTACCAAGGAAACCACACCTGAAATTTCGACAGAAACTCCTGTTTTGACAAGTACCTCTGTTATCTCAGAACAACCGGTAACCAATAAAAAAGTTATGACACCGCCGCTGCCGGAATTTTCAACAAAAGAAGAAAGCACTTTATTTGCAGCAAAGGTTAACAACAATAGTTTAGGTTCTAATGATGACAAACAAATAATTCAAACTGCCGCGGCAAAAACCGAAACTATTATTCCACCAAAGGAAATTAAAAAAGTTGAAGAAGAACCCGCATTTTTTGTTGCTGTTGAAGAAATGCCGGAACTAATTGGCGGCATTAAGGGATTACAGAGCAAAATTGTTTATCCCGAAATAGCAAAAAGAGTTGGCATTGAAGGAAAGGTTATTGTGCAGGCTATAGTAGATGAAACTGGAAAAGTTATTTCCGTAAATACTTTAAAAGGAATTGGCTCCGGCTGTGATGAAGTTGCTATGGATGCTGTCCTTAACAGCCAGTTTATACCAGGTAAACAGCGAGGAAAAACAGTTAAAACGCAAGTTACCATACCGATAGTGTTTAAAAAATAAATACTTCATATTGTTTTTATCCCCATAAAAAAGGCGATTCTCTTGAATCGCCTTTTTTTAGTACGATACATACATACAATACCTAGGTGTCATTTACTTTTACGACTTTTGTCACTATTTGATTAAAATCATTTTTTTACTGTCAATAAAACTGCCAGCGAGTAACTTGTAGAAATATATCCCGCTTGAAAGCAAAGAAGCATCAAAAGACACATTATAATTTCCTGCTGGTTTTTCTTCATTAACTAGGGTTGCAACTTCAGTTCCCAATACATCGTAAACTTTAAGTATCACTCGAGTCCCTTCAACTCCGCTTAGTGTGACCTTCGGGATTGCATATTTTATTGTAGTAACCGGGTTAAATGGATTTGGATAATTTTGTTCAAGTCTGTAATCAGCAATTGATTCTGTAATATTTTCTACATCAGTTAAATCAGCTCCTGCCAAATCTGCAAAAGTACCGAGTGCAAGTTTTGTCATCTTTAAATAATATGGCTGATTAAAATTTTGGATTAGGTCATTTGTCGTATGATAGTAGGCATTAAAATCTCCACCATAATAAGCCTCTATCAGTAATACAGCACCATAGCCCTTTGACCAGAAGGGTGAATGATCGCTGGCAGAAGTGCCGGGATTAATAACATTTAAGGAAACGCCAATATTATATTCTGTATTAACATCTGTTAATTTGTCTGCAAGATAAAGCGAACTTGTTGTATTGTTGGTATGAATTTCTGCGACATCATTACTATCGGAATCCCAGGCAATCATATCAAGATTTATAACACCAAGAATCGAATCTCCATTAGTTGCTGCCTGTGTTGCAAAATAATTACTCCCAACCAATCCTGTTTCTTCTTCATCCCACAAAGCATAAACCAGTGTATATGGAAAAGAATAATTCGAAAAAATTCTGGCAGCCTCAATTACCGCAGCAGTTCCGCTTGCATTATCATCTGCCCCAGGCGCAATTGTACCGTTTGGCATATCATCAAAATGCGCACAGAGGATATACTTTTTATTTGGAAACTGATTACCCGTTTGAACGGCATATACATTTCTACCTGAAGAACTATAAAATTGAATAACAGCAGGTAATCCGTAAGAAAGTAATTTTTGCTTTAAATAAGCTGCTGCAAGATTTTTGCCGGGTTGATTATAATTTCTCGATAAAATCGTTCGCAATGTGTCGTTAATTGTTGTTGGAACATTTCCTGAGAGTTCACGCACAAAGTAAATCAATGAATCCCGGTTTACTGAATTAATAATCTGCTGAATGACAGGTGATTGAGAAAATGTTTCAGTTATTGAGATTAAAAGAAGCGCAACAATTAATTTTTTCATAAACATCCTTAAATACTTACTGCAAATTGCTTAAAGTGTCTTGCATTTTCAAGAGAGAAAAAAATAAATGCAGAATATTATACATCAATTCGGTTTATATATTAAATAACCAAGACAATGTTAGTTCAAAAACCAACGCGGCATTATTTTTTTTAATTATCAGCAATTCATTTCTTATCTTCGCAAAGCAATTTATTAATTAGCTTAATCCGAATCTAAAACTAAAACACTGTTGCTTTTATTTCATAACCCCAGATGAACTACATTCTTAAAAAAATATCATACATAATTAATATTTTCCGTCTTGCACTTGCAGGTAACAATACAAACATTCTTGAGGGAAACATTAATCGCGCAATAATTCTTCTTGCAATTCCGATGACGCTTGAAATGATTATGGAATCATTATTTGCAATAGTGGATATATTTTTTGTTAGCAAAATAGGTGTTAACGCAATTGCAGTTGTTGGATTAACAGAATCGATGTTAACAATTACATATTCGCTTGGCTGGGGATTAGCTATGGGCACAACAGCAATGATTGCCCGCAGAGTGGGTGAAGGAGATAGTGATGGTGCATCAGTTTCTGCGGTTCAGTCAATTTATCTGGCGCTGATAATATCCATTCCAATTATGATATGCGGTATTTTCTTTTCGGAAGATCTCCTTAGATTGATGGGCGCAACAAACGAAGTAATATCAGAAGGATCAGGCTACACAAAACTTACATTGGGATTTAATCTTATCGTCATTCTTCTTTTTCTGATTAACGGAATATTCCGCGGCGCAGGTGATGCTGCACTTGCAATGAGATCTTTATGGATCGCAAATTCAATTAATATTATTCTTGATCCGGTGCTGATTTTTGGTATTGGTCCTTTTCCCAAACTTGGAATTGAAGGTGCCGCAATTGCAACAATTATCGGCAGATCATTTGGCATCATTTATCAGCTCTATCATCTTAATAAAGGAAAGGGCCTGATAAAGATTCATAAAGATAATTGGCACTTTAAACCTATAATTATCTGGAAGCTGGTTAAACTTTCTTCCGGAGTTACAGCACAGTTTATTATCGGATCCGCAAGCTGGATATTTTTAATGCGCATCATATCAACCTTTGGAAGCACTGCGCTTGCCGGGTACACAATTGCAATTCGAATAGTAATCTTTACATTACTTCCGGCTTGGGGATTTTCAAATGCAGCGGCAACTATGGTTGGGCAAAATCTTGGAGCCAACAATCCCGAGCGTGCAGAAGAAGCAGTTTGGCGAACAGGAATGTTTAATATGATTTTTATGGGAACGATTATGATTGTTTTCTTTTTGTTCGGTGATGGCATTGCAGGATTTTTTACTGATGAAAAAGAAGTTATTAATAATGCTTCAAAATCCTTAAGCATTTTTGCACTGGGATATTTATTTTATGCATTCGGAATGGTGCTGGTGCAAGCATTCAATGGCGCGGGCGATACCAAAACCCCAACGATTATGAATCTTTTTGTTTTCTGGCTGCTTCAAATTCCGCTGGCATACACACTTGCCATTTATCTGGGTATTGGTGCAGAAGGAGCTTATTACTCAATAGTAATTTCAGAATCTACTTTTTCTGTTGTTGGATATTTTCTTTTCAAAAAAGGAAGATGGAAAACTATAAAAGTGTAAGTGAATTATTATTTAATCGTTAATTATTGCCTAATAAACAACCTGCCAAATAATTTTTTATCCGTCTAACCAAATTTGTAATCAGCAAAACTTTTTCTACTTATATTTAATAGGTATTTAAAACCTCTTTGAGCGCGAGATGATTATAAAATTTTCTTTTGCTCTTTTATTGGGAATACTCTTCAGCACTCCTGCTCAGAATACTATAACTTTTCTAATTTTTTCCAAATCCCGTTCAACAGCAATGAGGTTAATTTTATCTTATTCTAGAATATTTTTAATAAAAAATTTAAAGGAGAAATAAAATGGAAACAAAAGACTATTTAAGCGTAGCAGCGTTCGCAGTTATGACTCTTGCTGCTTTCATTGTCGGAATCGCAACCGATAACAAAATCGTACTTGTTGCCGGTTATGTTTTTATTGTAATGACACAGATAGCTTACCTGATTTCATACACAAAGACAATTAAAAAAGAAGTGGATAGCATTAAACAATTAATAATTAAAAAGTAAAACTATTTATTAATGGAGGGTAAAAATGTTCGGGAAAAATTTAACTGCCGTAATATTTCTCTTTGCGATAATATTTCTATCTGCATCCTGTGATAATCCAGACACCAGGAAAGATATAACAAAGAAAGACGAGGCACAAAAAAGCACCTCGGTAAATGAAAAGATTGAAAGCATCAATCGCCTTCTTGAAGATGCCACTCTGAAGGGAAACTATGAATCACTGCTCGATTACTACACTGAAGATATTATAGTAGCTCCGGGAGTTGGTCCTGTAGTTAGAGGAAAGTCTGCCATAATCGAAACCTATAAAGAAAACAGAAAGTGGAAAGTCAAATATCATTCATTTAATGCAAGGATTGAAGAAATTTGGGAATACAACGATAACGTTTTTGAGAGGGGAAAATTTGGAATGTCTTATTCTTATAAAGATCATCCAAAACCGAAAGCTTATTCCGGTTCTTACTTCACAGTCTGGCAAAAAGAAAAAGATGATTCGTTAAAAATAAAATACGTCATGTGGAATCTGAACTTTGATCCATGTAACTGATTTGGTCGGAGAGTAAAATGAATATAACAATTCTTTTTGCGGTGATTGCTGGTATTGCGATTGTTTGGCATATTGTTTCGGGAGCGATGATAGTAAATGAGTTAATGAAACGGAAGCAGAAGATCCAGTTTATAATTATTAAGTTAATGCTTCCGGTTTACGCACACCGCTATAAAAAAATTACTCTGGAAGAAACTGGCAAAGTTGGTTCGTTATTTTACCAATATGTAATCTCTGCTAACGCTGCACTTGTTTTTGCGCTGGCAGTAATAATTTCCAAAGTGGCTTAATACAATACTTGCGGGAAGAGATAAACAATTAGAATATGCAATTGAGATGCTTAAATGAATTAGATTTTAATAAAAGAGTATAAAAATGAAATATCTCCTGGCAATACTAATTTTATGTTTTTGTTCTTTTAAAACATATTCACAAATCTATTCCGGTCAATTAACAGATCTTGAAAACGGACTTCCAATACAATATGCAAATATTGGGATATCAGGAAAAAATGTTGGAACAGTTTCAAATAGTGTGGGACGCTTCCAGATGGAATTGAGCGATGACTTCAATAAAGATACGTTGTGTATTTCCTGTATTGGGTATGAGAGTAAAAAATATTTGATAGCTGAATTAAAAAATAGTTTAAAAGATATTGATCAGTTTAAGATCGAATTAAAACCAAAAATCTATCAGCTTGAAGAAATAATTGTCAAACCAATTGATCTTGAAACCTATACCCTGGGAAATTTCTGCGAGCCGGACTCACCGTACGGTAATTCTTTTCCTTCCAAAAATTTGGGCGCGGAAATAGGCGTAATGATTAAACTTCCGGAAGATGTTGATAAGGCGTATTTGAAGGAACTACGATTTTATGTAGGCGAATTCACCTATGATTATTTTACTGTGCGACTGAATGTATATAACATAAAAGATGGTCTGCCCGATAAAAATATTTTAAACGAACAAATTTTTATTGACATAAACTCAACCGGTGAATACATAATAGATCTGAAAAGAAAAAATATT
>Ga0105099_10001262_pt1 | contig 16074 bp, 16 predicted proteins | sample PPLLak3cmMay2015_2_FD_79138 | JGI IMG/M metagenome (GOLD analysis project Ga0105099, IMG submission 79138) | Freshwater sediment microbial communities from Prairie Pothole Lake near Jamestown, North Dakota, USA - PPLs Lake P8 Core (1) Depth... | ecosystem: Environmental > Aquatic > Freshwater >... | reverse complement strand
TGGCTGGCGGCCGGCTTGAGCGAACGCGGGCAGAGCAACTTCCTCCGTCGTCAGCTCGGCAGCCGGGGCGACGGCGCTGGGCGCGGGGTCAGCCGGCGAGCGGCCACCCAGATTGAGGGCGATCGCCCAACCTGCGGCGGCCAGCCCGACCACAGCCAGCAAGTAGGGCGGCGCGGCTTTCCAGGAGCGGCCGGAGGCCGCTTGCGCAGGGTCAGTCATCGGTCTCCGTGAGACGCTCGAGGAACTCCATGTTGTTGGCAGTCTTGGCCATGCGCTGGATGATGGCTTCGGTGGCGTTGGTGATGTCCATCCCGGCGCCCGATGGCGGCGCGCTGACCAGGTGCGAGAACATGCGCCGCATCAGCCAGACGCGCGGCGTGATGTCGGGCCCAAGCAGCAGTTCCTCGCGGCGGGTGGAGGAGCGCTCGATGTCGAAGGCCGGGAAGATTCGTCGTTCCTGCAGCCGCCGCGACAGGAGCAGCTCGAGATTGCCCGTTCCCTTGAACTCCTCATACACGACATCGTCCATGCGCGATCCGGTGTCGACCAGGCAGGTGGCCACGATCGTCAACGAGCCGCCCTCCTCGATGTTGCGGGCTGCACCGAAGAAGCGCTTCGGTGGATACAGCGCCGCCGGATCGAGGCCGCCCGACAGAGTCCGCCCGGAGGGGGTGACCATCAGGTTGTAGGCCCGCGCCAGGCGGGTGATCGAGTCCATCAGGATGGCGACGTCACGTCCGCACTCCACCAGGCGCTTGGCCCGCTCCAGCGCCATCTCGGCCACACGCACATGCGAGGTGACCGGCTCGTCGAAGGTCGACGAGATCACTTCGGCGTCGACCGAGCGGTCCATGTCGGTGACCTCTTCCGGCCGCTCACCAATCAGAGCCACCATCAAGTGCACATTCGGGTAGCGAGTCGAAATCGCATTGGCCACCTCTTTGAGCACGGTGGTCTTGCCCGCTTTAGGCGGGGAGACGATCAGGCCGCGCTGCCCCTTGCCGATCGGTGAGATCAGATTGATCATGCGCGTGGAGAGGGTGAAGCGGTCGGTCTCCAGGTCGAAGCGCTCGAGGGGGAAGATCGGCGTCAGGTCCTCAAACTTGGGCCGGCTCTTGGCCTCCTCCGGGTCGAGGCCATTGATCGATTCAACGCGCAGCAAGCCGTAGTACTTCTCGGTCTCCTTCGGCGGGCGAATCTGGCCGATCACCATGTCGCCGGTGCGCAGGCCGAAGCGCCGGATCTGTGATTGGGAGACATAGATGTCGTTCGGGCCCGGCAGGTAGTGGTCCGCGCGCAGGAATCCCATGCCCTCGTTCATGATCTCGAGGATCCCCCCGCGCAGCTCCAGGCCCTGCCGCTCGGCCTCGGCCTGCATGATGCGCAGGATCAGATCCTCCTTCTTGATGCGGGTCGCCCCAGGGACATTCATGTCCTTGGAGAGCGCCCGCAGATCCGTGAGGGTCATGGACTCTAGCTGGGTGATATTCATTTGGGTGGACTCCCTGTAGGAGCTCGGCAGAAGTTGGGCCGCGCAGACTGGCCCTGCCAAGTGCATCTACGGCATCAGTCGGTGAGAATCAATTCGATGAGGGCTGAACAATCTTCGATACTGGAAGATCAAGTCGGGGGGAAAACCCGGATCCAGTGCCCACTGGAACTCGGACATTCTAGCACCATCCGGGCAACCCCGCAAGGCCGCCGTCCGGGCAAGTCTCACCTTGGGCAACCTGCTGAACCCCGCCCTGCCTGCAGCGGGCGGCCCCCCGCTTCGGCCTCGCCCCCAGCGGCCGAGGCCAGGGATTCGCGGCTCAGCCCAGAGCACTGGACGGCCCTGCCCGCCCTGCCATCGCTCGGCCGAGAACGAATTGCGCAAAGGCGTTCGCGCCGGTGGGCAGGCCGCAGCAACTGGCATGCCCATCTCACATGGCCGCTCAGCAGGTCCCTGCCCTGCCGGGTCTTAGGCAAGGCAGGGGACCTTCGGATCTCGACCCTCGGCAGCTCTGGTTGCCTACCCTTCTGGGCGTTCGCCGGGATCTGCCCCTGCCGCCAGTCAAGCGGATCCGTCTGCGCCGACTCCGTCCAGGCGTTGGTCCCCCTCCCCGCGTTCCCCGACACGCGGCTCGGTCGCTCCGGCAGGCTCCCGGATCACGGCGGACTGCCCCAAACCCGGGAGGGGACAGCAGGCAGGATCAAGGTTGCAGCGGGTGAAGTGAAGGCCTGGTCCGCACGCGTCGGCGCGCGGTCATGCTCTCAGTTCGATTTGAGCGGCTTCGGGCAGAGAACGGCTGCGCGGCTAGGCGGTCAGCCAGAGCACCAGGTAGTAGCCCAGCACCCCGGCCCAAAGCCAGGAGTCGATCCGATCGAGCACGCCGCCGTGGCCAGGCAGCAGGCTGCCGGAATCCTTCACCTGGACCTGGCGCTTGATCATGCTGATCCCCACGTCGCCCAGCGTGGTAAAGACCGCCAGCACCGTGCCGATGACGATCCCGTTCACCACGGAGAACGAGGCCGGATTGTCGGCCAGTTGTGCCCACGCCAGCGCCAGCAGCGCGCCGCTGATCGCGCCGGTTACGACGCCCGCCAGGTAGCCTTCCCAGGTCTTCTTGGGGCTCAGGCGCGGGGCGAGCTTGTGCCGGCCGAACCGCCGTCCGACGAAGTACGCCGCGCTATCGGCCAGCCAGACTGTCGGCAGGGCGAGCAACAGCCACCATGTGCCGTCCGGCAGGTCGCGCAGCGAGACAAAGTAGCCGCCGATCCATCCCAGGTACAGGATCCCGCCCCAGGTGAGCGCCATGTCGGTGCCTGAGGCGGGCGCCCCGCGCTCGTAGTCAATCAGATGCCAGGTCATACCCAGCAGGCACACCGCCGCCAGCAGCTCCGGGCCGCCCCCAAATCCCCAGGCGTGGCGCGCCAGGGCAAATGCCGCGCTGAACCCGACGAGCATCGGCAGGCTCGGGCGCTGTCCGGTAGCGCGAAAGAGGCGGCCGAATTCGAAGCCGGCCATGCCCAGCATCAACGCAATCCCGGCAGCAAACCACCCGCCGCCAGCGAGGATCACCACCAGGCCAATGGGAAATAGAACGAGGACAACCAGCACGCGCTGCCGAAGCATCTACGATTTGCCAACCGGGGCGCGTACCTGGCCAAAGCGACGTTCGCGCTGGGCGAAATCCCGCAGCGCCGCCAGTAGCTCTTCGCGGCCGAAATCCGGCCACAGGGTCGGGGTGACATACAACTCCGAGTAGGCGCCCTGCCAGACCAGGAAGTTGCTGACGCGCATCTCGCCCGAGGTGCGGATGATCAGGTCCGGATCCGGTGAGGCGGAGGTGAAAAGGTAGCGCGAGATCAACTCCTCATCCACCTGCTCGGGGGCATAGCCGGCGGCCACGATCTGTTGAATGGCCCACACCAGTTCATCGCGGCCGCCGTAGTTCCAGGCAATGTTGAGCACCAGGCGCTGATTCTCACGCGTCATGTCGATAGCGTAGCGCACCTTGGCCTGCAGATGAGGTTCGAGCCGTTCCAGACGCCCGATGTGGCGCAGTTGAACCCCGTTGCGGTGCAGCTCGTCCAGTTCCCGATCGATCACATCCTCCAGGATGTTGAGCAGCCCGCGCACCTCATCCGGCGGACGAGCCCAGTTCTCCGTCGAGAAGGCATAGATCGTCAGGTAGCGGATGCCAAACTCCGTGCTGGCCTCGATCACGCGCCGCAGGTTGTCGACCCCGGCGCGGTGGCCAGCCAGGCGCGGCAGGCCGCGTCGGCGCGCCCAGCGACCATTGCCATCCATGATGATGGCCACATGGGCGGGGATCTTATCGGGGAGCTTGGCGCCGGAGGGTTTGCGCTTGGCCATGACGGGGATCGCCTAGACCTCGAGGATCTCGGCTTCCTTACGTTGGCCGACGGTGGTGACTGATTCGATCTGATGGTCGGTCAGTTTCTGCAGCCGGTCTTCGCCGCGCGCCAGGTCGTCTTCCGAGATCAGCTTCTCGCGTTCAAATTCTCGCAGATCGTTGTGCACATCGCGGCGAACGTTGCGCACCGCCACCTTGGCTTCCTCGGTCCGGGCTCGCACCAAGCGCACCAGTTCGTGCCGGCGCTCCTCGGTCAGGGGCGGGATGTTCAGGCGGATCATCTTGCCGTCATTGTTGGGCGTCAGCCCCAGATCGGAGGCCTGAATCGCCCGTTCGATATCCTTCAGGCTGGCCGGGTCGAAGGGTCGGATGGTCAGCAGCCGCGGTTCAGGGGCGGAGATGGTCGCCAGCTGCATCAGCGGCGTCGGGGTCCCGTAGTACTCGACCAGCAGGCGCTCGACCAGCGCCGGGGACGCTCGCCCAGTCCGAATGCCGGATAGGTCCTCCTCCAGCGAACGCGAAGCGCCAGCCATACGGGATTCGGCTTCGGCCAAGGCATCGTCAACCATCGCCCTCACCTCGGTTGGATGATCTCCCCCGTCCATCCATTTGCCTGCACGGGGTCCTGCGCCCCGCCCGTCGCACGCCGCGCAGGGTGCACACGGGCGGTGGACTTCCAAAGGATAGCGCAAATCCGCCGGATTGCGTAGCCGGCCGGACTAGCCGGCGATCGTCGTCCCGACCGCCTCACCCTGGACCGCGCGCACGAGCGCGCCCGGCTGCCACAAGTCCATCACCAGGATCGGCAGGGCGTTGTCCATGCACAGCGAAATAGCCGTGCTATCGATGACCTTGACCCGCCGGTTCAGAGCCTCGATGTAACTCAACCGGTCGAAGCGGGCGGCCGTGGGCGTGACCTCGGGATCGCTCTCGTACACCCCGTCGACCTTGGTCGCCTTGATCACGACATCGGCGCCGATCTCCATTGCCCGCAGCGCGGCAGCGGTGTCGGTGGAGAAATACGGATTGCCGGTGCCGCCGCCCAGGATCACCACTCGGCCCTTCTCGAGATGGCGAATGGCGCGTCGCCGGATGTAGGGCTCGGCGACGGCCTGCATCTCGAGGGCCGACATCACCCGGGTGACCACGCCGCTGCGCTCGAGGGCGTCCATCAGGGCGAGCGAGTTCATCACCGTCCCCACCATGCCCATGTAGTCGGCGGTGGCGCGCTCCATGCCACGCTCGATGCCCGTCCGGCCGCGCCACAGGTTGCCGGCCCCGAGGACGATGGCGATCTGCACGCCCAGGTCCAGCACCTGGCGCACCTTGCCCGCCACCTCCTCCGCCCGGTCCGGGTCGATGCCAATCCCTGACTTCCCGGACAGGGCCTCGCCGCCAAGCTTCAGCAGAATGCGCGTGTAGGCTGGATTGGCCATTCCCCCTCCCCGCGACGGTGTACGCCGCCAATTGCACATCGGGCCAACGCTAGGTTGGCCCGATCTTGTCTCACTTCGCTTCGCCCACCGCCCAGCGGGCGATCCGCCGGACGGAGATGTTCTCGCCGGTGTTGGCGATCATCTCCTGCAGCAGCTCTGCCACCTTGCGGGCGTCATCGCGCACGTAGGGCTGGCGCAGCAGGCAGGCCTGCTCGTAGAACTTCTCCAGCCGGCCTTGCACGATCTTCTCGATCACTGCCTCGGGCTTGCCTTCCTCGTTCGCCAGACGCACGGCCGCCTGCTTCTCCTGCTCCACCACCTCAGCCGGGACATCGCCGACATCGATGAAGCTCGGCGCGCCGGCTGCCACCTGCAGGCAGAGCTCGTGGGCGAAGGAGCGGAATTCCTTGGTGCGCGCCACGAAGTCAGTCTCGCAGTTGACCTCGACCATCACCCCGACGCGCCCCTCGCCATGGCTGTACAACTCGACGACGCCATTGCGCATCTCGCGGTCGGCGCGCTTGGCAGCAGCTGCCAGACCCCGCTCGCGCAGGAGCTCGGCCGCCTTCTCCAGATCGCCGCTGGTCGCTTCGAGCGTCTTGCGGCAATCCAGCACGCCGGCGCCGGTGAGCTCGCGCAGTTCCTTGATTTGGGCTGCAGATACGGCCATGATGGTTCGCTAGGCCTCCTGCGCCGTGCCGGTCTCGGCCGCCGGGGTCGTGTCGCTCGCGCCGGGCGCGGGTTCGACCTTCTCGTCAGGCAGCTGGGCGGCGGCCTGGACTTCCTCCGGCGCAACCGCGGCAGCCTCGCCCTCGTCAAAGGCGCCGCTCTGCAGCTTGGCCAGCGTGGCCTCGCCCAGGAGTTCTTCATCGGCCAGATCGTACTCCGGCTCAGGCTTCCGCCCGGCAGATGCCGGTCGGATCTCCTCGATCTCCTCGTCCTTGCGCAGCGCCCGCCCCTCGAGGGCGGCATCGGCGATCTTGGCCGCGATCAGCTTGATGGCGCGGATGGCATCGTCGTTCGAGGGGATGACGTAGTCCACCCCGGTCGGATCGCAGTTGGTGTCTACCAGGGCGATCACCGGTATATTCAGCAGGTTGGCCTCGTGGATGGCCGTCTCTTCGCGGCGGACATCGACGACAAACAGCAGACGCGGCAGGGAGCGCATCTCGCGGATCCCGCCCAGGCGTGCCTGCAGGCGCTCGATCTCGCGGTTCTTCATCAGCGCTTCCTTCTTGGTCAGCTGCTGGAATTCCCCTGCGTCCCGCTGGCGCTCCAGGTCCGTCAACTCATCGATGCGGCTACGAATGGTCTGCCAGTTGGTCAGCGTGCCGCCCAGCCAGCGCTGGTTGACATAAGGCATCCCGGACCGGCTGGCCTCGGTCTCGATCGTCTCCTGCGCCTGGCGTTTGGTGCCCACAAAGAGCAGCGTGCCGCTGGCTGCCACCGCATCGCGGATCAGCGCGTACGACTTCTCCAGCGCGTCGAGCGTTTGCTGCAGGTCAATGATGTGGATTCCGTTGCGTTCGGTGAAGATGTAGGGCTTCATGCGTGGGTTCCACTTGCGGGTGCGATGCCCGAAATGGACCCCGGTCTCGAGAAGCGCCTTCATGCTAATGACGGCCATGCTGGTCAACCTCCTTGGCGTTTACCCTCCGCTTCCTTCACCCTGGGCGGGAGCCGGCTGGCCGACCGGCACGCCCCGACCAGTCCAGAAGCGTGTGAGATATGCCCCGGCAGGGGCAGAATTCTCCCGCCACACGATGGCGGGAGTAGGAGCATCTTACCACGCAGCCCGCTCCCCGTCAAAGCCGCGCTTGGGTCAGGGGCTCTGGACCGGCTGCAGACGTGCCGGCGCAGTTGCCCGGGCGGACCCCCGGTTCAGGGACGGTGCGGCGTTGCAGCCTGCATCCCTCCCCGCTCCGCCCGGCGCCCTGCCGCTGCATTTCGGGATCGACAAGCAGCTCTCCCTGGCGCCTTGGTGACCTCGAGCCGATCGTCTTCCAGCGACTTCTGCATGGCGGTTGCGGGTACCCCGAAGGGGCTGGGCGGGGTGACGGGGAGCCACGAAACGGAAACCGGCGGTCTGGACAGCTTCAGAGCGTTTTCGACTGGGTGAGGCAGGCTGGGGAGGTCAGGAGGCTGACTGGCCGGCGCTCGACTTTGCCGCCACCCGCCGCTGGAACCGCTCCAGGTCGATGATCGCCCGGGTGTGTTCGGCCTCTCCGACCTTTTCCACCTCATCCCACACTTCGGCGCGCAGCATCACCCGGTTGCCGTCGACGGCCGTCACCTCAGCCCGGAGGCGCACGCGGCTGCCGATCGGCGTCGGCGCCAGATGGCGCACCCGCAATTCGATCCCGACCGTCGTCATTCCGGCTGGCAGGCTTGGCTCGATCGCCTCGCGGCTGATCTCCTCGATCAGCAGGATCATGGCCGGCGTAGCGAACACCTGCAGGCTGCCGCTACCCAGATGCCTGGCGGACTGGGCCTCGCTGACCTGCACGGTTCGCTCGGCAGACTGGCCGGGGGTGATCGGGCTTTCAGCCATCTGCCTGGCCCACGCCCGGCGCGGCCGTGGCGGCAATGGCGAAGGCAACCGCATGCTGGTGAGTGTGGCTGAGGCTGATGGCCCACTCTGCCAGCCCCAGCTCGCCAGCCAGGCGGGCTGCCGCTCCGTGCAGCCGAAGCTCCGGCTGGCGCTGCGCACCGTTGACAATCTCGATCTCGATCCAGCGCACCACGCCGATCCCAGTGCCCAGCGCCTTGGAGACGGCTTCCTTGGCGGCGAACCTGGCGGCCAGCGCCGCCGCCTGTCGGCGGGATTCGGCCACCTCGCGCTCGGTGAAGAATCGCGAGTAGAAGCGAGATCCGTGGCGCTCGATCGCCTGCGCCACGCGCTCGATCTCGATGATGTCGACCCCTGCGCGGATCACCGGCCGGCGTCCGAGGCCAGGCTGCCCGCCACAGCGATCGCCAGCCGGTCGGGGTGAAGGTAGCGCTGCGCCACACTCAGCACCCGATCGGCCGTGATCTCGCGGATCAGCGTGGGGTACTGTTGATAGAAGTCGAGGGGCAGCTCGTATCGCTCAATGGCCATTAACGCCGCCGCCACGCCTTCGTTCGATTCCAGCTGGAGCGGCAGACGCCCAATGAAGTTGGCCTGGTTGTCGCTCAACTCCTCGGCAGTTACGCGGCGGGTGGTGAAGCGGTGCAGCTCACGCCGGGCGAGCTCCAGCGCTCGCTCGACATTGGGGGGAGCTACGCCTGCCTCGATCTGCCACGGCGTCGGCCCCAGGCCGCCGCCCAGGTGGCTGGAGGCATGGTAGGCCATTCCAGCCTGCTTGCGCACGGCTCTGCCCAGGCGCCCCATCAGGCCGAAGACCCCCAGCACATTGTTCCCCAGGGCCGCCGCCAGGTAGTCCGGGTCGAGGCGGCTGGGGCCGGGCGCGCCGAGCACCAGGTCACACTGGCTCTTGCCCGGGATCGGAACATCCTTACGCAGCAGTCCCGCCATCGGCTGCAGCGGTGGCAGAGGCATCTGCGCCGGCTGCGCCGGATTGGACCACGAGCCGAAGTGCGCCTGCACCTGGTCGATGGCCTGGGCAGCCGGCACGGCGCCGACCACAGTGACCAGCATCCCGCGCGGGCCAAAATGCCCGGCATGGAACCGCTTCAGATCCTTTGCCTTCAGGCGTTCCACCGTGTGACGGTACCCGTCGCTGGGCAGGCGGTAGGGATGGCCGGGGTAGGCGAGCTCCTCGAACGCCATCTGCGCCACCGACTCGGTGTCCTGATCACGGATTCCCAGGCCGGTCAGCTTCTCCCCCCGCAGCCGGTCGACCTCAGCTTCCGGGAACGTCGGCTGGCGCAGTACGTCCGCCAGCAGCTCGAGGAGCAGGGGCAGGTCCTCAGCCAGCGCCTTGGCGCGGAAGCTGATGTTGTGCGTTCCGGCGCCCACCCCCAGGCTGGCACCACTTGACTCAAGCGTTTCATAGATCTCACGGAAGCTGCGCCGGCTGGTGCCGCGGGTCAGGGCTGAGGCAGTCAGGTCCGCCAGGCCCGCCTGCTCGGGTTTCTCGTCCAGCGCGCCGGCGGCCAGGTAACCGATCACAACCACCGACGGACTGGAGAAATTCTCCCGCGCCATGACCACCATTCCGTTGGACAGGGGCTCACGGCGGATGGTCTCCGGGCCGGGGAAGGAGCGCACGTTCAGGCGCGGCGAGCGGCTAGGCGGCATCGGCGCCCTCCCCGCTCGGCACGTACACGCCCACGACTCGGTTCGACCGGCGCAGCACCTGCTGGGCCACGGCAACCACTTGCTCGGCGGTGACTGCCTGGATGCGTTCCAAGTAGTCTTCGAACCAGGTATGGTCGGCGAACATCTCGCAGTACCCCTGCCAGAAGGCCTGGTTGGTGATGCTTTCACTGCCGTAGGCGAAAAGCGCCCGGGCCTGCTTGCCAGCCTTCGCGATCTCGGTGGCGGCTATCGGCGCCTGCAACAGACGGTCGATCTCCTGGTCAAAGGCGGCCAGCAGCTTCTCCGGTGAATGCTCCGGTCGGACGGTGAGACGGAATGAATACAGGTACGGATCGATAGTGGTCGCCAGGTCACCGCTGACCGACGCCGCCAGGCCGCGCTCGACGAGCGCCTGATACAGCCGCGAAGTCTTGTTCGAGATCCCGCCGCCGAACAGGTTCAAACTGGAGGCGCCTGCCAGGGCGCTGTCCAGCACGGCGAGGGGGAAGAAGGCGGGGTCGCCGCCGCGCGGCGCATGGTAGGCGATCTCGATGTAGGCGGTCTGGCCGGGCCCCTCGAGCGTCAGGCGGCGCTCCCCCTGCTGCTCGGGCTCGGGCCGGGGCGGCATGTGCTCGACCGGGCGCGCCGGGATCGTACCGAACAGCCGGCGCAGCTTCTCGAGCATCGGCCGGCGCTGGAAGTCGCCGGCGACCACCAGCACGGCGTTGTTCGGCCGATAGTAGTTGCGGTAGTGGCGGTACAGATCGTCGCGGGTCATCGAGCGCAGGTCGGCCATGTCGCCGATGACCTCGTGATGATACGGATGGACGCGGAAGGCCGCCGCCTGAATCTCTTCGGACAGCCGGAAGGTGGGCTCGTTCTCGCTGCCCTGCCGCTCGGAGATGATCACCGTCCGTTCGGCTTCGAGCTCCTTGGGATCGAATAGGCTGGTGCGCATCCGATCGGCTTCGAGGCGCAGGGCGAGGTCGATGCGGTCGGCGGGCATGGTCTCGAAGTAGGCTGTCCAGTCCAGCCAGGTGAAGGCGTTCCAGAAGCCGCCGTCACGCGAGATCACGCGCTCGAGCTCGGCCCCGGTGTGGCGCCGGGTCCCTTTGAACTGCATGTGCTCGACCCAGTGCGAGGCGCCGGTCAGGCCCGCGCGCTCGTTGCGCGAGCCCACCCGGTACCACACCCAGCACGAGGCCAGCGGGGCGGTGTGGATCTCCTTGAGGTGGATTTCCAGCCCGTTCTGCAGACGGGTGCGCAGCACCTGATTACGGCGGCGGGCCTTCACCCCTGGCCGTCCGCAGCGATGGCCTTGCCATCGGCGCCGAGGCCGCGGCCGGTGCCCAGGTAGCGGAACCCGAGGACGCGCATCCACTCTGGGTCGTAGATGTTGCGTCCATCGACGATCACCGGCTGGCGCATCGAATCGCGCACGCGCACGAGATCGAGATTCTTGAACTCGTTCCACTCGGTGCACACCACCAGGGCATCGGCCCCTTTCGCCATCGCATAGGGATCGCTCGCCATCTCAACTTCCGGGATAAGCGCTCGAGCGCGGGGCATGCCAACCGGATCGTAGGCGCGCACTGTGGCGCCATCGCTGATCAGCCGCTGGGCCACCTCGAGCGCCGGAGCCTCACGCAGATCGTCCGTATTGGGCTTGAATGTCAAGCCAAGCAGGCCCACCACCTTGCCCTGCAGGTCGCCCAGCAGGTCGCCGACCTTGCGCACAATCTGACGCCGGCTGTCGGCGTTGATGTCCATCACCGCCTGCAGCAGCTGTGGATGCCTTCCCTTCTCGGCCGCCATGTAGGCTAGCGCCTTGACGTCCTTGGGGAAGCACGAGCCTCCGTAGCCCAGGCCGGCGTCAAGGAAATACCGGCCGATGCGCGGGTCGTAGCCCATGCCGGAAGCGACCTCCTTGACGTCTGCCCCCAGCGCTTCGCAGATGTTGGCGATCTCATTGATGAAGGAAATCTTGGTCGCCAGGAAGGCGTTCGAGGCGTACTTGATCATCTCGGCGGTGCGCAAGTCGGTGAGCACGATTGGGGCCCGCAGCGGCAGGTGCAGCTGGGCCACCTTCTCCGCCGCCTCCCGGTCGAGGGATCCAAGCACCGTGCGCGCCGGATTCATGAAGTCGCTGATGGCCGAACCCTCGCGCAGGAACTCCGGGCACGACACCACCGAGAACGGGATGGGCTTGGGCTGGTGAGCGCGAATGATGTCCGCCACCCAGTCGCCCGTCCCGACCGGCACGGTTGACTTGTTGACTACGACCAGGGGCCCGGTCATTTGGCGGGCGACGGCCTCGGCCACCGCCCGCACGTGCTTGAGGTCCGCTTCCCCATCGACCCCCTCAGGCGTCCCGACGGCAATGAAGACGTACTCCGCCTGGCGCAGGGCTTCGGGGTAGGAAGTGGTGAACAGCAAGCGTCCGGAACGAGCATTGCGCGCCACAAGTTCTTCAAGTCCGGGCTCGTAGATTGGCATCAGGCCCTGCTTGAGCCCGGCGATCCGCTCCTCGTCGATGTCCAGCGCCGCCACCTGGTTCCCCAGATCGGCGAAGCAGGCGCCGGTGACCAGGCCGACGTAGCCCACGCCGATGACGCAGATCCTCTTCACAGCGCCTCCCTTGTGCTCGCCCGATGGATGGTGGCGAATCATACCATGCGGCCCGTCAGCAGCGGGTTACACGGACCCTAAAGGTCGTAATTCGTCATGCGGCCCGAATGACAGTCTGCACTTGCCCCTGGCGCAGGCGAAAGCTTACACTTCTTCACGAACAAGATAAGTCTTGTCCTTATGGGCTTGTTTTGGGCCCGGTCAGGAGGACCGATGCAGATCACGCGCCAAGCCGACTACGCCGTGAGGGCAGTGCTCTATCTGGCGGAGATCAACGGCGACGGCCGGGCACCGACCAGCAAGATTGCCGAGGAGATGAAGATCCCGCCTTCCTTCCTGGCGAAGATCGTCTCCCAGCTTTCGGTGGCCGGCGTGCTGGCCACCTCGCGCGGGGCGCGCGGCGGTGTCGCCCTGGCACGCGCCCCGGGCGAGATCAGCCTGCTTGAGGTCATCGAGGCCATCGATGGCCCGATCACCCTCAATGAGTGCGTGCCTGACCGTTCAGCCTGCGTCTTCGGCAATGACTGCCCGGTGCAAGACGTGTGGTGTCAGGCCCAGGCCGACCTGGTCGCGCGGCTGCAGCAGACCAGTTTTGGCAGCCTGACCAACGGCCATTGACCCAAAGCCCGCCTCTGCGACCGGCCACATCCCCCCGACCAACAGGGGATTGCCCGATTCCTTGCCCGACCGCAGACTAACCATCAAGGGAGTCTGAGCCGCATGCCTGCCGGTGTCCCGGTCGCCCGCTCATGGATCAATGTGCTCAAGTCCGGCGAGGTCGTCGTCGACTGGGGGGATGGCCGCGTGCAGGATGTTGCCAGCGGCGATTTCCTCCAGGTGAGCGAAAGCGATTATGACCGGCCGGTTGCCGACAGCGAGCTGGATCACCTCAAGCTGAGCGGGCGCATCGAGAGCTTCGACGCGCGCCTGGTCCATCTGCTCCCGCTGCCAGAACCCCCGCGTCGCGCCATCGAGTAGCTGGCTTCCATCGTCCGCCCGGCCACTCGACCCCTGCACGACCGAACCCCCAGCCTGCCTTCGGGCTGACCTCCCGGATTTGGACGCCCCCCGGCTCCGGCCTATAATCTCGGGTGGAGGGCCTAACCATGGAGGTATCTTCCGCCATTCGCACCAAGCGCGCTGTGCGCGAATTCGCCCCTACCCCGCTGCCCGTCCAGTTGGTCAGCCAGATCCTGAACGCCGGACGCCGCGCCCAATCCTCCAAGAACACACAACCCTGGCAGTTCATCGCCATTCAGGACCGACCGACGCTCGAACGCCTCTCCAAGCTGGGCACCTACGCCAACCACCTGGCTGGCGCCCCACTGGGCGTGGCTCTGGTGACCCCCGATCCCGGCCAGCGCTGGTCGATCTTGTTTGATGCCGGCCAAGCCGCGGCCTACCTGCAGCTTGCCGCCTGGGACCTCGGGATCGGCTCCTGCCTGGCCACGATCTACGACCTGGAGGCAGCGCGCGCCTTGCTGGGATTCCCGTCTGAGATGGTGTGCCACGTGGCGATCTCCTTCGGCTACCCGGCCGACGCCGGGGTGCTGCAGGAGCCGCCGCGCTCCGGCGGACGGAAGGTTCTCGAGAACATCGTGCACTTCGAGCACTGGCGCCACGCCTGATCCTCACCGCCGCCCGCGCCAGGCGCGGCACCCCAACCGGGCCAGCCTCGACTCGCCGGCCACGAAAGGACATCCGCATGACCTCCAGCCGGATCGTTCGAGCCCCGCGCGGCGCGCAGTTGCACTGCAAGTCGTGGCTGACCGAGGCCGCCTACCGCATGCTGCAGAATAACCTGGATCCGGAGGTTGCTGAGCGACCTCAGGATCTGGTGGTCTACGGCGGACGCGGCCAGGCCGCACGCGATTGGCCGAGCTTCGACGCCCTGCTTCGCTGCTTGGAGAGGCTGGAGGCCGACGAGACGCTGCTCGTGCAGTCCGGCAAGCCGGTGGCCGTCTTCCATACCCACCCCGACGCGCCGCGTGTCCTGATCGCCAATTCGAACTTGGTGCCGCATTGGGCAACCCAGCAGCATTTCGACAGCCTGGTGGCGCGCGGCTTGATGATGTTCGGCCAGATGACGGCCGGCTCGTGGATCTACATCGGCACCCAGGGAATCCTGCAGGGAACGTACGAAACGCTGGGGGCGTTGGCCCGCCAACGGGGCTGGCCATCGCTGCGCGGCAAGTTCGTGTTGACCGCCGGGCTGGGCGGGATGGGCGGCGCCCAGCCATTGGCCATCACCATGAACGAAGGCGTCGCCCTGGTGGTCGAGGTCGATCCGGAGCGCGCCCGGCGGCGCCTCGAGAACGGCTACATCGACCAGGTCGTTGACACCCTTGAAGAGGCGATGACTCTCGTCGAGCAGGCGGTAGCCGCCGCCCGGCCGCTGTCGGTCGGTTTGATCGGCAATGCGGCGGAGATCTACCCGGAGCTTGCACAACGCAGCATCATCCCCGACGTGGTCACCGACCAGACGCCGGCTCACGATGTGCTGATGTATATCCCGCATGGATTGAGCGTGGCGGCAGCCGAGGCGCTTCGCCGGGAGCAGCCAGAGGCCTACGAGCAGCGCTCGCTCCAGTCGATGGCGCGCCATGTGCGGGCGATGTTGGCCTTTCGGCGTGCGGGTGCCGAGGTCTTCGACTACGGCAATAACTTGCGGCAGCGCGCCTTTGATAGCGGAGTCAGCGACGCCTTCGAATTCCCGGGTTTCGTCCCGGCCTACATTCGCCCGCTGTTCTGCGAGGGCAAAGGGCCGTTCCGCTGGGTCGCCCTGTCCGGCGATCCCGAGGACATCTACCGCACCGATCAGGCCGTGCTCGAGCTGTTCCCGCAAGACGAACACCTGAGGCGCTGGCTGAGGCTGGCTCGCGACAAGGTGCAGTTCCAGGGGCTGCCGTCTCGCATCTGCTGGTTGGGCTATGGGGAGCGGGCGAGGGCTGGATTGAAGTTCAACGAACTGGTGGCCAGCGGCGCCGTCCAGGCGCCGATCGTCATCGGCCGGGATCATCTCGACTCGGGCTCGGTGGCCTCGCCCAACCGCGAAACCGAGGGCATGCTCGATGGAACCGATGCCGTATCGGACTGGCCGATCCTCAACGCCCTGATCAACGCCGTCGGGGGAGCGACCTGGGTCTCCTTCCATCATGGCGGCGGGGTGGGCATTGGCTATAGCCAGCACGCCGGACAGGTGATTGTTGCCGACGGGACACCGGAGGCGGCCCGCCGCCTCGAACGCGTCCTGACGACCGATCCGGGGATGGGCATCGTGCGCCACGCCGATGCCGGCTATCCCGAGGCGATCGAGGCCGCCCGGCGGCATGGCTTGGACATACCGATGCTGGGCGCGGCTGCACCGCCGAAGCGCTAGCGCCCGCGGCGCATCACCGGGGGAGAAGGAGGAAGCAGCATGGACACCCGCAGGCTCTGTCGGTACGCAATGGGGATCGCGTTGCTGCTGGTCATGGCAGTGACGGTGGCAGCCTGTGCCGGAGGGGAGCGGTCGCTCAGCCAGCTCGAGCAGCCCCTGGACGGCGGCGGCGACCCCTCTGCCGGGGAGGACCAGGCGTCGGAGGGCGAAGGGAGCGAAGAGGGCGCCGGGGAGGAGGGCGGCGACCAGGGCGAGGGGTCCATCGATGACGATATGGGGCCGGTAGTGCTCACCTGCCCGAAAGGACCCGTGCCCGCCAAGCTGGAGATCGCACACAATTTTAACTACAGCCCGAATCGCGAGACGGACGTGTATTCGGTGAATGCCACCACCAATCCGGGCGCCTGGTGCATGCTCACCCTCGCCGGGTCGAAGGTGACCGCCGAGCCGTGCAACTTCACCTACCACTACGAGGGCTTTGTCACCAGCGAGGAGGTCGTGTGCCAGATCGTCGGGGACGGCCGGGCC
>Ga0105099_10001261_pt1 | contig 16083 bp, 9 predicted proteins | sample PPLLak3cmMay2015_2_FD_79138 | JGI IMG/M metagenome (GOLD analysis project Ga0105099, IMG submission 79138) | Freshwater sediment microbial communities from Prairie Pothole Lake near Jamestown, North Dakota, USA - PPLs Lake P8 Core (1) Depth... | ecosystem: Environmental > Aquatic > Freshwater >... | reverse complement strand
ATACAGTCATTGCTGCCTTTAAAGAGTTAGCGACAGAGCAACAGCTGTTGATACACATTCTATGGAGTTTCATTCGTATCTCGGCGGGTTTTGTATTATCTATCATAGTAGCTCTCCCATTGGGCATACTGATGGGTACTTTTCCAGTGGTAAAGCATGCTATTAATCCTTTCACTGGACCTCTACGCTACCTTCCGATAGCAGCTCTCATTCCTCTGTTCATTGTTTGGTTCGGTATGGATGAATTAATGAAGGTCCTTTTTCTGTTCGTTGGTATAGTAGTATATCTTTTGCCGCTGGTGGTCGAAGCCGTGGAAAACGTTGATAACGTACTTTTAGAAACTGCAAGCACTCTACGGGCGACCACTTGGCAAAGGATATTCAAAGTAATAGTGCCAGCAGCATCTCCACTGATTTTTGATGCAGTCAGGGTAATCAACGGTGTTGGATGGACCTATATTATCCTTGCTGAAATTATTAATGCGCCCTATGGTTTGGGCCGATTGTTTACAATTGCCCAAAAACGATCAAAAACCCATTGGATTTTTGCAGGAATCATTATTATTTTAGTTATTGGTTTCGTCTCAGATCGCTTAATCGCCAATTATAACGCCAGGAGGTTCGCCTGGAAGGAAAAGCCTGGGGAATAAGGGAATAAAGGCAGATGCAAAACGCTAACACAGATATAATTAGGTTCAATCAGGTGTCCAAAGTTTTCAAAGCAGGAAAGTCAGGCAGTACCTGTGCACTTAAAAAACTAAACTTCGGCATTAAAAAAAATGAAATCGTCTCCTTTGTTGGTCCTTCTGGTTGTGGGAAAACGACTGTTTTGCGTATCCTTTCCGGCCTGGACCATCAAACGGAGGGAGACGTGACAATTAATGGACAGGTAGTTTCTTTGGGCATGTGTGGAATGGTTTTTCAAAATTACAGTTCATTTCCATGGTTGAATGTTATGGACAATGTTGCTTTCGGATTGGAAATTAAAGGTGTTGACAGAAATACTCGGTACAAAGAAGCGGAAAAATACATCAATATGGTCGGTCTTTCAGGTTTCGAAGGCAGATTCCCAAACGAACTCAGTGGGGGACAGAAGCAGCGCGTTGCCATAGCTCGAACTCTTGCGGTACAGCACGAAATCATTTTAATGGATGAACCCTTTGGAGCACTAGATATTAAGATCCGTTCTGAGATGCAGGAATTGTTGCTCAATATATGGCGTAAAATCAAACCCACAATCATAATAGTGACTCATGATATACAAGAGGCCATATACTTACCCAACCGCATTTTTATCTTTTCCAGACCCCCATCTTTCAAAGAGGATAGTACAGATGATTCCCAGTTAAATATCATTAGTGTCAACAAGGGGATAGAGGGTCGCAATCAGGATTGGAAAAACAGTCATGAATTTGAATTCTACGAAAAACAATTAAAGGATATTCAGTTTGTATAGATATAGACGGTATGTATCCTTTCCAGAGATTTCTCATGGAAGATGTTTTCCCGTTTAAGCAGTTGAAGGACAAATATGTCCTTCTTGAAAAACTGGGTCGTGGTGGGATGGGAATTGTTTTCAGGGCATTACTCATGCCAATTGAAAATGAAGTAGCCTTAAAGGTATTTTACCCTCCAAAAGGCTTATTCCAGCCAGAATTGGAAGCCAATCTTCGCACCCGTTTCATGATTGAAGGTCATGTGATGGGAAAAATGAAACACCGCAATATAATGAAATTGCACGATTTTGATATAGATAATGACATTCCTTTTTATACAATGGACATTCTGCCAACAAGCCTAGATCGAAAAATTGGTGAAGATGTTAATCCCTTTCAGACCACCCCTATATCGGAAAGTGAGGTTTTCAATATTTCCAGTCAAATCTGTGACGGTCTAAGTTACCTTCATAAAAATGGTGTTGTACATCGGGACCTTAAGCCTGCTAACATCCTGATTAACGAAGACAATATTATTAAAATTTCTGATTTCGGTATTGCTCATATCGACTGGATACCTCTGAACTCAGGAAGTCAGGGTTTAATGACCCCCTTATACTGCTCCCCTGAGCAACGCAAGGGAGAGAAAACGGAGCACTATTCAGATATTTATACTTTGGGTTTGATTATTTACAAGCTTCTGACAGGTGAATTCCCCTCGTTTTCTACAAGCCAGGAAGACGACTTATTATCTTATGTTAACCCAGGATGGAAGGCGATACTTTGGAAAGCCATGCGTCAGCATCCCAAAGATAGATTCCAGACTGTGGATGAGTTGAAGTCTGCCATTATGGAGCTTGAAAAAAATGGTATAAATAAAAATCAAGAGATGATAAAAATTCCTGCAGGGCCTTTCCTTTTTGGTAAAGAGAAGGTGCAAAAATCATTACCTGACTTTCTGATCGATAAGTATCCAGTTACAAACAAGGAATATAAAGAGTTTGTTCAATCCCAGAACTACTCCAAACCAGAATTTTGGGAAAATCATCAATTCAACAAGGATATGCAACCAGTGGTAGGTGTGTCCTGGGAGGATGCATCTGCTTTTGCACGCTGGGCCAATAAGCGATTGCCCACTGAAGAAGAATGGGAAAAGGCAGCCCGTGGAATTGAAGGAAACATTTATCCATGGGGTTATGATATGCCTGATGAAAAACGCTGTAACTATGGAGAAATTATAGGTAAAACAACTGATGTGGACCGGTTTGAAAATAAACGAAATAGTTTTGGTTGCCAAGATATGGTAGGCAATGTCTGGGAATGGACGAGTGATGCAGATAAAGAAGATGAGACACTGAAAATTATCAAAGGTGGATCATGGATGAGCTTCAAAATACAACTTAAATGCGAAAACAAAGAATATCTGAATGAGCATGTGAAAAATAATTATGTTGGGTTTCGCTGTGCTGCTGATATCATTAAAAATAAAACAGGAGAAGAGTGAAACATGAGCTCAAGGGTATTCTATAATAATCCTAACAAAGATGATGTTCTATGCCTTTCATACCATTATGAATTATTATGTGATCAAAAAAGAGTCGGCCCTATAAAAAAGAGTATTTTGCAGACATGTAAGAACCAGCGTGTGCTTGAGAGTGGAACAGGTACTGGTATCCTTTCCATTCTGGCAGCCAATGCTGGAGCAACCCGAGTGTACGCTGTTGAAAAAGATCCATGCGTTGCAGCTATTGCCCGTATTAATTTTGCGAAACATAGCTGTAATGAACGAATTGTTTTGGTAGAGAAAGATACGCGAAATGTTAGTCTTGCCGACTTGGATTGTGAAAAGGTAGATGTTGTGATAGCAGAAAATTTGAGCACCTGGCAAGTTACTGAGCCCCAGATTCCAGTCATGAACCATATAACCTCTTTTCTGGTAAAAAAATCTGGAATTATTATTCCAGCTCGTATTTATAACTATCTTGAATTAGCTCACTCTTGTTATACTTTTGAGGAAATAGTCGAACTGCGTATGCATTACTTTCAATTTTCCGGCATTTGTGGGCCGGAGTTGCTCTCAAATCGTGCACTTTTTTGTGAGATCGACCTCAATCGCATCAATCCGACAAGAATACATGGTTCTCTTCAGGTCAGGGTTGAGAAGGAGGGGATATTGAATAGTCTTCGGCTGACTTCTCCGCTCTTGATCCATGGTGACATTACATTTGATTCCTCTGATAGTTTAATGCCGCCTGTCGTAGTGCCCTTAGTGTGTGATCTTCCTGTAAAAAAAAATGATTTGGTTGAAATTACAGTTGAATATATCACCCCATCGAGGTGGGAGGATATGAAATGTCAGGCTCGAATCATTTCGTCAGGACCAAAATAAATAAGTAGGTGAAGAGTCATGGACTCTAAAATTGGATTTAAAAAAGCCGTATTTGAGAACGGTGTAAAAAATGGTACAATCGTTTTGATTCTATGGCGGTGTTACAATCATCTTTTTCAAGCATTGAATACTGTAGATAGTCAAAATATCAATAATGTTTTACTTATTATCAGCATTTTCCTGATGATAGTCTGTTTTGTCAATTTTACTTTTACCTACAATCGGAGATGGCTGACTCAACTCAGCTTTAGAATATTATCACATCTGATTTCCGCCCTATTTCTGCTTTTGATTGGTTTTCTTCTGGAAGCAATGATGATTGCTGTTTCGATTGTTTATCCTGGCCTCTCTATGATTACTTCAGTTTTTGTTATATTGCTTTTTCTGGGATTGGTCGTATTTGATTTCTGGGATTTTCTCAGAAATTGTATCAAAGAAAATAATATCATTTAACAAATTGTGGATAATTACGACAGAAAACTCTACTATGCATATGTTCTCTGGTATTTGTTTATCATTTGTTTTTTAGATCAGTATATTGTGGGGTAATGCTGCTTTTTTGCTTGAGTCTGTAATAGAATGATATTACTATAGTGTTGGTGTAGGTAAAGTGTTTATGAAAGTTAAGAAATGTGTATGATAAGCAAACTAAAAATGCTGAGTTATAGAGTTTATTGGGCTTTGGAGCACAGTCCTACTCCGGAAAAAATACAAAAAATCGCTGTAAATCAGAAGTTTGACACTATTTCAAGTGATATTGCGTCTTCTGCTCCTGAGTTCATTGTAATTTCTCATAGCCTTTCAGATCACTGGCATGGTTTAAATAGTTTTAGTGCCACTGCAATTAGTTCTGAAAATGTTTAGAAAATATAAAATCATTTATGTAAATGAAATGGGATAAAATGTCATATCATAAATTGGAAAATGAAGGGAAAGGGAGAGTGTTTCTTGAGGAAATAGAAAATAAGGAATATGAGAAAATCAAAAAAATGATAAACTTAAGAAATCCAAATGCTACGTTAAAATGCACATTGATTCATATATTGATCATGTTCTTACAAGAGATGAGATAGAAGTTTATTTTAGAAATTGCACAAAAGAAATGTATAGAAGAAAGAAGTGTATGAAATTAAATCACCGGCTATTATTAAACTTTGGCAAAGAAGTATTTGTTAAACGTATTACATATTACCAGCATTTTTATGAAGATAGTTAAGGAGAAATGGGTTATGCCTTCAGGAGAATATAATTCAGGTGCAGAACAGTCAAAGGTCAAAACATTTGCTGATGATATGCTGACTACTCTTAATCATGGCGCACTGTGCCTGATGATTTCCATCGGTCATCGGTGTGAATTATTTGATATCATGAGCAAGATGGCACCAGCGACTTCGGTCGAGATTGCGTCTCGTGCTGGCCTTAACGAGAGGTATGTACGCGAATGGCTTGGTGCGATGGTTATGGGGAGGATAGTTGAAGTGACTCCTGGGGCATTGCATTTTTTTTTACCTCCTGAGCATGCTGCTTTTCTTATTCGTGATGCTTCAATCGATAATCTAGCGGTTTTTTCGCAATACATTCCGATGCTTGGTGCAGTCGAAGATGACATGGTTGAGTGTTTCAGAAAAGGTGGTGGAGTACCTTATTCGAAATATACTCGTTTTCATGAAATCATGGCAGAAGAAAGCGGTCAGTCAGTTCTTTTATTGCTTGAAACACACATTCTCCCTTTGATTCCGGGCTTACGGGAACGGCTCTCGAATGGCATCCGAATGCTTGATGTAGGGTGTGGGCAAGGACATATTATTAATAAACTGGCATCATTGTATCCTCGTAGCTTGTTTTTCGGGATAGATTTTTCAAATGAAACATTAGCACACGCGAGGGAGGAAGCAAGCCTTCTTGGTTGTAAAAACATTCAGTTTATTGCCTCTGATCTAAGTGATTTTGACACTACAGTTGAGAATGATTCTTATGATTTTATTACATCTTTTGATGCTATTCATGATCAAAGTAAGCCACTCAATGTTCTGAAAGGTATTAATAGAGCCTTGAAGGCTGATGGAGTTTATCTAATGCAGGAAAACAGTGGCACAAGTGATCTTGAAAAGGATGTTGAACATCACATAGGGACATTGTTATATACGATATCCTGCTTACACTGCTTACCCGTATCACTGGCCCAAGACGGTGAAGGTTTAGGCGCAATGTGGGGTGAGGAAAATATACGTCAATACCTTCATAAAGCTGGTTTTCTAACTGTCATTAAACACCACTTAGCGCATGATATTCAGAATTACTGGTATGTGGTATCGAAGTGATTCTAAAATAATCATGTTTTATTACAATAGGACTTAAGAAGACAAACCGAATCCATAATATTAGTTTTTTCGACAAAATGATAGTGAAAGATTGGTAATTTACTGTCTGTTGGAGTATAAGATGTAATGAGTTTAAAACAACCTGTTGTGTTCTTGTCCTGTTCCCATTCTGCTGCAGACAAACTTATTGTCGACGATATTGAAAGGGAGCTATTACGACACGGATTTCAAATTTGGAGAGACAAGGGCTTACTGACGTGGGATGGAAGTTTGCCGGTTGAAATTGCACAAGCGATTTCCGAAAGTAGCCATCTTCTGATTTGCTTATCATCCAGTTATACAAAGAGTGAATGGTGCAAAGCAGAGTTGGGTTTAGTCATCTCGATTTCTCGGAAGCAGGCTCCAGAGATCAAACATCATATTCTTCCTTTGATAATTGAAGGTGGTGAAGTGATCAGTGAAAGCCTTCCGTTCCTTTTTCCTGATAATTTCCGCTTTTATCAAAATGACCCCGAGGATGTCGCTATGGCACTTTTGGCCTTGGGGCAAGTAGTTTTTGATGGGTCGGATGAAAGCTTTTCTAAGGAACACAATAACATCGGACACTATCTACAATTAGACTCCAAGATTTTGCAAGAGGCGCGAAAAAAACAAGTTGCTTACGACATTGTATCTTTAATTCCATTACTTCAAAGACATCGTCTTGAACATGAAGCTCGTTTGAAAAGATCCAGACAAATCTTTCCAAGTTTTGCCGACAAAAGGGTACCAGCTTGGGTTCAAGTGAACACAACTTCATCAATGGAGGGGTACCGCCTCATCATCGGCCTACGCAATGTGACATGCAGCTATCGAAAGATGGAACCATTGCACTTGGGCTGCTTTAATTGTGGTTTTTACGCTGGTACCGGCGAAGAACGACCAGCAAAATTTGATGAACTTCAAGATCAGCTGCATTACGCCTTGAGACATGGTTTTAAGGCGGGGCAAAGATACGATGTTGTGGAATTCCTTGGCGATGGTTCATTCTTTAACGATGAGGAACTTTCTGAACAGGTGAAAGTAAGTATGTTTCATGCCCTTGCTTCTATGGCATACCTGAAACGTATTTTGGTCGAATCGACACCTGAACATATCATAGACCAGCGTAGCGAGATTGCTGCCCGCCTTAATGACCTACGTCACGACCAGCGATTAGAGATCGGGATCGGACTAGAAACCTCGGATGACTTCATCAGGCGAGTCTGCATTAACAAAGGGTTCTCTTGGGAAGTGTTCTGTAAAGCAGTGGAAGTAGTCAAGGAGATCAATATAGAGTTTTCCGGCCGCTGTTCAATCGTCACATACATATTGGTGAAGCCACCTTTATTAGAAATGCTGGAGGTAATTCAAAACACTATAGAGACTTTAAAAGACTTGACGGCTCTTGCTAAGTCATCTGGCGTACTGATAATTCCTAAACTTGAACCGGCTGCAATTTCTGATGGGACTCTTTTAAGCCTCTTGTATCAAAGTCCTCCTCTTCCTAGACAGAGGTACACACCACTTAATTACTGGACCATATTAGAGATCATTACCCGCGCTTATATTACTCCGGAATGCTCAGAGATTTTTGGACAAATCCGCATTGGAGCGAGAGAGGATATGGATGACGTTATTAAAGTTCCTGCGGTTTATTGTAAAGATGGCCTTTTTGATCAATTTGATTTTATCCTTTACGATGCGATCCAGCAGTTCAACCGCCATCATAATATCTTTAAACTCTATGCTGTGATCAAAAGTACCTTTTGTGGCGGACTAAGTGGCCTTTGGGGCAGTTCTAGTTCATATACCCATTGGGTGAATACCGAACTGGCTAATGAGGGGTCAGAAATAAGGGCTTTTATGGAAAGAAATGAATCGGCTATTGATGTGGAGCTGGATGATCTTTCTGTTCGGCTGGAAACCGAATTTCTGGCAGGAACTTATAAGGCTCTAGATTTACTAGAAAATCGTGATTCAGAAAAGTGCTACTTCAATGAAATCACAAATATCGTTCAAGCGGCGAAGAATCCGATCGATAATGAAACAAAGATAAGATTGCAAAAAACAATTTACGATAGTTTTCCTGAATCAATGAAACTTTTGATTGACATTATCGTCATCGATGTTTTTATCGAGCCAGAAGGATTGCTGAGAATATTTTTTGAAGTTAGTTGCTTTGTAACGACAAGAAAGCTACCTGTCTGGACTGAAGTCCCCCTCAAAAAGGTTTATTAATCCGTGTTTCTCACAACTCTACGAAGATGATGGGTTGTTATTCTTTATGGGTTTCGGCATATTTTATCTGCCCTATATCCGGTATTCATTTTCATCTCAATATCGTGTCTTGAAAAACCTGACCTTTTTTGCGACGGTGGTCAGCTCGGTACCTGCTTGGGCTTTGAGCCCAGGAGCTGCTCTCCCAGCTCTGCCAGCCAGCGGCCCTCCGGGCTGCTGTCCCCGGCCAGATCCTGTGCATTCTGAGCCTTCAGTAAGCGTTGAATCTCCTCTGTGGAATTCGGGATCTCAGCCAGGATTTCATGAAGTGTTGCCCGTTCGTGGGGGATGCCCCGTGTTTCCTGCCAGACGGCGACCCGCCGGGCAAACTCAGGATCACCCGGGAGGGGCTTCTCCTGGCTGTTGGCAACACCCAGACGGTTGATTGAGGAGATGATTCGCTCCTTTCGGATGCCGTAGGGAAATTCCTTCAGCTCCTCTGGCAGGAACGGTTTGCCAATATGGATCTCCTGACGGCCCATTCCAACCGGAAACTCAAGGCGTGTCCTGACCGGTTCTACCGGCAAGCCTCCGATGAAGCGGACTGGGAACACCGGTACGCCGATTTCCAGTGCCATGTCAAGGAAGGCGCCGCTCATCTTTTCAACTGGATTTCGGCAGGAGAGGGAACGGGTTCCCTCCACATGGACCATGACAGAGCGGCCGGAGCCTTTCATCTCGCTGGCCAAGTCGGCGATGACCCGGGTAAGGCTCATTTTGTCCTCACGGTCGAAAAACACCATTACCCCTGGATCGGTAATGCCCGGGTAATCGAAGCAGAGGCGGATGAGCTTGCCCAGCCAGGTGTTGCGGTGTTCAATTTTGGCCAGGGTGACAGTCGGCACCTCGCTCAGTGCTGAGGCAATAATTGAAAAGAGGAGTGACTCGACCCCTGTCTGGTGGTTGGCCAGGTAGAGGGCGCTTTGACCACTCAAGGCGTAAAAAGATGCCGGGTCCTCCAGGACCACACGGTCAACGAAGCGGCTGATGAGGCCGTAGTAGAGATCCTCGGCCGGCCATGGCCCCCGGTTGAACCAGCGTGACCAGAATGGCTGTACTTTGCTCAGATCGAGTCGTCCGTGCGGATCTCCTTTCACGCAGACTTGTTTACCGGTCCGTTTAAGCTCGAGGTCAAAACGGGTGAGCGGGAGCTGAGAAAAGACCCGTCCGGGGTGGAGACGGTGGGCAGCGGCCACATGCTCGGCCCGAGCGATTTCTGCTGTGTCATGTGTCCCATAGAGAGCGGTGACTGTGCCGGGAAGCCAGTCGCTTGCGGCCACTTCGTCATCGTTGAGACAGGTGCTGTCACCGTCAGTTTGGGAGAGTCTGATTCCATCTGCCGCAATGCGGTCGCGCAGGAAAGCGCGACGGGCTGAAGGAAGGGCGCATCCAATTGGCCCTTTGGGGAAGCACCGTTCAATGAGACGGAGCTGGCACCAAACACCTTCATCACTGATGAGTTGGATCAGAAAGACCGGGTAGTCGGGACTGCCGAGGAAGGCCTGCTGGCGAACTTCACAGCGGATGCTCCCCCCTCGGGGCGTATGGCCATAGAAGTCAATCTCGGGGATAGCCGCCGGGTAGGCGACTTTGCCCGGATCCATGGCTTCATCCCAGCTATGCAGGTCCGCATGGGGGATACCGTGGCTAGCGCCGTCGAGGAGGGCCGGGTTTAGAATGCCACCGGGGACAGAACTTTCTGCATGCAGCCGACTCGACGATTTGCCCGGTTCCATCACCAGCCGTTCGAGGATCTGGAATGCCGGTCCGTGAAACAAGGCACCTGTTTCGTAAGGCAGCGCAACCGGGCTGCCCTGGAGAGGGGGCAGCGCAACCGGGCGAAGGGGGTATGGCCCGCGCAGTACCCGCCCCCGGGCGACTTCCACTTCACCTTCTGGAGAGACTGTCAAAAGACGGGTTATTTCACCCTTTTCCTCACGGCACAGATGGCATGGCTTATCCAAAATGACCCAGTCTTTAACCCGGACATCACGCAGGCCGATGACTGGGTCATCCCCTGTGGCCCCGGCCAGGAGTTCAACGATATGCATCATGGGCAGGGCTGGCACAGTCCAGGTGGGGCAGTGGTCGAGTAGCCAGCGGTCGATTTCTGGGTTAAGGAAGATATTTCCCTCTGGTTGCCCCGGGACGATTCTCATGCCGAGGCCCGTTGCCTCGTAGATTCTTTTCCCATCGGCCCAGAGGCTGGCGTCGCAGGTGGCCCAGGCGCCCTGATCATCCCTGCCTGCTGCCGTCATTTCAAGGGTGGTATGAACGGTACAGTGATGGGGGAGGACCTGGCCGCGGTACTTCCAGGTCAATTCCATACCTGTCGCCAGACTCTCGAAGCGGGGGTAGGGGATCCCCGTATCCATCCGTTTTTCAAGCATGGTGAACTGCAGTGTCTGGATCATGGCTTCGATGCCGAGAGAACCCGGTTGTACGGGGTCCTGGAAGAAGTGGGCCTTGAAGAACCACTCACCGGCGTCGACATCTTTGACTGCCCGGACTTGCCCGAGCCCGGCCCTGCCAGCATCGGGCCAGAATCCATCAATCCGGTCGATCATCAGCAATTTGGGGCCGGCAAGGCGTGGTCTTGCCCTATCGAAGTAGGTTGGCGGTCGTGAATTCAAGTGAACGAGAAAGGTACTGGGTCTCGTCAGCAGATCTGTGTCGCCGGATACCGGGAGTCCTGCCTGACTGGCCAGGGCGGCCGGCGGAAAAAAGCCAAAGACGGTTTTCATCGTATAGATCAGCTTCTCTCCAAGCGAACACGACACCTCGAAGGATTCGATTATCATGGCCCCTGTGCTTGAAATGTCAGTCAGTTTCACCTGAGTGGTCAGGGGGCCGAAATGGGGCAGGATCTGGTGAAGGAGTTGGCCCGTTCCATCGAGGTTACGGAAGCCAAGCTCCTCTTTGACAGAGAGTGCTGAGCCGATGTAACTCGACAGCCATCCACAGGGCTGCAGCGCCGCCTCAAGAAGAACGGCAAAAGGCATTGTCCGGGCACCATTTTCGGCGAAGTACCAGGCATCGGGGGGGATGTCATACTGGACGGTTACGCTAGCGCCAGCCTTCATCACCCCGATTGCCCCGTTAATTTCCGTCACCCGACTCATGAAGTGGTATGGCGGGCTCGGGAGTCGCGGTACGCGCATTGGTCCGTCGAAGCGGGTGTACATCGGCCCGAAGGCCCGGGACGGCCGCCCCAAGGCACAGGCTATGAGGCTTGCGTAATCGAAACAAAAGCCGTCAACTGTGGCGACCATTTGCCCATCGGGTTTGGCCTCGCTGATCAGTTCTGGCATGGTCTCAAGGGGCCAGTCGGGCACCAGTTCGATGGCCAGCTGCCGGGCGTGAAAGGCCTTCAGCCCGTCAATTGTGCAGAGGAGGTCGGCATAAAGGGTCGGCACGGGATCGGAGATCAGCTCTTCAACAAAGAGCTCGGTCACCAGACAATGTGATGCGGGGGTGGCCTGACCGCGACATTGGATCCGGTACGGCAGCTCGGGGACCGGTTGAAAGCGCCATCCATCCCGGGGCAGGGTGAAGCCGAGGGCTGTCAGGTAGAACGACATGGCCTGCAGACAACCCTCAAACATCAGGGTGCCCGGCATGCAGGGGTCGTTTTTAAAGTGACCCTCGAAGAACCATTGCCGGGGATGAATGTCGAGCTCCGCACGGAGGGTGCCCCGGCCCCATGGACCGCCTGTCGTGTTAAGGTCTACGATCCGATCCAGCAGAAGCAGTTGGTCCGTCGGGATTTGCGGACTCCTGGTATGTGTCTTCGCCAGTTCGAAGCCCGTCCCGAAACAGCTGAAAGTGTCGCCTCGGGCGAATGCTTCAAGCTCAGGACGAGAGAAGGATGAACGGACCTTGGCTGCGAAGGGAGGAGCCAGGCGAGGGCTTTGAACTATGGATTGTTCCTCGGGGGTCCACAGACAGCCGGCCGAGGCGGCGAGTTCCTCGTCCGTGAAGAAGCCTGCCTGTGCCTCACGGACAGTCAATTGGGGCTTGCCTTTGTTGTGGCAGAAATAGTGGAAGAACATCAGGCGGATGGCCCCTTGGGCTGCATGGTCATCGATATGGATTTCGAAGCAGAGTGTATCGCCTGTTCGTGGCAGGTCTCCATGGTAGGTCAGTTCGCAGCCCAGCAGACGATAGACTCGCTGACCTTGGTTCAAAAGATCAATGCCCAGATATGATATGAGCATCAAATCAGCCTGCCCGGCTTCGATGAGTATCCCGGCCGGCATGAAGCCCTGATGGAGATACCAGGCTGACGGTGAGATGTCGGTCTCGGTCCATATGGTTCCTTTACCCATCGTGGCCGGTTCTGCTGACAGTCCAGTGACGCGGTCCGTAAGGAGCAGAGGGGGGAGAGGCATGCGCACTTGCCGTTCGTGGACGTCTTGTTCCAGGAATCTGGGGCCAAAGAGGTTGGAAATTCGTCCCCCGGCATGCACTTCCAGCTGCTGGCGGGTAAAGCAGGGGCCGTTCGTCGGGCAGTGACTGGTCCGGGTTGCGGCCGGGAGATGGCGAGCTGCCCTCAGCAGGACCTCTGTGGCGCTGCCCTGGTGTGACAGGAATCGCTCATGCAGCGATTCCTGGGCGACAAGAAAGTCCCGATGGATTTGAGAAAGTCGGGCGCTATGTGAGATGAAAGCCTGCAGATGGGGTGATCCGGTCACAGCTGCCAACGGATTGCTGACGAAGGCGGGATCAGAAGTTGACCAATCCTCGTCAAGAATTAGCGGCAGGGTCGGGGCTGGACTCATCAACTGGGAAGACAGACTGATTTTGGGCCAATGAGCCGGGAATGACAAAGTTCGTCCACTGGGTATCCACGGATCCCGTCCCGTGAGCAGTTTGTTCAATCTGTTGACGGCTCCATCCCCCATGGGGACTCCGGCGGCTATAAGTGCTGCGACGGCATCGAGTGTCGCTTCTATTCCTTGCCCTTTGCGGTCGAGACTGACAACCAGGTGTTCACGATGGCCCAGAATGTTGGGAATCCAGCGACCAAATGCCGCTTGTGGCCCATGTTCAATGAAGATGCGAACCCCGTCTTCCCAAGCCGAAAGAATGCCTGGCCTCAGATCAAGTGTTCCCTCTGCCTGCTGCAGGATTGCCTGGGCACAGTTTTCGGATGATGGCAGGTAGGTCCGGCCTGTGGCATTGGCGTAGAAAAGGGTGTTTGCCGGGGCAGGTGATGTCGGCCTGCGATGCAATGCCAGCCATGCTTCCCGGACCAGGCTGAGCTCCGGGACATGAACCGCCAGGGGATAGTGAAGGCGGAGACAGCGTCTCTGTCCCATTCTTCTGACAATTCGTTCACAAGCGGATTCGTCTCCCGATATGACACACTCTTCGCTGCTGTGGATGATGGCCAGATGGACCCTTTCCTCCTCATCTGAAGCGGCTTGCACCTCGGATGGTGGCGCCAGGATGGTCCAGGATGCCCAGCGGATCGGGGCGTTCCATGCCTGGGCCAGTGCTGAGAAGCACCCACCTAAGTGACGGGTAAAGAGTTCCGAGTCTATGCTATCCTCAATAAGGGCGTCGGCATCGGTCCAAATGCCACTCGCCAGGAGGGCATTCGATTCACCGGATGAGCAGCCCAGCCAGGCATCAGGAGTCAACCCGAGCAGGCCCAGGGTAAACCTGGCGTGGAGCTGGGAGAGAGAGGAAGAGCCCCAGAGCTGTTCGAGCACCGTTGGCTTATGATCCTCTTCACCGAAGGACCAGGCAAGCGCCTGGAGAAGTTTGGGGCTTTGGCGGGCCAACTGGGTGGCGAGATCCGGAAGTCGTTCGAGGAGATCCCGTCCCATGCCACGGTACGCTGCCCCAGCACCTGTGAAAAAAAAGGCCATCTTCCCCTGCAGCGGTTCCGGGCGAAAATGGATTCCGCTTCCTGCGGGTGTTTGGTTCTGTAAATGGGACAATGCCCGGTTGCGGATGGGTTCGAAGTCGTCATCGCTGGCAAGCAGGACGAGGCGGGCGCTGCTGTCTTCACTGAGCCCCTCACGGCCAGCCAGGAGGGCATCGATGACGGCCTGGCGGTTACTTCCGCCAAAGCAGCGCAATCGGGGGGGGTGATCATCGGCCAGGCGTGGCTGCCCTGGGGCCTCTTGAAGTTTGATTGACGGGCTTCCCAAAACAGCAACGATGGCCTGGCGTGGTCTTTCGTCACTCGGAAGCCAGGGTTGCCCGCCAGGGAGACGGCGGTGATGGAGGGCGAGCGTCGCCGCTGCGACGTGAACGAGGCCTGATGCAGCAAATGAACGACCGAATCTCAAAGCCAGCCTGACTGGTGCCTGACCAGGGGTCAGAATCGCCTCTCCAGCTGTTTCTTTTTTTCCCAAAATGGCAGGGTCATTCCTTTCGACAAATGCCAGTACAGGGCTGCCGTTTTTTTCGGCGAGGTCGAGTCGTGTTAACACCAGGGTGATTGCTGCATCACCCGCAGGATCGGCCTTGCCAAAGGAAAGGGTGGCCAGTGCCGAGCGGTGGACGGCTTCGCATGACAAGTCAACTGCGCCAACTATGGCTGAGTCGAGTTCGCCGCTCTCCAGTGCCCGTATCGCCAGCGACAGGGCCGTTGTGCCGGAGGCAGGGCCCGCTTGAATAGTGAAGGATGGACCCCATAGATCGAATTGGGAGCTGAGGCGGTTGGCCGGGATGTTGGGCATTGAGCCGACCACCGAGGCTGATTCGAGGACGGACACTATGGCATCACGGGCCTCAGTCAGTCGCCAGCGTAAGCCCCAACGGGCCACTTCTGGGTCGGGTTCCATGCCGATATAGGTTCCGGTTCTCTCCTGGGGAAGTCCAGCACTCTCGTATAACGCCTCTCTGGCTGTCCGCAATATGGCGAGCTGCTGGGGCAGGGTCTGGGCAAGATCAGCAGGGGGAAAGCGTAAACCGGTGAGACCGAGATCTATGGATTCCAGCTGACCTTCTCCCTGGTCGTTGAGCAGACTTCGATTGGAGAAAAGAGCCTCGGTGAATTGGGATCGGTCGGAAGATTCAGCAACTATGCAGCCCAGTCCGACTACTGCGATGGCGGGTGCTGCCTGTCGGGGCTGGCGTGGCTGGTCCAGCTCCGGGCTGTCGTCTGAAACGATCAGGTGGGCATTGTTCCCCCCGAAGCCGAATGCGGAGACTGCGGCGACTTTTGGGCCTTTGCACACCCATGGCTCCAGCTGATGGAGTAAGCGGAAGGGGGAGCCGCTGAGTGCGGCATTGGGCTGGTCGACGTGCAGTGTCGCTGGTCGCTGGTTTGCTCTCATGGCCCCGAGGATTTTGATAAGCCCGGCAACCCCAGCGACTGTGATCAAGTGTCCCAGGTTGGATTTGAGAGACCCGAGGGGGATTGCTTCCAGCTGGGAAAAAACGGCAGCTGTGCTGCGGATTTCGGCGGCATCACCAAGCTGGGTCCCTGTCGCATGCGCTTCAATGAGGGAAACCAGCTCGGGACCGAACCCCGCCTGGATGTATGCGGCCCGGATGGCACGCTGCTGGCCCTCTTCTGATGGAACGAGGAGTCCCTTCCCCCGTCCATCGTTGGAAAGGCCTATGCCCCGGATGATTCCATGGATTCTATGGCCATTGCGCTGGGCGTCCTCGATGCGTT
>Ga0105099_10001260_pt1 | contig 16085 bp, 12 predicted proteins | sample PPLLak3cmMay2015_2_FD_79138 | JGI IMG/M metagenome (GOLD analysis project Ga0105099, IMG submission 79138) | Freshwater sediment microbial communities from Prairie Pothole Lake near Jamestown, North Dakota, USA - PPLs Lake P8 Core (1) Depth... | ecosystem: Environmental > Aquatic > Freshwater >... | reverse complement strand
TGAAAAATGTCTTCGGCATGGCTCCACCAAGTATTACTTTTCATACCGACCAGCTAAACCAGATAAATCAGGAAACATTTCAGTTCGACAAACTGGTTTTCAGCTCTTGTGGGCAACTCAAGCCCGATTGGAGTATCCATTCCCAAACGGGGAAAATAAAAAAAAATCACTATATCGAAATGAAAAATGTGGTTTTCAAAATCAACCTTTTGGGTGGCATACCCATTTTTTATCTGCCTTATCTTCGTTACCCCATCCAAAAGGATGGACGCAGCACGGGCTTTTTATTTCCTCAGATCGGCATGTCTAAAAAGACTGGTTTCTATCTTCGAAACGCTTTTTTCTGGGATATTGCCGACAATGTTGATGTTACGGCCAAGGTGGACTGGTTTGGCAAGGTTGGTGTCGGCCTGGGTGCCGATCTGCGCTACCTCTTCCATGGTGGCACAAAGGGAGAGCTTAACTATTACAGCTTTCTTCATCGGGCAGATTCTGAATTCCGTCAGGATGATAATAGTAACGACTATCAACTTTCAGCATTTCATGATCAACATCTGCCTTTTCTTGATACACGCTTGAGCGTTAATATCAGCCGAGAAAGCAACCCCATGTTGCGGCAGCTTTTCAGCGATGAGTTTTTCATGGCGAATTATTCCAATTTCTTTAGCCGAGTCAGTTCAGACAGCAGAATTTTCAATAACCTTATTTTTAGCATCAGTGCATCAAGTAATGAGACATTCTTTCCCTCTCTGAAAAAATCTAATACTACTGAATACATCCCATCTATATCCCTGACTTTATCACAACAAAAGCTATTTCTCTTACCAGGGCGACTGAATATCAGTCTCAGTGCAGAGCAGATTTCACGACGTGGTGAAAGTGTTGATCCTAATCTGAAACTGTATGATACCGAGGTGAAAACCAAACGGCTGATTTTCAATCCCAAGTATATTTTGCCTGTGCTTGATACTTCCTTTTTGAGCTTAAGTGTTGATGCATCCACAGAGTACCAGATTTACAACAATCGTAAGGATCCCAAAACAAAGAAGGTTGTTGATGAGTCATTGGCACTCAGTTCCCAGACAATTAATCTGTCTTTGCAGGGTTTGAAGTTCGAGAGGATTTTCAAAGGGTCTAAACAAACGCTTCAGCATCTGTTTTATCCGGAAATTATCTATTCATACAGTACCAAGTTTGCTGAAGAGTTGCAAAATCAGGTTGTCAGGGTTGATAGCCAGGGATTTTCCCCATATTCCTCTATTTCTTTTAATTTTCATAACTATCTCAGACTAAAGAAGCATAGCGGGCCCGACCAAAACAGATGTGAACTGATCCGCTGGTCAATGAGTATGGACTATTTTTTTGACCCCAAAGAGGCTAATTTGGGTCGAAAAATTGACGGTGAATTTGTTCCCTGGGGGCCCTTCAACAATCAGTTCAGTTTCTCTCCCTCAAAATGGTTCACTTTCAACACATCTCTTTCTTATAACATTTACCGGAAGTATATTACTTATTCCAATATTTCTTTGCGGTTCAATAATGAATTACAATCTTTGACAGGCTCTCTGTTTTTTTCAAGATCCAAGGATGCCTACTTTCCAGATTCTTTTCTAAATCAAAGTACCTTGGGATGCCAAATCCAACTCAGTCCAGAAAACTGGCTGCTGCATTTCAAAGGAAGTATGCATTACGATATAACCAGATCCTTGCTTTCTGCCAGTCTGATGATGGACATCAAATTACAGTGTTGGTCGGTAAGTTTCGGATTGGTACAACAACTCATATACAAAGATGGAGAAATGATTCCGAATAGGCGGTTTCAGTTGGGAATTCGTCTTGGTCACCTGGGTGTGGTTCAGGATCTGCTCTCTTTGCGGGGCAACTGATGTCCAACAAAAAAAGGATCTTTATCACCGGGGCGTCTGGTTTTCTGGCGTCTCATCTGATTGCAAACCTGTCAAATCAACATGTTGAACTCTTTGGGATTAGTGACTTATTACCAGAGGAGGAAGTCAAGGACAAGTTGACTGACTTTACTGTCCTGGATATTCGTGAAAAGAGGCGCCTGAAGGAGCATATCTCCAAGATCAGACCATCCATCGTCTTTCATCTGGCAGCGCTGACCAATGTGGCCATCTCCTGGCAACATCCTGCCCTGACTTATGAAATCAACCTCGGCGGCAGCTCCAACATTATTGAAGCACTGTCTGCCAATCCCGATTCATGTAAAATCGTTTTGCTCAGTACGGCAGAACTGTATGGATTTCAGCCAGACGCATTGAGGGAAGATAGTCCACTTAGCAGTAGATCTCCCTATGCCTTATCAAAATGGGCCATGGAAAAATTGCCGTTATTGTTTTTACACCATCCTCATCTGACATTTTTAACAATAAGGGCTTTTAATTTCACTGGTCCAGGACAGTCAGCAAACTTTGTCGCATCTGATTTTGCCCGTCAAATCGCCCGAATAGAGCTTGGCCTGGCAAAACCTGAAATAGAAGTTGGCAACCTGTCAGCGGAACGGGACTTCTCAGATGTCCGCGATATTTCACGATACATTTGGGAATTGAGTATGGATCAACGCACAATGTCTGATACCATTAACTTGTGCAGTGGCTGCGCTTTTTCAATTCAGAAGATACTCGATCAATTGCTTTCTTACAGTAAACAGAAGATACAAATTAATATCGATCCTCAACGATTCAGACCGGTTGACAATCCCGTCATGCTGGGTGACAACGCCCGATTGTCCACTGTGTATGGATTGAGACCTCAATATCAAATTGAAACCACCCTTAAGGATTTGTTGGAATACTGGCGGACAAAAGAGAGAAAAAATCAGGGCTGAATATTTTTTTTATCCCGGTAAGCACCCAATTGATAAACATGTAATTCACCTTCAGTTGGAATGAATGCGGTACTGTTGTTAATGGAAATAAACAACGAAGATATATTCCTTTCTGATAATTCACTTGTCTTGCCATAAATTTGTTTCATTTGGGAAAAGGGTATTTTTACTGCTGTCTTTTCTTTATCAACCACAAGCGAATGACGATACCAGGCTTCTTTGTTTGTAAGAGGATCGGTGGTACGAATCTCCAACCAGAAAGTAGCGCGGCGGCTGCCGGATATTTCACAAAAGATTCCCTGGTGATTACCAATATACTGTTTGAGTATATCCGGATCTCGCACGGCCAATGAGCACCATGAGTCCGGGCTTTGCTTCGGTAAGCGTAAAGAATAGCGCATAATTGTTTTGGGAACCAGGTTATCAGCTGACTCATCAAGGACTATCTCTCCATAGGATTCCACGTTTTTTTCGATGGCATATGCATCGGGAAGCAGGGTGGAAAAAATTGCCGGGATAATATTTTCTATCACAGGAATCACATTTTGTGTCGGAACTCTGGGTATGTCTACGGGGTTTGCGACTACCCAGGGTAGGGATGAAAACGCATGGTCTGGCAGATACAATTCGGTGCGATAGCGACCTTTGGCCGTTAACTGCAACTGAAATGATTCACCCACAAGTGCTTCATGATGCAGATGTCCATCCTTATAGATTTTGACTGAAAGCGAGTCAAAGGGCTGGGTCAGTTTGAAAATCCAGGGTAAATTATCCGGGTCTGTATTTATGCTTTGGTCTGGAAGATACTGTATCGAAATTCCATCCGCTTCGGCTAAGGATTCGATAACATTGAAATAATCTGCTTTTTTTATACAGCTGAGGATATGGGCAGTGGCTTCCCGGGTATTCAACTGAGTAAAGGGTTTGGCGGGGAGCGGTATGTAAATCTGAAGAGATGAAAACATGGCTTTATAGCTGGGAATGGGCAAATAAAACTTGCGGGTGATGGGGATCCGTCCATGAGCATCTGTTGCAAAGATTCCGGAGCTGATTTTCCGGGATGTTTGATTGATCTTTTCCCATTGTGTTAGCGTAGCCTGCGGATAATTCAGCGCCCTCAGAATAGCAAAGTCTGCATTGATGAAATATTGAACGGGGAACTGTATCAATCTGTGCCATGGAGTGCTTTTGACACTTTCGTACACACTGAATATCTCAATGCCGGAAAAATCAGATACACGCCAATCTGTCCAGGGTATTTTATTGTCGTAAGGGTGGGCAATGAAGGTTAATCCATGACGGTAGTTTAATTCATCGATGGCCAATTGAGCTTCAAAGGGGAGTTTGTAGTTGGTATCTGAACCGATAACAACCATATGTCCGCTATCGGAAGAAAGTTCTGAAGCACCTATGAGCAAGACCCCCTCAACCCATCCGCCAGAGTTCTCTGAACCTGTGTTGGGGCCACCATGATCGGTCAGTATGATCCAATCAAGGCCAGCCTGTTTGGCAGCGGTAATGAGTTCAGGGATTGACCCTTTACCGTCCGAGTGATTCGAATGCATGTGGTAACTACCTTTCAGGTAGGGTTTATTATATTGAGCCTTCAGCGGTTTGACGGGTTGATAAATGATGGCTGGCCAGACAGACCACAAAAGCCACGCCAGGATGAAAAAGCCCAGTATTCTGAATAGGGTGCGCAAGAGTTTAAATCTTTTTTGTACTTCATTCATATCAGGATTATACACCTAATGGCAAAAGCAGAGCTTTTGCTCCTTTTGTTCGTGTTTGTTCGTTGCTAAAGACTCTTTTATCTGATCAGTATTGCGGACAGCCCGGATTCTCCATCACACTTCGAATTCAGTTCATTGTTGATCCAGTTTGAATATTCTGGATTACAGCGATCTCTCGGTTTTTTTGGGGGTGGGGCTCCAGCCCCACGGCCCCAAAATGCTCCTGAGATATCGGTCGTAAGAGAGAATAGTTTCATAGGTTCATGGGGGTATGGGGGGCTGTGCCCCCATACCCCCATAAAAGAGAGCTCGCAGTAAATCAGCAGAAGAATAGTGCTAATTAGCAACTATATTGAACTGAGCAATTGACAGCAGGTTCAAGCTGCATTACACTCTTTAAGAAGATGGATAGCTCATTACAAGTAAAAAAGTGTCTTCTTAGAACCTGTATTCTCAACTTCTTTCTGGCTTTACTGAAGACCGTATCGCTTTTCTTTTTTTGGTCATCAGCCATGTTTCATGATGTGATCCACACCTGGATCATCACCATAGGTCAGACCACATTGCAGCTTGGCATTGGCCCGGGCCGAGTGCCAAGGTCCAGAGAAAATCCTTTCGGATTTTCAGGCAAGCTCTACTTTATTTCCTATATTGCAACCGTTATCATGTTGTCGGCGGGTTCCCTTTATGCTCTTCTTGATGGGATCGCCTCACTTACGCAACCTGTCAACCATCCTCTTCCAAACTGGATGGTATTGCTTGTGTTCTTATCGGTTGTAATCACCGTTTTTATTTTGTTTACCATTTACCGTGTTATAACCCGTCTTAGGGGGGCAATCAGTTTTTTCTCTTTTATCCGTAAAAGTAAGCGGGTGGATTTGGTAACGGCCATGATTCAGGAGTCGGCATTGTTTTGTTCTCTTTTGGTTAGTGTTTTCTCGCTATTTTTTAAATATTTCAGCAATTGGGCATTGGCTGATGGAATCGGAACCATCGCCATTGGCTTGATCATGCTAGTCGGTTCCTTCATTACTGGAATAAAAATGCAGGACTTATTGATCGGTGAAAGCGCTGAATTATCCTTGAATAAACAAATCTTTCGTTTGTTGGTTGCTGAGGAGTGGATCAGTGAGGTAGTATCTTTGCAGACTATGCAATTGGACAACTTTTCCATTTTACTTGCTGTAAAAGCACAATTCAAAGAGCATCTTAATTCGACCGAGATCAACACATTGACCAATGGTATAGAACAGGACATTCGCAAAGCGTATCCTGAAATCAAACGGATTTTCTTTGAAACTGCGCAGCACCAAGTTCGCCTATGAAAAGTGCCTTGGTCAGTACCCCAACCGTTTCGATTGTCATGCTGAGTTATAACCGTGTATCAGACGTGTTAAACGGTTTGCAACAATTGGCCATAGTCAATTACCCATCCTTGGAGATCATTGTTGTGGATAATGCATCCAGTGATGGTACAGCCGAAACCGTTGCTCACAGTTTCCCAAATGTCAAACTGATAAAAAACATTGAAAACAGTGGTGTGGCCGCAGCCAATCTGGGTTTTTTCTCTGCAACAGGGGAATATATTGTCATTATCGATGATGATTCATACCCACTTCCAGATGCGATTGAGCTCATGGTAAAACACTTTGAAGCTGATCAGAACATCGGAATCGTTGCCTTCAATGTCCGCAATGTGAGCCATTTTTGTCAGAATCAATGTGTTTCCAAGCAAGTCAATCCTTCGAATCCTCCAGAATATCATATGGGTTTCAATGGAGCTGGAGCAGGATTTCGACGCTCAGTACTGGAACAAGTTGGTGGTTATTCTGAAACCTTCTTTCTGTACTGGAATGAGTTGGATCTTGCTCTCAGGGTCCTCAAAGCGGGTTACTCCATTTGCTCTGATGAAAAAATTGTGGCTTTACATAAATACTCCCCATTGAATCGGGAATCACTAAGAGCACCATTTTATTACACTAGAAATCTGCTTTGGATTTTCTGGCAGTATTGGCCGCAGTCTTTGCTTTGGCCTCGCCTTTTGGGCTTGCTTTTCTCTTGTGTATTTCACAGTATCGAACAGAGGAGTACGGTTTACATCAAAGCCTATGCCGCTGCTCTGTTTCAAATTCGACGTGTGCAGAGAAATCCAATGAGTAAAAAGTTGATCCACTCCCTTCGTCTGACTGAAAAGCTTGCCTTCATCTATTTTCGCTGAACTTAATGATTAAATTTAGGGTATAATAAACGATATGTTCGGATCTATTGGTTTTCCTGAGTTGGCTTTGATATTTTTAGTGGTCATACTTCTTTTTGGGCCAGAGAAATTACCCGAGTTCGCGAAATTTTTCGGAAAAACAATCCGCACAATCAGAGAAACAGTCGATGAAGCCAAGAGCACAATAAAAAAAGAACTTGATGAAGTGGATGTAACCAAGGATATTCGGGCCTTTGGTGAAGAACTGGACCCTTATCGCACAGAGGATAAAAATGATGAGTCATCCCAATGAGATGACGTTTCTGGAACATTTGGGAGAACTCAGGCGACGCATCTTCTTCTCAATCATTTCCATTCTGGTTTTTTTTCTGGGGGCTTGGCCTTTTGTCGATAAGATTTATCACTTTCTTTCATTACCAGTATTAAAATATTTACCAGAAGGGCAAAAACTGGCCTTCACTTCTTTGACTGAACCATTTATGATGTACATTAAATTGGCCTTCATAGCTAGCCTTTTTGCTGCATCTCCGGTAGTGTTCTGGCAATTTTGGAAATTCATCTCTCCAGGTCTTTACCCCAAAGAAAAAAAACTTGTTTTCCCTTTTGTTTTTTCAACCAGTTTTTTTTTCTTTCTGGGGGGTGCATTTGCTTATTACGGGGTATTCCCTTGGGCCTGCCAATTTTTTCTGGACGTCGGCAAGGACTTTCAAGCCATCTTGACGATAAACGACTACTTTTCTCTGGCTTTTCGGGTGATTGTCGGTGTTGCTGTGGTTTTTGAACTACCGGTATTGATTTTTTTACTGGCCCGACTGCGAATTGTTTCAGCAGGTTTTCTGGTTAAATACATTAAATACGCCATCGTGATTATTTTTATTATAGCCGCCGTGATTACACCAACTCCAGATATGGTTACCCAATCTTTGTTCGCCGGTCCGATGCTACTTTTGTATCTTCTTAGCATTCTGATTGCGAAATTTGCCTATCCAAAAAAGTGATATTTGAGTGAACCAGTTGCAAAAGCTCTGCTTTTGCTCTTTTGTTCGTGTTTGTTCGTGGCTAATTACTCTTCTATTGATCAGTAACCGCATTGTCACTTTGGTAAATCATTGACAAGGCAAACAGGATGTGAAAAAATCAGGTAAAGATTCAGATTTTTGGAGGATTGAGACGGATGGAAAAAACAAAAAAACAAAAAGGAACCGAAGAAGTAAATTCAACACAGATCCAGGATACGGCTGAAGATGAAACAGTACGTATCGAACCGGAAGTAAACAATGTGAGTACGCCGCCAAAAAGCGTATATGTTCTTATTTCCATGTTGGTGTTGGCGATATTGGTTATGGCTTACTTCCTGTTTTTTGGTGAAAGTAACCGAAAAACAGAAGAAAATCTCAACCCGAAAGTTAAACAAATGCAGGAAATGGTTGGCAAGATTCGCACTCTTGAGCAGGATATTAATACCAAGCAAAATGAAGTATTTTCTCTTCTTGGACAATATAAGGACAAAACAGGACAAGATCTTCCACATGCCAACATGATGGATTTAACTGACGAGCAAAAAAAGGTTTTGGAGGAAAAAATTAAAAGTGAGGCCGATGTATCCATCAAATCACTCCTCTCCGATATTTTGGAAAAGAATCATGAAATTGAAGAGTTAAAAAATAAAGTCATGGAAGTAGAGGCTCTCCTGCCAAAACCAGTCATCGTGCAGAAAGGGGAGAACCATTATTCAATTGCCATGAATTTTCTAATGAGCGAGAAGCAGCTGGCCAAGGAAAAAGCCATAGAATTGATTGAAAAAAGTGCTCTCTTCGATACGCTAATGCCTGGATTTAAAGTCTGGAACTTCTACTCGGGAGATGATTATGGCACATTTGTGACTCAGGGTGACGCTCCCATATCACCTAATGAAGTCAACCGCAGGGCAAAAAAGAAATTAATCGATGCCAAGGATCAGGCTATCTCAGAAAAGAACCAATTGGCATCTGAGATCACCTTACTTGAAGAAAAGAAAAAAGAAATCATTGATCAATTGGAATTACTGTCACAGGAAAAACAGAGCTTGCTTTCACGTATGAGCGAGTTGTCAGAAGAAAATACTGATATGCAGGATCAGATAAATTCAATATTTTTTCTGGCTGATACCAGAAGCGAGCTGAAAAATAAAAAAATATTGAAGGGCGGCTTTTTAAAATCCACTAAGCTGAATAATGTCGATCCCGTACTTTTCAAAGAATCAGTTGATTTGCGCCATACACAACAGATAATACTGTTTGCCAACACCTTCAATTTATCATCCATCACCAAAATCACTTTATTCCCCAGCTTCTACAAAGATGGGGAAGATTACAAAGTGTCATTTGAAGAAAATGGACAAAAGGTTGTCATTGATATACTCAAACCAGATAAGCTGAAAGCTGAGAGAGTTGTTATCGCTATCAATTGATTATTTTATTTCCTTAATACACATCGTAAGGCCCGGTGAAAACCGGGCTTTCTTTTTGAGTTTGATGTAGTCTTTGCTTTTATTTATGGCCCCAGAACTTTGTAAGCAGTCAATTTTCTGATGCCAAAAGAAAAACAAATGAGCTTTGAATTTTCTTTCTGAAACCATTTATATTGGTAATAAGACATAGTAAGGCCGCTGGATATTGGCGGCAACTCGATGGAACAAGTTGACTGAAGGGTAGAAACTACTCAGGGAGATCAGTATCCTTCTGAAACTGACCTTGACCAGGGCTCCAATCTTGAATAGCCGGGTGCGGATTGTTCCAACCTGGGCCTTGGCCATTTTGGTTTCTTGCACAAAAGATGGGGTATTTCAGTTGCGCAATCGGCGCCTTCGATGATCAATTGTTTCATGAACTGATAACTCATTCCGGCGAATACAACATTTCGTTGTATATCATAGCGGTGGGTTATAAACAATAAAATCATTATCGCTCACAGTCTATTGTAAGTTGGTTCCCTTCAGTTTGTGAGTCAAGGTTGCTTACATATGGTATAATCAATCAATTATATTTTTATATACACAGGAGTTTCCTATGCTTTTATTCGTATTTAACCTTTTTTTTATTGCTTTTTTTGCGTATTTTGGTTACATTTATCCACCTATCAACTCACTGTCCGCCAATACCAACGGGATATTGGGCGGAGGATTTGCCGCCGTTTTGATGCTCTTGTCAATTAAAATCAAGAAAAGTGAATTGAAAACAATTTGGGGTGCCAGTATTGGGTTAATTGGGGGCATGCTTATGGGTTGGCTCCTATATTACATGTTCTATAACGTTATAAAAATCTCTTTAAGTGGCTTTATATTCTATAAAACATTTTTTTTGCTTGGAATACCCATTACGGGACTCTTTATTGGCATCCACAAGCCCAACATGTTTTCTCCATTAAACATCAAAGAATTTTTCCGTGGGAGCAGTGCTTTTACCGATTCATTTTTATTGGATACCAGCGCCATTATTGACGGCAGAATTGTACCCATCATTCAGGCCGGTTTTATTGAAGGCGAGGTCATCATCACACAATTTGTCCTGGCAGAATTACAAAATATTGCTGATTCACCCGACAGCAATAAGAAAATAAGAGGAAAAAGAGGACTCGATATTATTGAAAAGCTAAGAACGGATACTCAGATTAACGTCACCATACTGAACAAGAATGTTAATGGAATTAAAGAGGTAGATCAAAAACTCATCATGCTGGCAAAAGAGCAAAAATTCAAATTGATCACCAATGATGTGAACCTGTCAAAAATAGCCAATCTCCAGGATGTCAAAGTACTCAATGTGAATGAACTGGCATATGCCATAAAACCCATTGTATATCCCGGAGAAATGCTGAAAGTGATTATCAGTAAAGAAGGTAAAGAGAAGAAACAGGGGATTGCCTACCTTGACGATGGAACAATGGTGGTTATTGATGATGCCAAAACAGATATCGGGAAAAAAATGCAGGTTGAAGTGACATCTGTGCTACAAACCACTTCAGGCAAGATGATTTTTGGGAAAAAGGTATGATTATCGGATATCGTAGTGGATTTGGTTATGATATTCATGCGTTATACCATGCTGCTGAAGGACAGCTGCTGGTTGGTGGGGTAGTCATTGCGAAGGGACTTTCAGCTTTGGCCCATTCTGATGGGGATGTATTAATACATTCATTGATTGATGCTCTTCTTGGTGCCTTAAACGAGGGCGACATCGGAGAGCATTTTCCTGATAATGATCCTCAGTTTGAAAAAATCTCCAGCTTGCTGTTGTTGGAAAGAATCATGGCATTGATGGAAACAAAACAAGCTGTCATCATCAATATTGATACGACAATCATCTTGCAAGATATTAAATTGAAGCCCTACAAAGAAATGATAAAAAAGGTATTGTGCGCTACTATGGGGCTTCAGGCAGAGCAGATCAATATCAAGGCGAAAACAAAGGAAAATCTTGACGCAACAGGCAGGGGAGAGGCGATTGAAGCATATACTGCCGTTCTGTTATATATCGATAATAATAAAAATGAAAAAAAATAAACCAGTTATTACTATTGTGGGTGTTCCGAATACAGGAAAATCGACCCTGTTTAATCGCTTAACCGGAACAAGAAAGGCATTGACGCATTCAGATCCCGGTATGACCAGAGATGTTCATAATGGGACAATGTTTATTGACAAGCAGGAATACCAGCTTCAAGATACCGGGGGCGTCTTCACCGATCAGGATGTTATCAGTCTTGCCATCAAGCGAAGGGTGATTGACGTTTCACTTCAGAGTGATTTGATCCTTTTTCTTTTTGATGGCCGCAGAGAACTTCTAGGGTATGAGGAGGATTTGTACCTGGATTTGAAGAAAATGGGTAAAACGATACTTTCTGTTGTTAATAAGGCCGATAACCCAAACCTTTTTATTCTTCCGAACAGCTATTACAAGCTCACTGACAGTTTTATTTTTATATCCGCAGAGCATGGTCATCATCTTGATGTTTTATTGGAAAAAATTGAAGAAATGCTCAAAGGTTCTACATCAGATCAGGATAATTTTGAGAAATCCCCAGTGCGTATTGGATTTGTTGGAAAACCCAATGTCGGGAAATCATCCTTGGTCAATGCAATTTTTAACGATGAAGTGGCCATTGTCAGCGAAATCCCCGGTACAACTCGTGACTCTTTGGATCTGGATTTTAAGTGGCATGGTCAAAGATTTGTTATTGTTGATAATGCTGGGATTCGGAAAATGCAAAAAGTCAAAGAATCGACTGAAAGCGCATCGGTCATTCGGGCATTACGTCTTATTGGGGAAGTTGATGTCATCATTTATGTTGTTGATATTTCAAAAAGACTTGATCAAACAGATTTGTATATTGCCAAAAAAATTGAAGACAGCCATAAGCCGGTTTTAATAGTTGCCAATAAATGGGATCTTGTGCACAACAAAGAGGAACAGCATTTTTATCAGAAACGTCTTTATCGTCAACTGTACAACTTTTACTTCGCCCCAGTGCTTTTCACTTCAGCTTTGGAGAATCGGCAGATCCAAAAAATTTTATTTGAATCTTTGAAAATATTTGAAAAACTATCTGAAAATTATAAAGCCCAGGATGTCACACGTATTGTCAAGGAAATGGTTGCCCGAGAGCAGTACAAAACCATGAACGGTAATGTTTTTACGGTGAAGTATGCAGCTGTAGAAACCACAAGACCATTCTTTTTCGTGCTTTCTTGTTCCAGAACTGATCATTTAAGACCTGCTGTTGAAACCCATTTCAAGAAAAAACTTATAGATACCTTTAAATTGTCAGGTATTCCGGTTTTTACAAAAATCATACGACCATCACATAAACCTGCCAATATCAGACCGAAAACATCGTAAAGATTTCGATGGTGTCGACGTGTCGACATCATCAATGTTAAAATATTTGCGACTTGACTTTACGGCTTCTTTTCCGTACCATTCAAGCATCAGAGCGAATCAGTTTCAATGATTCATTTCTAGGAGTAAAGTGTGATCATAACCATTGCAAATCAAAAAGGCGGCGTCGGAAAAACAACAACATCCATCAATCTTTCGGCAGCATTCTCGCTCATGGGATATCGAACCCTTCTGATTGATATGGATCCTCAAGCGAATTCTACCGTTTCCTTTATTGAACATAGTGATGTACGGTATTCAATGTTTGATTTTTTAGAAAACCCTGAAGTTAGTTTTGAAGAAACTGTCATGAAAACTAAGTTGGAAAATATGTATCTCCTTCCTGCTTCAATATCTTTGGCAAAACTCGAGTCGAAATTGATAGGGGAGATTGACAGTCACTTTCGTTTAAAAGACAAATTGGAAAACTTCAAACATCATTTTGATTTCATAGTAATCGATACGCCCCCAACTCTTGGCCTGATCACACTGAATTCATTTGTTGCGGCAACACATCTCTTGGTGCCAATTCAATCATCGTATTTTGCTCTTGAAGGAGCTGCGGATTTACTTGAAACATTTGAAAAAATAAAATTACGAAGTAACCCGGAATTGGATATTATTGGCGTTTTGATCACCTTGTATGATAAGCGGACAGTCATATCAAAGGACAGCGTTTCACATATCGAAAATCTTTTTGGAAAACGTGTTTTTGATACGAAAATTTCGAGAAACGTAAGACTTGAAGAAAGTCCAGCCTATAAAGAGTCTATATTCACTTTTGCACCAAGTTCTAAAGGAGCAGAAGAATACAAAGCACTGGCCGAGGAAATACTGAAAAATGCCTAAACCTAAGAAAGTCGGATTACCTGATTTTGTTAAAAACAGACAGGATCATCATTTGGTAGATGAGATATCAAGAAGGACCAGAACATCAATTATCAGGTATATTCCAATAGAAAAACTGACCACCAATACCATGCAGCCACGTAAGGATTTTGGTGATTTGGAAGAATTAAAGGACTCGATTATTGAAAAAGGTATTCTGGAACCCGTACTGGTCCGACCTAAAAATGGATCTTATGAGATCGTTGCAGGTGAAAGACGATTCAGAGCGGCCCAAATGGCTGGCCACACCCAGGTTCCTTGTATCGAATTTGATATTCCTGACAATGAAGCGTTGGAAATATCAATCATAGAAAATATTCAGAGGAAAAATCTGGATATCTACGAACATGCTTTTTCTTTAAAATCCTTATCGGAAATTTATGGGTACACGCATCAGGAGATTGCCAAAAAACTGGGGAAATCCAGAGTAACTGTATCTGAACTGATACGTATAACAGATTTACCTTCAGATATTGTTGTACGCTGTCAGGAATTAAAAATCGAATCAAAAACTTTTCTGACTGAATTAGTTAAATTGGAAACAGTTCAAAAAATGATAATGGTTTTGGAAGAATATAACAAGAAACCGATTTCACGCGACCAGGTAAAGGAATTCAGAACAGACACTCTCCAGGCTGATACTGAGGTTAGCCATAATGATGATACTGGTGGCAACAATGGTTTACCACGACGCTTGAAATTCAGGTTCGCCAGCGATGACAAGTCATTGAAACTAGATTTTAATATTAAAGCCGGCGATATGGACCGGGATAAATTGGTCAGCATACTTGAGAATTTAATACTGGAAATAAAAGAAGGCAAGATATCTGATTTACCATTTTAGGGTGGAATTCTTTTCTAACATTCTTGGATAGGAGTATATTGGTAAAGGCACCATTCTAGTTTACATAATATACCTTATCCGACATTGGAAAAATGTCTCTCAAGATGCCCGTCAATTCAATTGATTTTTGTTTGTGGAAAAAATTGTTGAAAATTTTGGGCTTTGCATTTTTTCCCCCGCATCTGTAAAATGAAAAGTGCAAGGAGTTTTATAAATGCCGTCTCCAGGAAACATCCCCAGACCGTTTATCCTTTGTGGAAAAGATCAGACATCCGACACGACCATCTCTGTTGTCAACCCATATAACGATCAGTCCATTTATGATATTTGTACAGCTAACCCCAGGCACCTAGATCTCGCTGTTTCCGGTGCCGTTGAGGCCCGTAAAATTCTCAAATCCATGCCCCTTTTTAGAAGAGCCGAAATACTACAGGAAACAGCCCGTTATTTACTGCACCATGAGTCCGAAGTGACAGAGAGCATTGTCAGGGAGGCTGGCAAGCCTGTTCGTTTTGCCAAGGCTGAATTTGATCGCTGTTTGGATAACCTTCATCTCTGTTCTGAACAAGGTAAATATCTTACTGGTGAATTAATCAATATGGATGCCTCTTCTGCCGGGCAAAATCGGAAAGGCTATTGGCTGCGTGAACCTGTGGGAATCGTCCTGGCTATCAGCCCGTTTAATTTTCCTTTGAATCTGGTTGCTCATAAAGTGGCACCAGCTGTTATGGCCGGTTGCCCGGTGATTATTAAACCGGCATCCAAAACACCCGGTTCGGCCTTATGGTTAACCAGAGCTTTGATCGAGGCCGGTCTACCTGCAAAAGCCATCTCCTGCCTCATTGGTTCAGGTACTGATGTGGCATTGCCCTTAGTAAAAAGGCCAGAAATTTCCAAAGTCACTTTTACGGGCAGCTATCAAACTGGAATTCTAATAGCCAGTCAGGCCGGTTTGAAAAAGGCCACATTTGAATTGGGATCAAACAGTGCGGCCATAGTTGATCATGAGCTCATTGACTTTGATTACGCTGTAAAGCGTCTTTGTTTGGGCTCATTTTATTATCAGGGCCAGGTTTGTATATCTGTGCAGAGAATTTATGTTCATCAATTAATTTATGAACGCTTTTTAAATTCTTTTATAGAAATGGCAAAAAAACTAAAACTGGGCGATCCTGCTGATGACGAGACGGATATCGGACCGATGATAACCATTGCTGATGCTGAGCGAGTCAAGAGCTGGATTGATCACTCTTTATCAAACGGCGCCCGATTGCATTGCGGCGGAACCCAAGACGGATCATTTATTCAGCCAACAATTTTGTCTTCAATCCATCCGGATGATCCCCTGTCGGCTCAGGAAGTTTTTGGTCCGGTGGTCATCATTGAACCCGTAAAAAGCATTGATGAAGGGATCATGAGGGCCAATAACAGTCGCTTTGGTCTGCAAGCCGGAATATTTACTCGTCATATCGACAGCATTGAAAAGGCCATTTCAGAACTTGATGTGGGGGGCGTTATCGTCAACGACTTCCCTTCTTTCCGCTTGGATCACATGCCTTACGGAGGCGTGAAAGATAGTGGTAAAGGGCGGGAAGGTTCCAGATTTGCCATAGAGGAGATGACCCGCATCAAAATGGTG
>Ga0105099_10001259_pt1 | contig 16100 bp, 14 predicted proteins | sample PPLLak3cmMay2015_2_FD_79138 | JGI IMG/M metagenome (GOLD analysis project Ga0105099, IMG submission 79138) | Freshwater sediment microbial communities from Prairie Pothole Lake near Jamestown, North Dakota, USA - PPLs Lake P8 Core (1) Depth... | ecosystem: Environmental > Aquatic > Freshwater >... | reverse complement strand
GACCGCTTCGATTTTCAGCTCGGCGGTCAGGGCTTCGAGGCCTTCCCTGTCGACGTCGCAGGCGATCACCCGGGCTCCTTCTTCGACCAGGGACCGGGCCAGCCGGCCGCCGATATGTCCAACGCCTTGGACGGCGACGGTCCGCCCCTTCATCGAGGCGGAGCCGAACACTTCCTCAGCCGCGGCTTTCATTCCCAAATGGAGGCCGTAGGCCGTCGCCGCCGATGTGCTTCCGCCGCCGCCGTAGGCCTCGGGCATGGCGACGTTGTATTTCGTCTCCTGGTGGACGATCACCATGTCGTCCTCGTCCGTTCCCACGTCCACCCCGGTGATATAACGCCCCCCCAAGCCCTGGATGACCCGGCCGAAGGCCCGGAGCAGGTCTTCGGTTTTTTCCGTGCGCGGATCGCCGATGATCACCGCTTTCCCGCCGCCGAAGTTGATCCCCCCGGCGGCGTTCTTCAAGGTCATGGCCTTGGCCAGCTTGAGGACATCCTCCAGGGCAGCTTGCTCGCTCGGATACGGAAACATCCGGGTCCCGCCGAAGGCCGGGCCCAGGGCCGTGTTGTGGATGGCGATAATCGTCTTCAAGCCTGAAGCTTGATCATGTCCGTAGACGATTTCTTCAAAGTCTTCCGCTCCCATGATCTCAAACAAAGATTCGGTCATGATTTCCCCCTTCCCTAGACTCGCGGAACGCGCAGGTCTTCAGGCCCCTGGGCCGAGAGGGTCACTTCCGGCCTGTTTTCCTCGACGAATTCCTTGACGATCTGGGCCCATTTGACCTTTTTCCGGATCAGGTCGATATGGTGCCCGTCGGAAACCCAGGGCTGGTAAAGGCTTTCGCCCCCTCCGGCGGCCAGGGCCGGACCAGGCTCGAACTTGAAATAGCAGGGAGCACAGAGCCGGGCGACTTCGGCCGCATCATAGAACCGGTTGGCTCCGCCGAAGGAGATGCTGGTGTAGATGTAAAAATCCATGGCCGTCGCGCAGGCCGCCCGGAGGGCGGCCAGCTGGGGCAGGCTGAGGTCGGCCGGAGGATTGAACGAACTGGTGCCCAGCGATTCGATCATCTTCGCCCCGGCCGGCGAGCTGATGGACGCCCAAACGGACACCTTGATGGCGATATCCTTGGGAAAATTCCCCTGTTCCTGCATGGTTCGAATCAGCCACATCAGCCCTTCGTCAACGATCATGAAGCCGCGCAGCCCGGCTTCATACATGCGGAGCATATCAGCCAGAACCTTGCGCAGTTCGTCCGACCCGCGGTGATTCATGCCGCAGCGCATCCCTTCCGACGACGAAAACTGCCGGCCGGTGTCCCAGCCATTTCGCGGGCCCGGCACGGCGATCACTTCCATTTTTTCTTCCGCGGCCATCTGGGCAAAATCCCGCAGCTCTTGCCGGTCGTAAAGAGTTCCGCCCTGGACGAGCGAGATCAGCCGGTGGATCGGGACATTGCGCTTTCTCCGCTCGGCGATGAGGGCTTCCAGGACGGCCGGCCCTTCCACCCCTGAGATTTCATTGCGGTAGAAGCAGCCGTCGGGAAACCTCTTCGAGCTTGTCTTCAAGGCGTAATCATCCCGTCCCGGGATGCCCGCCTGTTCCATCCGTCGCGAAACATCATCCAATTTCATGACCATCCTCCCTTCGAACTCGAATGCCTCTCATGCCCTCCCGTCATTTCGTTCATCGATCGAGCCCGGCCGGAACCCAGGAGACGTGAAAAACGCGGATCCCGAGGTTGCGGACTTCCTCCGGGACGGTTCGGTCGGCGGTCAGCCGCAGGAGATTCTCCTTCCCGCCGTGTTCCGAAAAAGGGATACGGTACGAGCGGATGAATTCCCCGGCCGGCGGAACAAAGCGGTCGATCAACCGGCCGTCGATTTCCAGGGCAACCTCGGCTCTCCTTCCCTCCGCGTCTTCCGGCACGTCCATCAGGATTTCCAGGCGGCCGTCGGTCCAGAGCGGCGGCAACCGGAGAAAGGCCTCAGCCCCCGTCCAGCGCCAGGCTGCTTCGGACAAATACCAGCCGCCGGCCGCAAAGCTATCCAGTCCGTAGCGGCAAGGCTCCGCGGCGGAAGCCGGCGACACGGAAAGTTCAAAGACCTGGAGCCCAAGCTCGCGCAGATCATCGTTGAGCTTCAATTCCGCAGGCACGACCGTCCGGTCGATTTCGACCGTCAGCCGTTTCCAGGGGCCGGGGAAGGGCGTCTCGATCCGAACCGTCCGTTCGAATTCGCCGCCGGCGCTCGAGAAGCGGTCGACTTCCCGGCCATCGAGCTTGATCGAAACAACGGCCTCGCCGCCCGGTTTGATGGCCTGAGGATGGATCGCCGCCTTAAGCCGCAAGGTCATCCGGCCGAACAAGACCAGGACGGCCGACTCCGACCGGCGGCCCATCCACCGCCAGGCGTCGGCCTCGTTTCGCTCTTCGGGATACCAGCCGTCGAGGAGAACGACGGTCCGCCGGGGCCCGAGCTCCTTGAGAAAAACGTCGAAATACCGGCCCAAGCTGAGCTGCTTCAGCCGGTCGGAGCCGACGGCGCTGTCCCAACGGAAATGTTCCCCTCCCTCTCCGGCCTGGGGATCGAGGGTCAGGGCCACGCCCGGGGATATCAAAGCCGCCTCGGGGTCCAGGAGGTTGAAGTCACGCGGGATCGTCAACCGAAAATGGATGGTCCGGTGGTCCTTAAAGACATAGGGAACGAACGGAATGAAGTTTCCGTCGTAACGCAGGATGGTCTGCCCGGGATCGCGGCTTTCGCGAATCCTGTTCACGGCCTGCCAGGAAGGGCTGACGTGGCGCCGCCTCATCTCCAGGACCGGAGAAGTCCACCCGACGGAAAAGACGACGGCTGCGGCGGCCGCACTCCAGCCGGCGAAAGCGAGAGGCGTCGTCCGGACGGAGGCCCGGTCTTTTCGGCGCGGCGGGACGAAGCCGGCGCCGGCCAACCCGGCAAAAAGCGGAAGAAACGGGAGGACATAGAGCGGCGCAGCCAGCGGCGTCATATAGAGCACGGTAAACGTCATGACGGGCAGGAAGGCGAGGGCCATCCAGCTCAGGGTACGCCCCCGTCTCCGGATGATCAGAGCGATCAGGCCGGCGACGGCGAACCCTCCGATAAAAACGGCGAACGGTTTCGAGCCCCATGGATCTAAAAAATATCGACCCAACCGGTACCCCCATTGGCTGTTGAGGCCTGGGGCCAGGAACGTATCGATCGTGGACGTGTACCTGGTGTGGGCCTTCATCGTCTCCCGGTAAGCCGCTAAGCCGGTGTCCAAGACGACCGGAACATAACAGAGGAGCGCTCCAAAGACGGCCAGGCCGGCCGCGGTAAAAACGGGCTTCCATTTCCGCCTGGCGAGGTAGACCAGGGAAACGGCGATCAGCAGGGGCGCGGCGGCGAACAGAATCGTGACCCGGACGCCGAAGCCGAGCCCCAGCGCCAAGCCGGCACAGGCCAGGGCTCGGGCCGACGTTCTTCCCATCATGGCCAAGGCCAAGACCAGCAGGCCGGCCGCCATACCCGGGACATCGCTTCGCGGCGCGTCCAGATAAATCATCACCGGCGGAACGGCCAGGAGCAGAGCCGTCGCAGCCGAAGCCGTTCGCCGGTCCTCGAAAAGCTCCCGGAAAAAGCGATAGGCCGAAGCCCCGAGAATGAAGGCGAAAATCAGTCCAACCAGGCAGAGCGCAGCCTTGTCGGCAAGACCCAAAAGAAGAGCCCCGCGGCCGAGAAAGATGTAAAGCGGAAAGCCCGGCGGATGGGGGCTGTGGCTGGGAACGTCGTAATCGTGCAGACCGCGGGCAAAGAGAATCTCATCCCATTCCCAGAGGGAAGCCGGCATGGACCAAAGGCCGACGAGGAGGGCGATGAAACCGAAGAGGAGGGTCAGCCGGAGGTCAAGGCCGCGGCCGTCGGAATTCCCACGTTGAAAAATATTCATCCCTCTCGAGGCATCGGGATCGCTCCAAGCGCGCAGACGATCCGCCTCCCCCGGCGATTATCCCATCCGGGGAATTTTCCGTCAACTTTAATCAGCTTGAATATTCCGCGATCGCCGCTTTGACCTTATCGACCGGGAGATACGTTATCCGGGAGATCTCCTCGAGAGAAACTCCACCGAGCGACAGACGATAAGCCGTGTGCTCCAGGCGCTCGCCGATCTCGATGATGTTCTTGTCATAATCGTAAAACCGCAAGACCTTCTGCTTCCACGGCTGTTCGCGGAGCTCATGAACGAACTCGAAGCCGCCGGCTTTCAGCTCTTGAGCGAGCTTCTCCATGTCGTCCTCTTCGAAATACAGCTCGAAGGCGTTCGAGCCCGGGACGATCGTCTTGTCGTTGATCAGTCCCTTGTAGTGGGCCCGCTTATGGATGGCAAAGCCCTGGAAAGCGACATTTTCGCCGAAATCGGCGACAACCTTCTGTTTGAGGACAGTCTCGTAAAGATGCCGAGCCTTGGCCACATCCTCGACGACGATGAGCGAACAGATGAATTTCATGTTGAGATTATCCCACAGAGCCGAAATTTCGAGAAACGGGCCTTGTGTCGCCAGCCGAATATCGATAAATTAGAGGCATGGCCAAAGAAGGACCGCTCCAAGGGACGCTGGCGGAGACGCCGTTCCCCCGGCTTCTGGTCGACGTCTGGCGGCAGGAGCGGACCGGCCGCCTCCTCGTCCGAAGCGCAAAGGGCGAGCGGGCATTCTTTTTCGACAAGGGCCGGATTCTCGTCGCCCAGGACGGGACCGAAGGCAAGGACTTCCTGGCCGCCCTGATCCGGAAGAAAGTCCTGACCGAGGAACAGGCCGGGCGGGCCGAGCGCCTGGCCGAAGCCAGCAAGATCACCCTCCTCAAATCCCTGAGCGAGCTCGGCTTGATGTCTCCCATCCCGTTGTGGAGCCTGGCCGAATCGTTTTTCATCCGGAGGATGTACGCCTTCTTCGATTTAGAGGAAGGAACGTTCGTCTTCGACACGGATAGCATCCTCCCGGGCGGCCAGCGTCTTGGGATCCTGCCGACGCCCGATTTGGTCCTGGAAGGGATCCGGCAGATGCATAACGACGGCCTGATCGCCCGATACCTCCCGGGCGAGGAGGAGGCGATCCGGACCTCCGCCCCCTATTTTCTCCCTTTGCTGAAATTCGAAGCTCCCGAGCGCTACGCCCTCCAGCTGCTGAACGGAGCCTGCTCGATCAGGCGGTTCCAGGAATGGAGCGAGCTCGGGGCCCGGGAAAATCGAAAAACTCTGTTTGCCTTTCGCTGCTTGGGGATCCTATCGGCGGCGGAATCAAAAACCTCCGACCTCGGCCCTCAGGCCTCGCCCGGCCTCGAGCAAGGCCGGATCCTCGAAGCCCTCAACGAGAAGTGCGCCTTCATCTTCAAATTCGTCTCCAAGGAAATCGGCCCGGTCGCCGGCTCCGTCCTGAACCGGGCCCTGGACGAAGTCCGGCCGTCCCTGGGTCCGATGTTCCAGAAAATGGCCCTCCAATACGACGGCCGGGTCGAGGTCGACGCGGCCCTCCGCTTGAGCGTCGAGCATCTCCCGGAAGATGTCTTCCGGACAATCGTCCAGGGCTACGACGAAATCCTCACGGCCGAAGTTCTGGCGGTCAGGAAAACGCTGGGGCCGGCCCAGGAAACCAGCCTTGTCCGGAGCCTGGAGAAGATCGGATGCGCTTGAGCCGGAAACAGGTCCTGGCCCTGCTCCTCTTCATGACCGTCATCATCGGTTATTTGATCATCCACCTTGCCCTGTCCTGACTCGTCAGCAATGCAGGCACGACCCCTCCTCGTCTTCCTCGTCGGCCCGACCGGGGTCGGCAAAAGCGCCGTCGCTCTCCGCCTGGCCGAAGCGCTGGACGGCGAAATCATCAGCTGCGATTCCATGCAGGTTTATCGCGGCTTCGACATCGGCACGGACAAGCCGACCGCAGCCGACAGGGCCCGCGTCCCCCATCACCTCATTGATGTCGTCGAGGCCGGAAGCCAATTCAACGCGGCCGACTTCGCCTCCCGGGCGGTCGAGGCGATCGCCCAAATCCGGGGGCGCGGGCGACGGCCGTTCGTGGTCGGCGGGACCGGGCTCTATTTTAAAGCACTGGAAAACGGCCTTTTCCCCGGGCCCGGACGCGACGAGGCCATCCGCCAAGCCCTCGACGAGGAAGCCCGGACCTTGGGCTCCGAAGCCCTTTGGGAACGGCTGGCCCGCGTCGATCCCGTCTACGCCGCCAAAACCGGACGGCGCGACCGGGTGAGGATCGTCCGGGCCCTCGAAGTCCAGGTCCTCACCGGAACGCCTCTCTCGGACCATTTCCGTGCGACCGAAAGCCTGCTCCGGGACGAGCAACCGTTGAAAATCGGCTTGAACCGGCCGCGGGAGGAGCTGTACCGGCGGATCGAAGAGCGCGTCGACCGGATGTTCGCCCACGGCTTGGTCGAGGAAACCCGAACGCTGCTGGCCCGGAATGTACCGGTCTCCGCCCCGCCGTTTAAAGCCCTCGGCTACAAGCATGTCCTCCGGGTTCTCCGCGGCGAAATCGATCTCGCCGAAGCCGCCGGCCTGACGAAAATCGACACACGGCACTACGCCAAGCGCCAGCTGACCTGGTTCAACAGAATGCCCGAGGTCCGGTGGATCGATCCGGACGAGACCGATCCTCTCGCGCTTTTAACCGATGCGTCGAAGGGAGCCTGAGCCGCCATGGACCGAACGATCCTCGTCCATTTGACCGTCGGCCGGAAAGGGCAGGCGGAAGCGGCCGAGTCGATGGCTGAGCTTGAAGCCCTGGCCAAGGCCGCCGGAGCGCAGATCGTCCGGAGCGTGTTTCAAACGCGAGCCGCGGCCGACGCCCGGACCTTCATCGGCCCGGGCAAGGTTGAGGAGCTCAAAGCGCTGCGGGTCGAAACCAAGGCCGATCTGATCCTTTTCGACCAGGACCTGAAGCCCTCCCAGCAGAGAAGCCTGGAAGAAGTCCTCGAGGCCCGGGTGCTCGACCGAACCCAGCTCATCCTTGATATCTTCGCCCGGCGGGCCCGGAGCAACGAGGGCAAGCTTCAGGTCGAGCTGGCCCAGCTCTCCTACCTCCTTCCGCGGCTCACCGGAAAGGGCAAGGCCATGTCCCGCCTCGGCGGCGGGATCGGAACCCGCGGGCCGGGCGAAACGAAGCTGGAATCCGACCGGCGCCGGATCGAAATCCGGATCGTTAAAATCAAGCGGGAGCTCCGGGCGGTGGCCAAGCGACGGTCCGGCCAGCGCCGCAGCCGGAAGGAAAGCCTCGTCCCGACCGTCGCCCTGGTCGGATACACCAGCGTGGGAAAGTCGACCCTTTTCAATCGCCTGGCCGGGGAAACGGCCTTCACTTCGCCGCAGCTGTTTGCCACCTTGGACCCGCTGGTCCGGCGGACATCGCTTCCCGACGGCCTGCCGTATTTCCTCAGCGACACGGTCGGATTCGTCAAGCACCTTCCCCCGGCTCTGCTCGCTTCGTTTAAAGCGACCCTCGAGGAGGTCCTCGAAGCCGACCTGATCCTCCATGTCGTCGACCTCTCAGCGCCCGCCGCCGAGGCCCAGGCGGCGGCGGTCGATAAAATCCTGGCTCAGATCGGGGCCGGAGGCATTCCGGCCATCCGGGTCCTCAATAAAATCGACCTTCTCCCTGACCGGGAAACCCTGTTGCTCCGGAACGAGTTCCCCGGCGGGGACTTGGCCCTCTCCGCAATGACCGGAGAAGGCCTTCCCGCCCTGAAAAACCGCATCCGCTCTTTACTTTTCCGCGACCTCCGGCTATTTTATATCCGCATCCCTCACGGACGGGAGGACGTTTGGGCTTCGCTTCCGAAACGGGGATTGATCTTGCAAAGGAGAGAGGGCGCGGATTATCATGAGGCCCAGATCATGGTCGATCCCGCGCACATCCTCGATTTGACGGCCTACCTCGTCACAGGAGAATCGACGTGATCAAAAAAACGGCCGGTTTATTAGCCGCCGTCCTTACGGCCGCCGCCTGCGCGACCCTGGCCCCTCCCTTAACCCCGACGATCTATCTGGAAAATCCTTCCGGCGGGATCACGGCCGCTTTGAGCCTGGACGACCGGATCGTTATCGATAAAGTCTGGAACCTCCTCCGGCTGGAGCAGGCGGACAAGGCCGAAAAGGAAGCCCTCAAGCTCGGTGAATCCCATCCCTTCTTCTGGACCGCCCTTGGGTATGTCGCCCTGATCCGAAACGATGTCGTCGAAGCCGAAGCCGACTTTCACGCCTCGCTCCGCTCGTCTCCGGACCCGGTCACGTCCCACCTCGGCCTGGGCCAGGTTTACCGCCGGATGGGCCGGCGGGAGGATGCCCTCAAGTCCTATATCGAAGTCCTGAAATACGAACCGGCAAATCCCTTTGCCCTGGCCGAAGCCGAAAAGCTTCGGGGCTCGATCGTCGAGGCCCTGACCCTCGACGCCGAATCGGCCGCGCGGGCCGGAAAAGCGGTCGAAGCCAAAACGGCTTATCTCAAGATCCTCGAGTACGCCCCAAAGCTTCAATCCGCCCACCTCGCCCTCGCCCGCCTGTTCGTCAAGGAAAAGAATTTTCCGAGCGCCTTGTTCCACTTGGGCATCGCCTCGGAAAACAATCCCTCCGACAAAGCCGTCCTCCGGGAATACGCCGACACGCTCTTCCAGATGAACCAGCTTTCTAAAAGCCTCAGTGCCTACGAGCGGCTCCAGTCGATTGAGGCGGCCGACAAGGCGGTCGCCGACCGCGTCGCCACACTCAAGGCCAAGCTGGGCGTGGTGGACCTGCCGGACGAATACCGGGAAATCCCCGACCTCGAGGCCGTCGCCAAGGAAGATATCGCCGCCCTGATCGGGGCGAAATTCTCCGACCTCTGGGCCGACACGAGCGTCCGCACCCCGGTGCTGGTCGACATCTCCGCCTCCTGGGCCCGCAACTTCATCGTCAAGGTCGCGGCCTTCGGGATCATGGAAGTCTTTTCCAACCATACGTTCCAGCCGAAAAAAACCGTGACCCGGGCGGAGTTGGCCGAAATCGTCGTTCGCCTCGTCGAGTACCTGAAAAAGAGAGGCCGGACGGTCGTCGTCCAGATCCCGCCCGAGCGGATCCAGCTGCCCGACGTCCCGCCCGAATATCCCTATGCCGCGGTCATCATCCGAGCCGTTTCCTATCAGCTCATGGACGTGTTTCCCGACCGGACGTTCCGGCCGGACCGCCCGGTGACCGGGACGGAAGCGATCCGGGTCCTCGACCTGCTGGCCGGGCTGTCGAAAGAGCAGGCTCGATGAAGGAACCCCGGGACCTGGGGACGGAAGGACTGATCACGTCCGTTTTCACCGTCCCCAACTTCCTCAGCGCGTTCCGCATTCTCTTGGTCCCGATTTTCGTCTGGTCGATCCTGGAAGGACAGACGATCGCGCCGGTGGTCATCTTCTTCATCGCCGGGATTTCCGACCTGTTCGACGGATTCATCGCCCGCCATCTCCACCAGCGAAGCCGTTTGGGGGCGATCCTGGACCCGGTCGGGGACAAGCTCCTCATGGCCGCGTCTTATATTCTCCTGGCCCTGCCCAAAGTCGTCGGCCCCAACCGGATCCCGGTCTGGCTGACGATCATCGTCTTCGGCCGCGACCTGATGATCGCCGGCGGCGTCTTTTGGGCATATCTGACCTTCAGGATCAAACCCGTCCTGCCGATGTTTATCGGAAAGCTGACGACGGCTTTTCAGATCGGAACCGTCTTCCTGGTGCTTCTGACGAATTATTTCGGGAAACCGGCTGCTTGGATGGTGATCTTTTTTGGGATAACGGCCGGCCTGACCTTGGCCTCTTGGTGCCTCTATTTTCTCCGGGGCCTGCGGATTCTCCGGGAGCGCCGTCCCGCCTGACCGGCCCGGGGCCGGCTCAGCTCATCGATTTGTCGATGAACCCGCGGCGGAGCGTCATCCAGATGATTTTCAAATCCAGGGCAAAGGACCAGTTCTGGATGTAGTAGAAGTCGTGCTCGAGGCGCTTTTCGATCGACGTCCCCTGCCGAAGCCCGTGGACCTGGGCCCAGCCGGTCAGTCCCGATTTCATCTTGTGCCGGAGCATGTATTTCGGGATATGGTCGGTGAATTCCCTGACGAACTCGGGCCGTTCCGGCCGGGGGCCGACCAGGCTCATGTCGCCCCGGAAAATATTGGCCAGCTGGGGCAGCTCGTCGAGGCTGAACTTGCGAAGGAGCCGGCCGATCTTTGTGATCCGCGGGTCATCGGGAGTGCACATCACCGGTCCGGTCTTGACTTCGGCGTTGGTGACCATCGTCCGAAACTTGTGGATATTGAACCGTTTGCCGTCGAGGCCGATCCGCTCCTGATGGTAGAAGACCGGCCCCTTGGATGTCGCCTTGACGATGAGGGAGACGACCAGGAGAAGCGGAGAGATGACGACCAGTCCGAGCCCGGAAGCCGCCAGATCGAAAGACCGCTTGAGAACCCGGCGGGCGCCTCGCAGCGGCACCTCGTCGATCGAGATGACCGGAAATCCGTCCAGGTCCTGGACGTTGGCTTTCAGGGTCAAGAGCTGGAACAAGTCCGGGATGAGCCGGACATTGACCGGATACTTGTTGACGACCTGGAGCGCTTCCAGGATTTCCGGATAATTTTTCAGCTCGAGGGCGACATAGACCTCGAGAATCCCTTGCGCCTCGATGACCTTGCCCAGCTCGGAGACCGGTCCGAATACGGGGACACCCCCGTTGACCGGAAGGAGCAGGCCGGGCGATTTATGGTTGTCGAGGAATCCCTTGACCACAAAGCCGAGGTCCTTGTACTGGAAGAGCTTCTGGGCGACGGCCACGCCCATCTCCCCCGCCCCGACGACCAGGACGTTGCGGAGGTTATAGCCCCGGGCGAAGCGCCGCTTCATGAAAAAGTAGATCTGGTTTCTGAGGAACGAGATCGTGAGAATCACCCCGATAAAGTACACGCTGAGGAAGAGGTGGGAGAGCTTCACGATGTTCATCCGGAACAAGGGAGCCGACCCGGCCGCATAGGCGTTGAAGTAACCGGAGAGAAGGATGACGGCCAGGATCGTCAAGGCGGCGTTGATCGTGATCGAAAAGAAATCGTCGATCTTCGTCCGCCGGAGACGGCTCTTGTAGAAACCCTGGAGGAAAAAAATGCCCAGGTGGATGGCCAGAAAAATGGGAAGGACGACGACGTAGGAGCCCCAGGTCGGAATCCCCTTGGCCGGGTCCACGGGGATGAAGTAGGAATGGAACCGGAAGGCGAAAGAGTAGATGAACGTCGCCGTGACGGCCACGACGTCGCTGGCGACGAACAAGGCCGAGAGTCGGGCCTGGTACCTGCTGATCACTTCGGTTCCTTGAATTCCCGCCACAAGGCGGCGAGGCGGCTTTCCATCTTCTCTCGGAAAACGTCCCGGGAAAAGCCCAGGGCATGGGCGCGAAGAGAGGCTTTATTAAAAGTCATGCCCCGGCATTTGTCAAGGGCGGCCGCCAGGCCGGAAGGAGTCGGTTCGGCAAAATGAAGACCCGTTTCTCCGGGGATGACCGTCTCGACGGCCCCCCCGCGCCCCAACGCGACGACCGGGGTGCCGCACGCTTGGGCTTCGACGGCCCCGATCCCGAAATCCTCCTCTCCGGGCATGAGCAGGGCGATCGCTCCGCGGTAGAGACGGCGAAGCTCCTCGCCCTCCACGGAGCCCAGGAATTCGACCGAGGCCCCGGCCGCGGCCCGGAGGCGTTTGAATTCCGGACCGTCCCCGACAACCTTGAGAGGATATCCTCTCTGCTTGCAGGCCGCCACAGCCAAATCGATCCGCTTATAAGGCACGAGAGCGGTCACGACCAGAAAATACGTCCGATCCGTTTCGGTCTCGGACGGGGTGAAAAACGCGCAATCGACGGGAGGATGGACGACCTCGGCCGACCGCCGGTAGTACTTCTCGATCCGCCCGGCCACCGCCTTGGAGTTGGCGATGAACCGGTCCACCCGGGCCGAAGCGGCCACATCCCAATTCCGCAGCCGGTGGATCATGGGCGGGACGATAAGCTTGGCTGGGAAAGCCAATTTGCCGGGCCCAAAATAGGCGAAATACTGATTCCAGGCGTAACGGACAGGTGAATGGATATAGGAAACATGGAGGGAATCGGGGCTGGGAATAATGCCCTTGGCCGTGCAATGGGAGCTCGAAACGACCAGGTCGAACTCCTGCAGGTCGAAAAGCTCCGCGGCCAGAGGGAACAGAGGGAGATAATAGCGATAGCGCTTGCGGATAAACGGCAGGCGTTGGAGAAAGCTTGTCCGGAGGACCCGCTTCTCGATCTCCGGGATCTGGCTCCCCGGAAAATGGAAGAGGGTATAAATCGGGGCATCCGGGAAGATCTCGGCAAGGACCTCGAGGACTTTTTCGCCGCCGCGGCGGCCGGTAAGCCAGTCGTGGACCAGGGCGACCCGTACGTTTTTCATCAAGGCGATTATAGCCCCTTCGCCGCGGCCAGGTCCAGATAGAGCCGCTCCGTCTCGTCGACCATCCGCTCCAGGGAAAACGCCGCGGGGATATCCCGCCGAGCGGCTTCCCCGATCCGGCGGGCGAATCCGGGATCATCCAGCAGCCGAAGGACGGCTCCGGCCAAGGCGGCCGGCTCGGCCGGAGGGACAAGAAGCCCGGTCTCCCCGTCGCGGATGATTTCCCGGGTTCCGTCGATATCCGTGGCGACAAGGGGACGGCCGAGGATCGCCGCCTCGATCAGAACCAGGGGGAGGCCTTCCCAGAGCGAGGGAAGGACGAAGACGTCAAAGAGAGACAGCCAATCGAGGGCGTCGGAGCGCTCGCCCGTCAGGATCATCCGTTCGGCCAAACCGAGCCGGGCCACTACCGCCTTGATTCTGTCCTCGAGAGGGCCGCCGCCCACGACGACAAAAGTCGCTTCCGGCCTTTTCTTCAGCACGGCCGCGGCCGCCCGGACGAAATATTCAACGCCCTTCTGCCGGTGCAAACGGGCGACCGTGCCGATAACCGGTGCATGGGGCCTCAGATGAAGCCGGAGCTCGGAGATCCGGCGGATGCGTTCGGCGTCCGCCGCGGGCTCCGCGAAAGCGACGCCGTTTCGGATCAGGCGCAGGCGGTCCGGCGGAGCGAGACGATGCCGTCCGGCCGCGGCCAAGTCGGCTTGGGAAACACAGACGACCGCCGAAGTCGTCCGGCTCATCGCCCGCTCGAGGGCGATATAGATCCGGCGAAGAGCCGGATTGCGGTAATGAAGATAATGGATCCCATGAAGCGTGTGAACAACGACCGGAATCCCGGCTTTCCGGGCCGCCCGCCGGCCGAACAAGCCGGCGATCCCGCCGTGGGTATGGACGACATCGAATCTGCCGGAGGATAAGAGGCGGACGAGGTCCCGGCGGAAGACCGTCCTTGGATTCTTCCCGAACCGGACCGGAAGATAGGAAAGGCCGAGCTTTCCGACTTCCTCTTCGAGCGGGCCGCCGCTTCCGGCGCAAACGGAGATGTCGAAGCGGCTGCGGTCGAGATGACGGGCCAAGGCCAGGAGGACCGCCTGCCCCCCGCCCAATGAGGGCTTATCGATCATTTCCAAAACGCGGAGCCGCCTCATGCCGGCCGTCCCTCGGATTTCAATAATACCCGGTACGCCTTCCAGAGAGCCCGCCCCTCTTCCCCTCGAAACCGGCCCAACGCTTTTTGCAAGCCAAGGCTCCCCCGAAGATACAGCCTGAGGAAGAAGAGGGACCCGCGGGAGGCGTGCTTGATGTAATAGAGCATCTGGCTTTTCCGGTAAGCGAACCGGCTTGCGGCCGGGCGGATCCCGGTCGTCGCTCCGCCTTCGTGAAAAACGCGGGCCCTCGGTACGTACAGCAACCGGCCGCCGGCCGCCCGCAGCCGGGCACAGAGATCGATATCCTCGAAATAGAGGAAGAACCGCTCGTCGAATCCGCCGGTCGCATCGAACGCCGACCGCCGGCAGAGGAGACAGGCCGCGCTCAGCCAGCCGGTTTGCCGGGGCTTCGGGTTCCGGCGGAGAGCTCGTTTGTAGTAGGGATTCAAGAAGAGCTTCTGGAAAATCTGGCCGAAGAAGTCGACCCGGTCGCCGAAGGATACCTGGACACGCCCATCGCCGGGAAAGAGAAGCGGCCCGGCCGCGGACACGCCCGGGTCGTCCCGAAGCGCCTTAAGGAGAACGGCCGCGGCCCCGGGCTGGAGAATCGTATCGGTGTTGAGAAAGAGCAGGAATTCCCCCGACGACTCCCGGACGGCCCGGTTATTGGCCGCGCCGAAGCCGGGGTTTTCCGGATTTCGGAGAATCCGGAGCGAGGGGAAAGCGGCCGCGGCGTCGTCCGGGCCGCCGTCGGTCGAGGCATTATCCGCCAGGATCGCTTCGAAGGGAATCTCTGCGAGGGTCGAAAAGACCGAGTTCAAACAGGGCGTGAGGTTCAGGCGGTCGTCATGGTAGACCAGGATCGCGGAGAGGACCGGCGCGGTCATCCCCGGCTTTCTTCCCCGCCGCCGGCCGGGGCGGAGGCAAACAGCGGGCCGTCCTGTTTGGCTGAGAGCGGCGGCGGGACGAGGAGTGTCCGGCCGCAGACCTCCAGAATGACCCGTTCAATGTCCTTGACCTGGCGCTCGCCGGAAAACTTTTCCCGGACGGTCCGGAAGCCGTTTTTGGTGATGGCCGGGCGGAGCTCGGGATGGTCCAGGATATCCGAGAGGGCCTTGGCTAGGACATCCGGCTCGCGCGTATCGGCGAGAAATCCGTTTTCTCCATGCTGGACGATTTCCGGAAGCCCGCCGGCCCGAATAGCCAGGACCGGCACGCCGGCGGCCATGGCTTCCAGAGCCGCCCGGCCGAACGAGTCAACGACCGAGGCGACCACCACGGCGGACAAGGTTTGGAGGATTTCGATCAGGTCGCTCCGGAAGCCGGCGAAAAATACCCGTCGGGTCAGGCGGTTAAGGCGGATGAACCGCCGGAGGTTCGCCTCGTACTTGGCGTTGGCCGTAGCGCCCATAAAGATCAGCTTCAGGTCGGGGTAGCGCTCGGCGAGCAGGGCGAAGGCCTGAAGGACCTCCATCTGGCCTTTTCCCGGATAGAGTTTGCCGATGATCCCGATCGCCCGGCTGCCGTCCTCGAGAGCGAACTCGGCCTTGATGATGTGCCGGATTTCCGGATCGCCCGGCCGAATCGTCAGGCCGTTATAGATGAGGACGATCTTGTCCGAAGGAGGAAAGGCCGCCCGGGTCCGTTCGGAATTGACGATCACCCGGCTCGACCGGTCCAGGATGAACCGGGTCAAGGCCTTGGTCCCGCGGAGATAATGGAGAAACGCCTGCTCGCCCGACAGAATCTCGTGAATCGACCAGATATGGGGAAGCTTGGCCCGGCGGGCGGCCAAGGCCCCGCCGAACATCGCCGAGGAATTGGAGAAGATGACCTCGGCCTTCCGCTCCCTGGCCAGGGCGACGATCCGCCGGACCGCCCGGCGGTTCAGAGCCCAGGCGACGGGCTGGCGCCAAACCCGGGACTTCTCGGTCACCCACCATTTCATCGGGACGATATCGACGGCGACGCCGAACTTTTCGGCCGCCTGGCCGAGCGGGCCGGGCCGCGGGAGGATGAGCGACGGGGCGAAGACCTTCCGGTCCAGGCGCCGGAGCGTCTCCAGGAGCCAGAGCTCGGCTCCGTTGAGCTCGGCCGAATGGGAAACGAACAAGACGGAAATCATATGCCCCCCGCGACTTTCTTGTAAAAATCGAGCGTGTCCTGCGCCGTTCGCCGCCAGTTGAAGCAGGCCGCCCGGACGAATCCTTGTTTCCGAAGCTGTTCCCGAAGCAATCCGTCGTCCAGCAGCCGGAGAGTCGTCAGGGCGATGTCTTCCGGGTCCTCGGGTTTAAAATAGAGGGCCGCGTCGCCGCCGACTTCGGGCAGGGCGGCCGCGCCGGAAACGGCGGCCGGAAGGCCCGAAGCCATGGCCTCTAAGAGCGGAAGCCCGAATCCTTCGGCCAGCGAAGGGAAAACGAGGACGGAGGCCGAGCGGTACAAGGCCCGAATCTCGAGGT
>Ga0105099_10001258_pt1 | contig 16110 bp, 20 predicted proteins | sample PPLLak3cmMay2015_2_FD_79138 | JGI IMG/M metagenome (GOLD analysis project Ga0105099, IMG submission 79138) | Freshwater sediment microbial communities from Prairie Pothole Lake near Jamestown, North Dakota, USA - PPLs Lake P8 Core (1) Depth... | ecosystem: Environmental > Aquatic > Freshwater >... | reverse complement strand
GCTTCCATGCAAAGTGCACTAAAGTAATATGGAAGTAATCCCCCGATAAGTAAACCAGCGATGACCATAGGATTACTCAAATCAAAAGTAAGTATATGTCCAGCATCTGCGAATTCTTGTGTATAGGATGCGAAGAGTACAAGGGCTGCAAGTCCTGCTGAACCGATAGCATAACCTTTTGTAACTGCTTTTGTTGTGTTACCAACTGCATCAAGTGGATCTGTAACTGCTCGGACACTATCTGGAAGTTCTGCCATTTCTGCAATTCCTCCAGCATTGTCAGTAATAGGACCGAATGAATCAATCGCTACGATAATACCAGTAAGTGAAAGCATGGACATTGCAGCGATAGCTACTCCGTAGAGTGAACCGAAATGATAAGAAGCCAAGATTCCAGCAACAATTGCAAGAAGTGGGAGTGCTGTTGATTTCATAGAAACTGCAAGTCCTTGGATTACGTTTGTGCCATGCCCTGAGACCGAAGCTTGCGCTATTGATTTAACAGGATTGTATTTTGTAGAAGTATAATATTCAGTAATGACAATTATAAGAGCAGTAACTACTATACCGATAAGCGCACACATATATAGTGCAGAAACAGAATAAAGTGATTGGTCACTCATGAGCCATTTTGTGATTGGATAAAATCCAATTGCAGAAAGGATAGCAGAAACTGCAAGTCCTTTGTATAAAGCACCCATGATATTATTTTTCTTTCCGAGTTTTACAAACCATGTACCGATGATAGATGAAAGTATTGCAACTCCACCGATAGCAAGAGGATATATGACTGCTCCAGTAAATGAAGCGAAAACAAGTGAGCCGAGAAGCATAGTAGCGACAGAAGTAACCGCGTATGTTTCAAATAAGTCTGCAGCCATTCCCGCACAGTCTCCGACGTTGTCTCCCACATTGTCTGCGATAACTGCAGGATTACGAGGATCATCTTCTGGAATACCAGCTTCAACTTTTCCGACAAGGTCAGCTCCGACATCGGCAGCTTTTGTAAATATTCCTCCGCCAAGTCTTGCGAAAACAGAAATCAAACTTGCACCAAATGAAAGTCCGATAAGAGCTTTCACTGCAGCATCTCCGCCGACAATTTTATTTGCAAAGATATAGAAAACTGTAACTCCAAGAAGAGCAAGCCCAACTACGAGAAGACCAGTTACACTTCCTCCTTTGAACGCGAGAGAGAGTGCTTCCTTCAAACCTTTCTTTGCTTCTTCTGTTGTGCGAACGTTTGCACGGACAGAAACATTCATACCGATATATCCAGCGAGAGCAGAGAGAACAGCACCAAAAATAAAACTAAGTGCCATCATCCAGCCGAGCATAGGGACGAAACCGATAATTAAAAATAGACCAACAGCTATAACCCCGATAGTTTTGTATTGACGATTCAAATATGCTTTTGCACCTTGCTGAATAGCGAGGGCAATACTTTGCATTTTAGAATCACCTGTACCTTTTTTCATTACGACTTTGATTAAGAACAAACCGTAAACAATTGCGATTACTGAAGAAACGAGAGCAAAAATAATAAATGGATTCATATTTATATAATTACTAATTATTAATTACTAATGACTAATTTAAACTGATTCCAATCCCGACTAATTATTAATTGGTAATCAGTAATTGTTAATTACTTATCTTCTGTACCATCATCCACAATACCATCATCTAATATAGTATCACTTTCTAAATTTTCTTCACTTTTTATTTCACCTGTTGTTGCCTTAATATCGATTCTCCAGCCAGTAAGCTTTGCAGCGAGGCGAACATTTTGTCCTCCTTTACCGATAGCAAGAGAGAGTTGATCGTTGGCGACTTCTACTATTGCTTTATGTTCTTCGTCTAAGACTTTTATAGAAAGTGCATTTGCTGGTGAGATAGCACTTCCGATATAAGTTTCAGGATCTGGGGACCAAGGAATGATATCTATCTTCTCGCCATTAAGTTCACTCATAACAGTAGTGACACGTACACCTTTTTGTCCGACACAAGATCCGACAGGGTCCACGTGTTCGTCATTTGAAAAGACTGCAATTTTTGAACGACTTCCAGCTTCACGTGCGATGGATTTTATTTCTACGATTCCACTTGCAATTTCAGGAGCTTCCATTGCAAAGAGTCCTTCGATAAGTTGTGGGTGAGTGCGAGAAAGTTTAAGATTTACTCCACGAGGAGTTTCTTCTACTTGATACAAGTAAGCTTTGATTCTATCTCCGCGACGATAAAATTCTCCTGGAATTTGTTCTTCAGGAAGAATGACTCCTGTTGCGCGATTGAAATCAATATAAACAATTCCACGTTCTACTTTTGAGACGAAGCCATTTATTATTTCTCCTTCTTTTGTTCCGTATTCGTCGATAATAGCGCCACGTTCTGCTTCGCGGATTTTTTGAATAATAACTTGTTTTGCTGTTTGAGCAGCGATACGCCCATAGTCTTCTTGTGTTTCAAGAGGGAAGATTAATTCTTCTCCTGGAATTATATCTTTTTTAATTTTCTTGGCATCTTCTATTAAGATGTGATGTTCTTCATTGAAACGAACTCTTTCATCATCTTCGGCAATTTCTTCCTCTTCGTCATCCTCAGTTGTCATTCTTACCAAAGTGTCATCTACCGCTATTTTAACTTGGTAGAATTCCATTACTCCAGTTTCTATATCTATCTTTGCACGGATGATTTGACCTTTTTTCCCGTAATCTTTTTTATATGCGGCAGCTAATGCTTGCTCGATGGCATCGATTATTTTTTCTCGAGGAATTTTTCTTTCTTGCTCGAGTTGCTCCAGTGCCGACTTCATTGTTTTTAAATCTAACATATTTAATTTTTTGGCATTGAATTCTAATTTTTAGCTAGAATCCAGCACCTTTTTATTTAATTTTCTAAAAATAAAAGCCCGGTTCGAGGACGGACTTAACTAATTACTATGTTACCTCAAGAATGTGAGGGAGTCAAGAAAAACTTGTTTACGGAAACTTTTTTAATTTGTGTGGATAATTAATATCTTTTAATTTTTATATGTTGTATAATAAACGCAGTTGTTTCTATTGTCATTTTTATTAATTAATTTTTTTCAATATGATGAAATTTCTAAAAACTATTTTATTTATTCTCGTTCTTTTTGTAGCAGGAGCAGGTCTTCTAAATGCTGGTTCAGGTTTGGACAGCATTATAGTTAATGTTGGTACTACTGTAAACGGTGTATGCTCCACGAATTCAATCGACTGTGCTGCTGGAACATTTTCTATGGGGGGTAGTGGTACTGGTGGTACTAATTGGAGTTGTCTTGGTATAGCAGGTGGAACGACTGCTTCTTGTTCATCTGTTAATGGTGTATGTGCTACCACTCACTATAATTGTACATACGGAACAAGTGCTAATAATGTAAGTGGTCTTACCACTTGGACATGGGGTTGTGATGGTTCAAATGGCGGATCATCAACTTCTTCCTGTTCACAAAACAAAACTGCATACACTGTCACTGCCACTGCGACATCTGGGGGGACTGTATCTCCAACTTCAAAAGTCGTCTATTCTGATAATGTAACAGTAATTACTGTAACTCCAAACTCTGGATACGCTATAGCTAGCGTTGTTGGTTGTAATGGTTCATTATCTGGGAATAGTTACACTACTGGACCAATCAATGCAAATTGTACTGTAGCTGCAGCATTTTCTCCTATTACATATACAGTTTTTGGGACAGCTGGTTCAGGTGGTTCAATCTCTCCTACAAATCCAAGAAATATAAATGAAGGAGCTACCACTACTTTCACTATAACTCCAAATTCTGGATATACAGCATCAGTGTCTGGTTGCAATGGATCACCTTCTACTTTTACTAGTTCTGGTACATACACGACTGGAGCAATTTATTCATCTTGTACTGTGTCCGCAACATTTGCCCTTAATGCCGTCCCAACTGTTACAAGCCCAACAGCAACTTCAATCACTACCAATGGGGCAACACTAGGAGCAAATGTCACTTCACTTGGTGTTCCTGCTGTTATCACCGCCAAGGGAACTTGTTGGGGAACAACGACAAATCCAACTACAAACTGTTTGACTACAACAGGAAATACAACTGGTGTATTTACACAAGCAAGAACTGGAATGTCTCCAGGAACTACATATTATTATCGTGGGTATGCAGATAATGCGACAGGTAGAGGGTATTCTCCTTCCGCATCATTTACTACAGTTGTCCTAGCTCCAGAATTAATTGCAGATCCTGTTACTCCATCATCAGCATCAATCAATGTGGCTACAACATTTAGTTCAAAGATTACAAATAATGGAAATGCTTCCACTGGAGCATCTTTTAGTAACTTTTTCCAAGTAGCAAATGCAGCAGATGGCGGAGGAACGATTACTGATAAGACAGCTACTTCAATGGCAACATTAGCATCTGGTGGATCAAACACAACAACAGTTAGCCACACTTTTACATCAGCTGGGACGTATTCAATTCGAGCATGTGCCGATAAGTCGTCTTCATCTTCTACCGGAGTAATTGCAGAATCAAATGAATTAAATAACTGTAGTGCTTGGACAAATATAGTAATCAATTCTTCTCTTCCTACTGTTGTGACCACAACCCCAGTTACTTCCATAACTCAAAGTGGAGCTGTAGGTGGTGGAAATGTAACTTCAAATGGGGGCTCAACTGTAACAGTCGGAGGTATAGTTTGGAATACGTCAACAAATCCAACCACAGCTCTTTCCACTAAAACTGTAAATAGTAATTGGGCAGATTACAGTACATGGGCAGACAATATAACTGGTCTAAATCCTAGCACCACTTACTATGTACGTGCTTATGCTACCAACAGTGCTGGTACGGCTTATGGATCAAATGTAACGTTTTCAACGCCTGGAGCTGTTTCAGGATCACTTAGTGGAACTGGTTGTACTATCGTAGCAGGAGGAAGTAGTTGTAATACGACATTGACTTGGTCTACTACAAATCCTATCGGAACTTCCACTATTAAATATCCTAATTCTTCTGGTACTACAGTATATACATCAGCTTCAGGTGCAACTTCTGGTACTACAACTGCTTCTGTTCCTTATAACACTAGAACATTCGTTCTTGTGAATAATGGGGTTACTCTAGCATCTACTTCACCTGTTGCAAATTGTGTAGCCAATTATCATTGGGGTGGATCATCTTGTGTAATAAATGCACCAACAAATACATTTACTGCAACTCCAGATAAAATATTTAAAGGGAGATCTGCAACTCTCACTTGGAATTCACCATTATCAACTTCTTGTACAGGAACAGGTTTTAGTACAGGTGGTTCTACGAGTGGAAGTGTCACAGTTTCTCCTTTAGCTACTACTTCATATAGTCTAAGTTGTACAAATGCCACAAGTACAGATACGGATAATGTAACAGTTAAAGTTATTATCTTAGACATAGGAGAAAATTAATAAGTTTGGAAAATGAAAAAAAACATAAAATTCCCCCGGCGGGGAATTTTATGTTTTTAGATAGTATGGGTCTTGCATTTTTTTATATATCTGATAGTATATGGTTTACATTATTAATAATTTATGTTGGTAGTTTGAATAAAGTAAGTACTCTCGTATATTTTATTCTTGTTATCAACCAATAAAAATATATGGCAGAAGAATTTAACAGAGATAAGCCTCATGTAAATGTGGGAACTATTGGTCACGTTGACCACGGGAAAACAACATTAACTGCGGCTATTTTAAATGTTTTAGCACGTCAAGGCGCTGGCTTTGGTGCGAAAATTAAAGGAGTAGATCAAATCGACTCAGCTCCAGAAGAAAAAGCTCGTGGTATTACTATTGCGCTTTCTCACAATGAATATTGGACACCAGCACGTCACTATGCTCACATCGATGCACCAGGACACGCTGATTATATTAAGAACATGATTACAGGTGCTGCCCAAATGGACGGTGCTATTATCGTAGTTGCTGCTACAGACGGAGTTATGCCACAAACTCGTGAGCACATCCTTCTTGCAAAGCAAGTTAACGTTCCAAAAATTATCGTATTCTTAAACAAGTGTGACATGGTTGATGACCCAGATATGCTTGACCTAGTTGAAGAAGAAGTTCGTGAACTCCTTACAAAACAAGGTTTTGATGGTGCAAATGCACCAGTTATCCGTGGTTCAGCTTTGAAAGCTCTTGAATCAGCAGATAATAACGATGAATATGCAAAGAAAATTCTTGACCTAGTAAACGCTCTTGATACTTATATTCCAGTCCCTGAACGTGATGTTACAAAACCATTCCTAATGCCTATTGAAGATATATTCTCAATCGAAGGACGTGGAACAGTTGTTACTGGTAAAATCGAAAGAGGAGTTATCAATGTTGGTGAAGATGTTGAAATCGTTGGTATTAAAGATACAGCAAAGACAACAGTTACAGGTATTGAAATGTTTAATAAAAATCTTAAACAAGGTATGGCAGGAGACAACGCTGGTATCCTTCTTCGTGGAACAAAAAAAGAAGATGTTACTCGTGGACAAGTTCTAGTGAAGCCAGGTACAGTTACTCCTCATTCAGAATTTACTTGTGAAGTTTACATTTTGAAAAAAGAAGAAGGAGGACGTCACACACCATTCTTTACTGGTTACAAACCTCAATTCTACATCCGTACTACAGACGTTACAGGAGAGGCAACTCTACCAACAGGTATTGAAATGGTTATGCCAGGAGATACAGTTAAGCTTGATGTTAAGCTTGTAACACCAGTTGCTTTGGAAGAAACTATGCACTTTGCTATCCGTGAAGGAGGTAAGACTGTCGGTGCAGGAGTTGTAACAAAGATCATCAAATAAATATTTATTCCGTTCTTTTAATTACAAACGTATGACAACAAAGAAAGTTCTAAAACCAAAAAAAGGAAGAGAAGATGTAGTTGTACAGCTTCGCATCAGAGTCAGAGCTTACGAGAATAAGATTCTTGACACTTCAGTCAAGCAGATTATTGATACAGCTCTTCGCTATGATGCAAAAATTGTGGGGCCTATCCCTCTTCCAACAGAAATAAAAAAGTACACAGTAAATCGAGCATCGTTTGTATTTAAAAATGCTCGAGAACAGTTTGAAATAAGAATCCATAAACGTGTCATTGATATTTTGAATCCAAATCCAAAAACTATCGAGGCACTCACAAATCTATCCCTACCTTCTGGTGTTGATATAGATGTGAAAATGATGTAATTATATGAAATTTATTTTAGGAAAAAAACAGCATATGATGCAATGCTTTCTCGATGATGGCACAGCAGTTCCCGCAACAGTAATATCTGCTGGTCCTATTGTTGTGACTCAAGTAAAGAGTCCTGACACAGACGGATACACAGCTATACAGGTTGCATTTGAAGAACAAAAAGAGAGTCGTGCTACAAAAGCACATCTTGGCCATGTTCTTGCGTCTCAAAATGAACAGACAGAAAACAAAGGAGGTGCATTTAAACATCTTCGTGAATTTCGTGATATTGAAGAAATAAAAGAAGGAGACAAGATAACAGTAGATGCTTTCAAAAAAGGTGATGTTGTTATTGTTTCTGGAATTTCAAAAAGTAAAGGTTTCCAAGGTGTTGTTAAACGCCATGGATTCCACGGAGGACCAAGAAGTCACGGACAGAAGCACTCTGAGCGTGAACCAGGTTCTATCGGAGGAGGTCTTCGTAATAAAGTTCCAAAGGGAATGCGCATGGGAGGTCGTATGGGAGGAGATCGTATCACAATAAAGAACTTAGAAATTATTGGGGTAGATAAAGAGAATAATCAATTACTCATTAAGGGTGCTATTCCTGGACGCCGTGGAACACTCGTAGAAATCATCGGCTAATTTTATGACAAAAGAAATTACAAAAAAAGAAAATAAAATTGCAAAAGATGTTGTTGAGAAAAAAGTACGTCCTGTCGCAAATCTAGAAGCAGAAGTCTACAATCAGAAAGGAAAATCTGTAGGTAAACTTTCATTACCAGAAACAGTATTTGGTTTGAATTGGAATGGTGACCTTGTTCATCAAGTTGTCACTGCTATGCAAGCTAATGCTCGTACTTCAGTTGCTCATACAAAAACACGTGGAGAAGTTCGTGGTGGAGGTAAAAAGCCATGGAGACAAAAAGGTACAGGGCGAGCTCGTCATGGTTCTACACGTTCCCCAATCTGGGTAGGTGGTGGAGTTACTCATGGACCTCGCAATGATAAAGATTATGGACAGAAAATAAATAAAAAAATGAGAGTAAAAGCACTCTTTACTGTTCTTTCTGAAAAATTCCGTAAAGGACAAATTCTTTTTGTTGAAGAATTGGCTCTCAAAAATATTAAAACAAAAGATGCTGTTGCTGTCATCAATGACTTGAGTAAAGTATCTGGTTTTGAAAAGATTGTGGGTGGAAAGAAAGCAAATCTTTACATAACAACTCCAGCCAAAACAGATATAATAAAGAAAAGTTTTGCAAATATAAAAACAGTTGAAATTGATGAAATCAAGAACATAAATCCTGTCGACTTGCTTACATTCCGATACATTATCATTTCACAACCTAAAGAAAGTATTGCTTTTTTGGGTGGAAAAATAGAAAAGAAATAATTTTATGGAAACTACAAAAAAAAGCACAAAAATAAAAAAGGATAAAAAGGAAGTTGTCGACAAAAAAGAAAAGACACATCCTCTTGTGAATGGTCCTCGTATTACTGAGAAGTCTGCTATTTCTGCAGAGAAAGGTGTTTATACTTTCAATGTTGCAAAAAATGCAAATAAGAATGAAATTAAAAAAGCTATAAAATTTATTTATGGCGTAACACCAGTTCGTGTTTCAGTTACACAAATTGCAGACAAGACAGTTACACGTCGTGGAATATCAAGTATCAAACAAGGTGGGAAAAAAGCGGTCGTATATTTGAAGAAGGGAGATAAAATAACATTTGCTTAATTATGAAAACATATAAACCTACAAGTCCATCAAAACGTCATCAGACAACTGTTACATACAGAAATGTTTTGACTAAAAGTACTCCAGAAAAATCTTTAACAAAAGGTTTCAAGAGACATGTTGGACGAAATAATCAAGGAAGAATCACAATGCGTCACAAAGGTGGTGGACACAAGCGTTCTTATCGCGAGATTGATTTCATGTATAACAAGAAAGATATTCCTGCAAAGATAACTTCTATTGAATATGATCCAAATCGCAACGCATTCATCAGTCTAGTTTGCTATCAAGATGGTGAAAAAAGATATGTGATTGTTCCTAAATCAATGAAAGTTGGAGATACATTTACTGTTTCAGAGAAAGCTCCACTTGCTGTTGGGAACAGACTTCCACTTCGTTTAATTCCAGTTGGTACATTTGTCTACAACGTAGAAATCAAAGCTGGTAACGGAGCAAAGCTCGCACGAAGTGCAGGAGTATTTGGGCAAGTTGTTGCAAACGACCTTGGTTATACAAATATCAAAATGCCTTCAACGGAAGTAAGAAAAGTTTCAGAAAATGCTTGGGCAAGTATTGGAGAAGTTTCAAACAGTGAATACAAACTTCAAAATTTTGGTAAAGCAGGACGCTCTCGCTGGAAAGGTATTCGCCCTAAAGTTCGAGGTACAGCCATGAACCCAGTAGATCACCCACACGGTGGAGGTGAAGGACGCCAAGGACGTGGACTCCGCAGAGCAAAAACTATGTGGGGCAAGCCATCCGGAAAAGGTCAGAAGACTCGCACACCAAAGAAGTACTCAAATATGTGGATTGTTTCTCGCCGAAAAGTTGGAAAAAACAAAAACGCAAAATAGTTCAATTTTTAAAAAATCTATCATCAAAAAATACCCGCAAGGGTATTTTTTGATGTATAATAAAAAGATGGAAACAAAATCAAGACTTACAGAAAAAAGACGATTTTCAATCGTTGCTCGGCTAAAGAGTACGACTCATGCTTGGCGTGGGCTTGGCATATTTTTACGCACAACTCATAATTCTTGGGTTCACATATTCTTTTCTTTGCTTGCTGTACTACTTGGTTTTGTATTAAAAATATCAAACCTAGAATGGGTGGCGATTGTTTTTGTAATAGGATTGGTAATAATAACTGAAGCTCTGAATTCTGCTTTTGAAGTTGATATTGACCTAACTTCACCAGAATATCATCCTTATGCTCGTGATATAAAAGATATCGCTGCTGGAGCAGTCCTCATCTCAGCTGTTGTGGCTGGTATTGTCGGACTAATAATTTTTTTGCCGAAAATAATTGTATTAATGTAAAAATAAAAGTCTGAATCAAAATGATTCAGACTTTTAAATTGTTAAAAACAAAGAATTACTTAACCGACGTATCCAACTTTTTCGTTCAGAGAACGTAATGTTTCGACGATGATGTCGACGCATTCATTTTTGGGTGGATTTGCTTTTCCTTTTTCATACCAAGGATGGGTAAGTCCACTTGAAAGATTTATTCTGGCTAAAGGCAATTCAAAATTTGATTCCCTCAAAATTTGAGCAACTTCTCCAGCATCTCCTCCTTGAGATTTCCCTACACCCGGAATAAGTAAACCAATATCCTTACCAGCAAACTTTTTACTGAGAACAGATAATTCTTCTGGGGAATTACCAGCGGTAACCGCACAAACTCCTGGTTTGTCTTTTGCCCAACCAATAACATTATCAGCTACTTGTTCATACACAAAACGACCGTCTGCCATTTTTTTAAGCTCTAAGTCAGATGCTCCTTTATTTGTTGTTTTTACAAGTAAGTAAGCGCCCTTCTTTTTCTCTTTATTGCAATATTCAGTAAACGGTCCAATAGAATCACTTCCCATGTATGTGTGTACGGTTATTGCATTAGCAAGCCATTTTGTGTATCCATAACTGGCCCATTTTGTGGAGCTTGTTCCTATATCTCCTACTTTAGTATCAAGAGTATATGGAACACTTGGAAAGAAGTTTTTTGCTGATCGTATAATGTCTACAAGAGCATTAGAGCCAGAATAATCTCCTCCTATGAAGGGAAAATCATAATCTTTCCACCAAGCAAGGTTTGGTTTAAACATTCCCGGACTTATACATTTATTGCTTAATTCAGAAAAGACATCTCTCATGAGAGAAACAAATCCGTCAATCCCAAAAGAAATATGTTCCTTTGGTAGGGATTCTATTACTGGGTCAAGCCCAAAGCAGATTATACTATTAGCATTTTCTGCAGATTTACGTAAATCGGTAAGGAAACCAAATTCAAATTCTGTTTTGTGACGATCAAACCAACCTTCGGGATCACAGACCCAATCTTCCAGACTTGCATAGTCTGATTCAGGTAATGTTTCTTTTAAGAATGGTAATACATCATAAATGGTAATCAATGAATTAAGTTCAAAGCCGGCTTCCGCAAATTCTTTTTTTGCTATTTCCATTTCATATGAAAAGATTGATACTAATTCAACTTTTTTCACACCATGTTTTAATAATATTTCAGCATTACCAATAATACTTCCTCCAGTAGAAACAAGATCTTCAATAAGACCAACTGTTTTTCCAGAAATATCGTCATATCCCTCAATCAATTTTTTTAGACCGTGGTCTTTGACTTTTGCATCGGGTCTGACGTAGCCAGAAGGCAGTACCATTTTATCAGCAGTTCTTTCTGCGTGTGGAATTGCTCCTAATGGAACACCAAAAATACAATTAACATTTTTTCCTGATAAAATTTCTCTTAACCCTTCGGCTATTAGTTCTCTTAGATTTGGAGAAACAGAACAACGTCTGAAATTAAAATAAATAGGAGATCTGATACCTGATTTAAAGGTAATTGGTTGTTTAAAGTTGGTTCCTAAGATTCCATACTGTAAAAGTAGTTCAATTATGAATTTTTTCATAGTAAATAATTTTTAAAGAAGTTAAACAATTAAAAACAAATTTTGTCCTCATATTACATTTTATTCAAGTTTTGTCAAACAATGTAGATGACTTAGATTAAACATTTGACTTTATTTTTAGATTTGATAGTATGGACGAACGAGCTTGAAAGAGCTTATTTATATTATTATGACAAGATCACTTAAGAAAGGTCCATATGTTGACGAAAGGCTTTTGAAAAAGATTGCCGGCAAGAAGCCTCTAGAAACAGGGGTAATTAAAACTTGGTCACGTGCATGTGTTATTTCTCCAGAAATGGTTGGATTCGTATTTGGTGTTCATAATGGTAAAACTCATGTTGAAGTTCTAGTCAGTGAAGATATGGTAGGGCACAGACTTGGCGAATTCTCACTCACTCGTAAGTTCGTCCGACACGGAGGTAAAATGCAGAAAGAACTAGAAGCAAAAAAGAAAGAAGCCGAAATATCAGCAGCACAGTCAGCCAAAACAGCAGTAGAAACAAAGAAAAAATAATTTAAAACAGTATGAAAGCATTTTTAAAAAATTATAGACAGTCACCCCGTAAGGTTCGCCTTGTAGGAGACTTAATAAAAGGCAAAAGGGTTGCCGACGCTCTTCTTATTTTAGATACATTACCAAAGAGAGCATCTGGTCCTGTGGAGGCTTTGTTAAAGTCAGCTATTTCGAATGCAAAACAAGCAGGAGTAGAGGCTGACAATCTTATTGTTTCAAATGTTACAGTAAATAAAGGTATTGTTATGAAGCGTAGTATGCCTCGTGCTCGTGGAAGTGCTTCTCGTATCAACAAGCGTACAAGTCACGTCATGCTTACTCTTTCAGAAAAATCTGTTGAAAAGAAAACAAAAAAGATATCAGAGAAGAAGTCGAAAACAACTAAAAAGGCTGAAAATAAAGCTTAATATAAACATTTATGTCAAAAGTAGTTCACCCATATGCTCATAGATTAGTAACTCTCCGTGATTGGAAATCACGCTGGTTTGCTGATAAAAAATACAAAACTCTTTTACAAAGTGACGTTGTTATTCGTGAATTTTTAATGAAAAAGCTTCGTGGTTTTTATATTTCTCGCGTAGAAATCGAGAGAAATGCAAAAGCAACAAAGATAATGGTGCATACTTCTCGCCCTGGTATGATTATTGGACGCTCTGGAGAAGGAGTAACTAAATTAAAAACTGAACTTGTTTCTACTTTAAAAAAGAAAGGCATAGCAATTCCAGAAGATTTTAAATTTGATATTATTGAAGTTACAAATCCAGACGCAGATGCATCTATTGTGGCATGTTCTATCGCTGAAGGTTTAGAAAAGCGTCTTCCTTATCGCCGTGTTATAAAACAAGCCATCGAAAAGGTTATGTCTGCTCGTGGAGTAAAAGGAGCACGTATATACTTGGGTGGGCGTTTAGCTGGAGCAGAAATTGCTCGTAGTGAACAAATCAAACGTGGATCAATTCCTCTTCAGACTTTCCGTGCTGATGTTGATTTTGCTCGTGAAAAAGCACATATGAGTTATGGAGATATTGGTATTAAGGTTTGGATATATCGTGGAGAAGTTTTTTCTGCTCCCACAAAAGTATCAACAAGTAGAAATGATAATAAGTAATAAAGATTAAATAATTTTATGTTAATTCCAAAGAAAGTAAAATATAGAAAATGGCAAACTGGTCGTACTGATATGACCAAGGTTACTCCTGATACTCGTGGAACCACAATATCATTTGGATCTTTTGGATTGAAAGCAACGAGTGGTGGACGTATTCGTTCAAATCAGATAGAATCAGCACGTAAGGTTACATCAAGAACACTTGGTAAGACTGGCCGTATGTGGACTCGTATTTTCCCAGACAGACCTTTTACAGCAAAACCTGCAGAAGTAGGAATGGGAAAGGGTAAAGGAGATCCACAAGGATACTGCCTAGATATTCGCCCAGGCCGAGTAATATTTGAAGTTGATGGAGTTACAGAAGCAGTGGCAAAAGAAGCATTGCGAAAAGCAGGAACCAAATTACCAGTATCTACTCGCGTAGTTGCTAGATAAAATTATATGGAAACAAAAAATAAAAAAACAAATAAAGTTTTAAAAGGAGTAGTAGTTTCAGACAAGATGAATAAGACTGTTGTTGTTCTTGTTACTCGCTTTGTTGAACACAAAAAATACGGAAAGAGAATAAAAATGACAAAGAAATACAAAGCTCACGATGAAACAAACAGTAAGAAAATCGGAGACACTGTAGAGATCGAAGAAACACGTCCAATTTCCAAAGATAAGAAATTTAAAGTAATTAAATAATATAATTATATGATTCAAGATGGAACAATAGTAAATATTACAGACAACGCCGGTGGTAAAATCGGAAAAGTTTTCAAAGTACTTGGTTCTTCAAAGCGTCGCTATGCAGGTATTGGAGATAAAGTTGTTATTTCTATCAAAGTAGCTGATCCAAGAAAAGTCGTTAAGAAGAAAGATGTTCATCAAGCTGTCGTTGTCCGAACTGTTAAAGCTTATCGCCGAAAAGATGGTTCATATATTCGTTTTGATGATAATGCTGTAGTTATTTTGGAAAAAGATAAACTTGATCCAAAAGGAGGTCGCGTATTTGGTCCTATTCCAAGAGAGCTCGCAGAACGTGGATACCAAAAGATTATTTCATTAGCTCAAGAAGTTATATAATTATATGAAAATCAAAAAAGGAGACAATGTAATAGTTATCACTGGAAGTAATAAAGGAAAGAAAGGTAAAGTTTTAAAAGCTATGCCATCCGAAAATAAAGTTATTGTTGAAGGTGTAAATATGAGAAAGAAAGCTCATAAATCAAGAAAAAAAGGCGACATAAGTCAGATTTTAGAAGTCGCAATGCCTATACACGCATCAAATGTTGCAAAGAAAGACTAATAAGGGAATTAGAATTACGAATTAAATTTAAATAAAATGGAAACAGTTAAACAAAAAGAAAAAAAATCATACGACAAACTTAAAGCCAAATACGGCTACAAGAATGTTATGGCATCTCCTCATCTTGTGAAGGTGGTTGTTGCGAGTGGAACTGGATCTGGTTTAAAAAAGAATAAAGATCACAACAAGCTCGTAATAGATAGACTTACAAAGATTACAGGTCAGAAGCCAGCTACAAAATCTGCAAAGAAATCAATCGCAACTTTCAAGATTCGTCTTGGTGACCCAGTAGGTGTCATGGTCACACTTCGTGGAGCACGTATGTATGGATTCCTCGATAAGCTTATTAATGTTGCAATTCCTCGTACAAAAGATTTCCGTGGTATTGAGAGAAAGATTGTAGACAATATCGGCAATCTAACAATGAGTATCAAAGAGCACACAATATTCCCTGAAACTGGAAGTGAAGATATCAAAGATGTTTTCGGTCTTGCAGTAACAATTGTTACAGCAGCAAAGAATAAAGCAGAAGCGACAGATTTCTTTGAGCAAATCGGAATTCCATTTAAAAAATAAACTAAACAATAAAATCCCCGAAAGGGGATTTTATTTGTCTGAATTGTTTCAGACAAGATAATATAAGTTTTTATTTTTAATTTTTAAAAATTGGTATATAATGTTTTTATGGACAATGAATTTGAACAAAAAAGAGTAATATTTGAAAGCGATGATTTAAAGCAACCCACTCAAGCACCGGAAGCTCCAACTCCTAAAATGGTCAAATGGGTTATTAAATATTCTGGCGGAAGAATAAAAGATCAAAAGCAAGCCGAGATTGCACTTTTAGGTTTGTCTGTATTAATCATTATTATTACTATTGTTTTGTTGTTTAGTAGTAGACCAAATATAAATAACTCACAAATAGAAGAACTTCCAGATCAAACACAGTTCATTTCTAAATAGAATGAAGAATAATTTTTTAAAAACTAATAGAGGTTTTACCTTGATAGAATTACTTGTTGTTATATCCATAATCGGCCTTTTGTCGAGTGTTGTTTTAACATCTCTAACATCTACTAAAGCAAAAGTAAGAGATGCTCAAAGAAAAATGGAATTTAATTCATTAGTTAAAGCAATGAATCTTTATTATGATAAATACGGTTATTATCCTGCAAATATGTCTGGTACTGTGCCACCTTATTATGATAATTTCAATAATATGGCACAGACTTTAGTTAATGAAGGTTTTTTAAGTAAAGTACCAGTAAGTCCTTGTGGAAGCACTTGTTCGTATGGTGTTGGAGGTTATGCATATTTT
>Ga0105099_10001257_pt1 | contig 16111 bp, 13 predicted proteins | sample PPLLak3cmMay2015_2_FD_79138 | JGI IMG/M metagenome (GOLD analysis project Ga0105099, IMG submission 79138) | Freshwater sediment microbial communities from Prairie Pothole Lake near Jamestown, North Dakota, USA - PPLs Lake P8 Core (1) Depth... | ecosystem: Environmental > Aquatic > Freshwater >... | reverse complement strand
TATTACTTAAAGAAAGCGGGCGAAATGATTGCTTTTGAATTCCATTTAATTTATAACCGAATCACCTACCCGATCCGGGCGGACTTCAACGAATCTTTCCGGCATTTGTCGCCCGGGTCCATTCTCGAGGCCCATATCCTCAAGGACCTTTTCGATGAATCCCGAATCCGGGAATACAATACGTGCGGTCACACTTATGATTACCTCATGAATTGGACCCAAGATACCCGTCGTTACGTCAATGTGGAATTATTCAATAAAGGATTTAAGCCGCGCGCCCTGCATGCCCTGGAGTACAGCACCGTGCCTTTTTTAAAAAAAATGGGATTGAACCAAGTTAAACATTATTTCATGGGAAAATCTTAAGCCATGGAAAAAAAAACGACCGGCAAAATCCGAACAGTGTCCGACGATATTAAGAGGATCGTTTTGCATGAAGTCAATTTTTACAAAACACGTCCGAAATCGGCTACTTTCTTTCTTACGTTTCGATGCAATTCGCATTGCCGAACCTGTACTTTATGGAGCCGGCCCAAGGAGGAAGAGCTCAGGAATGAAATCGGGCTGGCGGAATGGAAATGCATCGCGGATCGACTCATTGCCGCAGGCATCACGAGCGTGGAAATTTTCGGCGGGAACGTTTTGCTGCGTAAAGATTTGCTCATTCCCCTCCTGGAATATCTGCATGCCAAAAAGTTGATGCTGTATATGCCGACCAACCAAATCGGCATGGATGAAGACATCGCCCGGGCGATCGTCACTTATCTCGATTATGTCTATCTTTCGGTCGACGGCATTGACATTCATCAGGACGCGATCCGCGGGCAGAAAGGCGCTTTCCAAAGGGCCGACGACGCGATCGTCCAATTGTTGAAATTGAAGACCGGCAGTTGCAGCAAGCTCCGCATCGTCTGCAACACGACCGTATCCAACTGCAATGTCGGCTTACTCGATCAAATTATCGAATATGCCATTGCCCGGCAATTCGACGATATTCATTTTGAATATGTCGGGGAATTTTCGCAAGAGCATTTGGAACATTCGCGCATTAACGGATTGAAGCCCGCGGCTTATTACATCCGCGGAGACGATTCGGTGCTCCTCAATGCAACCGATGCCCGGCGCTTGAAACGGAGCCTGAAAGAGATTAAAAGAAAGTATGCCGGTTCCGGTATCCGGATTTCGACGGTGAATATCGATGTGCTCAGCGAGAAAAATCTACGTCAAGGAACGATTCCGCACAAGAAGTGCTATGTGGAAAGGACGGAAGTTACCGTGGATCCGGCGGGGAATGTCGTTATTTGCCCCTTTATCAATAATTATGTCCTCGGCAACCTGTTGAATACGCCGCTGGCCGATATTTGGAACAATCCGCGGCACCGGGAATTCAGGCGTTACCAAAACAGCGGCTCCCTTGAAATGTGCGGCCATTGCGTTCTGGGAATTCAAAGAAATCCGGGTTTACTCTTGTCGTTGAAACGCCATTATCTCACGCGCATCCAGCCTTACCTGGCGCGGAAGACCATGGGTTTTAATCGGCCGGTATGACCATCCTCCGCGGTGTGCGCCGCAAAATGACCTATTTGCAAATCAAAACCGGGCGGATACTCCGACGCAAGGGGGTTCTCTTTCTATTCGCGAAAGCAGCCCAAAAAATCTCCGCTTTCGCTTTCAAGACCTCGAATTCGATCTGGTTTGAAAAACGCCTGGATGGTTCCGTCGCTCCCGCGGCGCCGGATACGGAAATTTCGTTTGAGTTTCTCGTGCAAGACAAGGCAAAACTGATCGATTGGCTCAAAGAACGCAGGCGCGTATATCCCTGGATGTATCTCGGTAAGGAAATGCGGACGGCCTGGGCCGATCAACACATCTTTGCCGTTATTCTGTTCGGCAAGTCCATCATCGGTTATTGCAAGATCGGCAGGAACCGGGTCTATGTCAACGATTTCGACGGAACCGTTTGCTTTCCGCGCAAAACCGCGTTTATTTACGATACCTTTGTGTTGCCGGATTTTCGGGGCCGGCATGTCGCTTATTTAGCCGTTCTGCAGATCGCGGCCTATTTAAGCAAGCAATGCTACCGGAATTTATGGTGCCATATCGAAGAATGGAACGGCGCATCGCTGGCCGTTTTCCGGAAAGCGGGATTCGAGAAAAAAGGCCTGATTCGTTACTGTCGCTTGTGCGGGTTCCCTTTTTTTATTAAAGACCGATTTTACCCGATGACCAAGCTGGACCGTTTTATCCGGCAGAGGAACTGAACCCTATCAACCGACGCGCGTTTATAACAGGCCCATGACCGTTTTATGAAACTGAGCTATTTAAAGTATTTAAAATGCTTCTGCGGATCGGATCATTTCGATGTTTACCGGATCGAAAAGGATCAATTGAAAAAAATACGGGGTACCGAAGAGTCCGATGTCCTTTCCACCGGGTTTTTGCGGTGCGGTTCCTGCAATAAATGCTATCCCGTAAGCGAAGGCATTCTCACCGCGTTGCCGGATTGCTTGTGCGACGATGAATCCGCCATGGGGCAACACGCCGGTTTGGAAGAGACAACGGCTGAACAGGACAGAATGATCGTGTACTGCAAAAAAAATGAAATCAAAGTCCGCAACGCCCAGGCTGCCCAATATCATACGTTCGGATACTGGGTTTACGGTTTGAATGAAGCCCGTGCATTCCGGAACGCGTTCAAATCAAACAAAGAAGATGTTATTGCGGAACTGGGCTGCGGCACGGGACGCATCACGCGGGAAATCGTCGGCCGGCCATTCAAGGATTATTTTGCCATCGATTTTTCCATGGAGTCCCTGAGACTATTACGCAGCCAATTGAGCGATGAATGCCAAGATAATATCTTGTTTATGAAAGCGGACGTCTGCCGGTTGCCCCTGAAGGCCGATACGGTTCATAAAGTCGTCAGTGCTCAGGTTCTGGAACACATCCCGGGACCGACGGAACAGCAAAAGTTCGTGAAAGAAATCCAACGCGTTTTACGCGTTGACGGGACGGCGGTCTTAACGACCTATAATTACAACCTTAAAAAAAGATTCAGGCATGCGGTTCCCAAAAAAGGTTTTCACGGCGGAAAGATTTATTTCGAAAACTTTACTTTTCAGGAGATTAAAAAGCTATTCCAACCCCATCTGAAAATCGATCAGTTGGGCGGTATCAATTGCTTTTTTCCGTTTGCAAAACGGTTCAATGCGAAAACGCAAATGTTCCTCGAATTCATCCTGGCCCGATCCGGATTGAGTCGGCTGTTGGGCGATTTGCTCTTCGTGCGTCTCAAAAAACAACCGGGGGCCTGACGCGTGCACCGACAATGCTCTTGAGACCTTTTCATAGCCTGGCGCGGATTATATCCCGCAACCATTTCCGGATTTTGTTCTACCACCGGGTCAATACTTCGAAAAATCCGTTTATAATCGACCCCGCGCAATTCGAAGTCCAAATTCGGTATTTAGCCGGACATTTCAATATCCTGGGTTTAAGCGAATTCCTGGACCTGATAGCCGGGCGCAAGCCGATCCGGAACGGGCTTTTGATTACTTTCGATGACGGTTATCAAGACAATTACACTCATGCCTATCCGGTGCTGAAGAAATACGGGCTTCCGGCGGCGATTTTTTTGACGACGGATTTTATCGACGGCACGCACTGGCTTTGGTTCGATAAGATTCGGTATGTTTTGGAAGCACTGCCGAGCGGAACACCGACCGCGGAGATCGGCGGGAGGAAATTCACACTGAATTTGACCGACGAAATCGCGAAAGGCGAGACACGTCTCCGTATTTACCTTCACCTCAATTCCCTGGATTACCGACCGCGAATGGAGGCAATCCTGACTTGGGCCGGCCGGATGAATCTCGCCATACCGGACAAGCCGGTCGGGGAATATGCGCCGCTATCCTGGGACCAGGTCAGGGAAATGGCCAAGAATCGGATCGAATTCGGTTCCCACACCCGTTCGCACGAAATTTTGTCGCATTTAAAACCCATGGACGCCGTTCACGAATTTGCCCATTCAAAGAAGCGGATCGAAACGGAATTACAGCGACCGGTCTGCACGGTGGCTTATCCCAACGGCCAGTCATCGGATTATAACGAGGAGACGAAACGTTTGGCTCAACAATGCGGCTATCACTATGCTTTCACGACTCAATCGGAATTGATCGGCGATTTCCGCAAGCTCGACCGCCTGGCTATCGGCCGAATTTTTCCGGGAGTGCAATGCGACGATTTTTTTCGTTCCAACATCACGGGATTGAATTCGATCAAAAAAAATATCAAGGAAATCTTGCCGAAATACCGGTCGTTCCTGAAGGCGGCGGTATGAACCCAAAGGCCGCTACGTTAAAAAATATCGGGAAAAATATCGTTTCCTTGACCACCAGCGAGATCGTGGGTCGCGTACTCGGCTCGGTCACGCTTCTGATTCTGCCGCGCTATCTCGGTCCGGCGGATTATGGAATTTATTCTTTAGCCATCTCTTATTTCCTTCTGTTTTCCGTTGCGGCCAATTACGGTCTGAACGGTCTTTTCATCAAGGATGTGGCCCGTGATAAGACTTTATCGCAGCAATATTACGGAACCAACATTATTCTGAAGCTGCTTTTGACGATTTTTTCATTCGGGATGCTCTGCCTGGCGCTTTATCTGCTGCGTTATCCGTTGCGGGACGTCAAGATTATCCTGATGATATCCTCGGCTCTATTTTTTTACGCCATCACTCAAACCAACTCCGCCGTTTACCGGGCCTATGAAAAAATGGAGTACAATGCCCTACTGGAAATATCCCGAAGCGTTTTGGGACTTGCCGGCATTCTGTTGATCGTCAACCTGCAAGGGAATATTTTTTGGATCGCCTCCATCATTAATATAACCTATTTCTTGCTGGCGTTCCTGGGCACCGGGATTATTCACCGCAAATTTTTCAAAATCATCTGGAAAACATCGGGGCCCCTGATTCTGAATACATTCAAAAATTCCACGCCGTTCTTTTTGGTCAGCGCGGTAGCGATCATCCAGAACCGGATCGACGTCATCATGATTTCCAAATTGGTGAACAATACGGAAGTCGGTATATTCAGCGCGGCCAATGAACTCATTAACATTCTCTACTTGATTCCGAACCTGGTGTCCAACGTGCTGTTTCCTGTTTTTTCAAGGCAATATTATGAATCCACAAAATCCCTGGTGGCATCCGGCAATCTGACGATTAAATACATGGCCATCATCGGGCTGCCCATTTCAGCCGGCATCTATTTCGTCGCGCCGTCCGTTATCCCGCTTATTTATGGTGCGGATTATGCAAATGCCGTAAGCGTGATGCGCATTCTGGGCCTGGGAATCTTTATTACCTTTGTTCTAAGCTTGATTGCCTATGTGCTGACCGCCGCCGATAAAATCCGGCACGTGACGATCACGAATCTGTTGTCTATTCTCGCGCATATTGCGCTTAATTTCTGGTTGATTCCGCTCTACGGCGCAGGAGGCGCGGCCGCGGCCTTGCTGATTTCAGGATGCATCGGCACGGTTTATCTCTATCGGATATACGTCACCAGTTTTGCCGGAACCGTGGTGTTGAAAAGCATTATCAAGCCTTTATTGGCCACGCTTTTCATGAGCCTGATTCTATGGTTGGTTCAGATCAATTTGCCGTTTACCATTTTACTGGGCGTCTGTTCGTACACCGTCGCTCTGGGCGCTTTACGCATCATCGACCGGGAAGAAATCCTGATGTTCCGGCAGATGATTCCTTTTCTTACCCATTCAAAATTTTTTTTTCGCTCCTGAAAAGCGCCGGACCGCAAAAGCATGAATCCGGCCAAAGAGGCCGGAATAAACGGATGAATGACAGCGCTTTTTATTATCGGTAATTTCTTGTCAGCCGGAACTCGATGAACGCTAAAATGCAGACTACAACACCTTCCCCAGCATGGGCTCATTTGCGAAAAGCCTTGCGGAATCCTTGGCAGGCCTTGGTTTATGCGACGGCTCTCGTCAAGAGTTTCTGGTATAGAATAAAATATGAAAAAATATTGAAAAAAGCCGTTTTCGGAAAAAGAGTCCGCATCAACGGAAAGCTGATCATTCGCGGACCGGGTCAGATCATTTTCGGCGACGACATCCGCTGCGCCGGAGTCGTCACGCCGTTCACGCACCGCAGCGAAGCGGTCATCAAAATCGGGAAAAAGGTTTTTCTAAACGGAACACGTTTCGGCGCCGCAAAGCGAATCGAAATCGGTTCGCGGTGTATTTTGGCCGACTGCCGCATCATGGACAATGACTTCCACAGCCTCAGCGAAAACCGGGACAGCGCCGAGGCGGCCGTAGGCGTCGCCCCGGTGCGGCTCGGCGACAATGTCTGGGTCGGCGGACAAGCCGGCATTCTAAAAGGCGTGACTATCGGGGAGAACAGCGTTATCGGTTTCGGGGCCGTGGTCACCTCCGACATCGACGCCAATGTCGTTGCCATGGGCAACCCGGCCAGAGCCGTGCGGAAAATCCCGGACTAACTAAATCTATCAAAAGGATGGGTTGAAAAATGAACGCTTGGCTTGCAAAAAATCTATTTTACCCGCTCTGGGACCTGAAGGACGGCCGGCACAAGCTGAAAGCCTTGAGGAAACTTGAAAATTCCCAGTGGCATTCGGCCGCGGAATTAAAGGAAGCACAATGGGCCAAACTGAAGACTATGGTTCAGGAGGCCTATAACCACAGCGCCTATTATCGACGCTTGTTCGATCAACAAAAGATCCGTCCGGCGGACATCCGGAGCTACCGGGATTTTCTGAATATTCCGCTGCTTACCAAAAAACAAATCCAACTCAATCCGGAAGACCTGATTTCCCAAAAGTATGCCAAGGAAAACCTGGCCTCGGCCAAAACCGGCGGATCGACCGGAAAAGCTTTGCAAATCTTTTTGGATGAAGACTGCGTGACGCAACGGATCGCCGCGGCCATGCGCAGCGACCGGTGGGCCGGTTGGGATTTGGGAATGAAGCGGGCCGCGATCTGGGGCAATCCGCCGGTTGCGGATACCTGGAAGAAAAAAATAAGACGGGCCCTGCTGGACCCGGTCATCTATCTCGATACGATGAATCTCAACCGGGAAAGCCTGGCGGCATTCGCTTCCCGGTTTCAAAGCTTCGGCGTTTCCGTTATTTTCGGTCATGCCCATTCCGTATTCATCTTCGCCAAATTCGTCGCTGAAAATAAAATCGGCGGATTACAACCGCGGGGCGTCATTTGCAGTTCCATGATGCTTTTGCCACGGGAAAGAACCTTCATGGAAAAGACGTTCCACTGCAAGGTCACCAACCGCTACGGCTGCGAGGAGGTTGGTCTGATTGCCTGTGAATGCGAGAAACATGAAGGGTTGCACCTTAATGTCGACCACTTGTACATCGAGTTTTTGAAAAGCGACGGCACCCCGGCCGAAGCAGGCGAACAAGGCGCCATCGTGGTTACGGATCTGGAAAACCGGGGCATGCCGTTGATTCGCTATCAAATCGAAGATTTCGGCGTTCCGTCCGCGCGCAGCTGCTCCTGCGGCCGGGGCTTGCCTTTAATGGAGCAGGTTGTGGGTCGCACGGCCGATTTTCTGAAAACCGAGCAAGGCGCCCTGGTGGCCGGAGTGTCGTTGATCGAGAGAACTTTGACCGCTATAAAAGGCATCGAACAGATGCAGATCGTTCAGGATGCCGTAAACCGGTTCCGGCTGAATATCGTGCCGCAACCGATCTATAGCGAAGCCAGCGAGGCGCAATTGATCGTCGAGATGAAAAATGTTTTCGGAAGTAACAGCCAAATTCAAATCCATAAAATTGGGAACATCCCCCAGGAAAGGTCCGGTAAATACCGGTTTGCCATCAGCCATGTTCTATAAAACTACCGAATTAAATATTGGAAAAGAGCGCATCATAGCGGCCGTAAAAAGTCCGTCCAATATCGGCTATTATTTATTTTTGTTATTTACAGTCATTTATTTTATGAATTTGCCGTATCGGATCGCTTCGCTGGCGCCGTTGCATATCGGCATGATTCTGAATGCGCTCCTGCTGTTGGCAATCCTCTTTTCGGTCGCAAGCAGGCCTTCCGGTCCGGAGAACGGTTTGTTGCGGTCATCCACCTCTTTGTTGCTGCTGCTGTTCGTGTTCTATATGATATTAACCATTCCGATGTCCAAATGGCCCGGCACCGTCATGAAGAAAGGCCTTCTGGAGTTTCTGAAAGTCGGCAGTTTTTATTTTTTCACGATATTTTTCATCGACACGCAACAAAAATTGGAACGGTTTATGTTCGTCTATTTGCTTTGCATCTGGATGATCTGCTTTGAGCCCTTTTTCGCCTATCTCGGCACAGGCTATTTGGGGTATGTGGATTATTCCATGGGCGGCACGCCTTTTTATCGCCTGACCGGCTTAACCAATAAAATCGGGGGCAATCCGAATGGCCTGGCCATGCTGTCCGTCCAGGCGGGCCTCATCGCTTATTTTTATCTGCATTATTATAAGACCAAGGCCGCCCGTATTTTGCTGTTTGCTTCTTTTCCTTTTCTCTTCGCCGTACTGATCCTTACGGGGTCGCGATCCGGTTTTTTAACCGCCGTCGTCGCCGTGGTTTTATGTATCTTCAAGGGCAAACACAAAATCATCGGATTCCTTTTGGCCATCGCGGCGATCCTTTTTATCTGGACGCAAATGGGCGATATGAATAAGGTGCGCTATGAGTCGCTGATTGAAAAAAACGTCGCGGGCCGAGCGAGCGCCGAGAACCGGATCGAGCACATAAAAAAAGCGTTTAACCTGTTTTTAAACAGGCCCGTTTTCGGTTACGGCATCGGTACGTTCGCCGAGGTCAATTTTAATTACACCGGCGAGGCTTTGGTTTCTCATAGTCTTTATACCGGGGTTCTGGTCGAGGTCGGCATCCTTGGATTTCTGTTGTTTTTCATTTACTTAAAAAGCGTATTCAAAAACCTGGCTTTAATCAGGCAAAAAAGCATCAAGCGCGGGGAAGAAAACGCCTATTTCTTCCAGTTCAGCCATCTGATTTCGGTTCTGCTGATAACCCAATTGGTGTTCGCCCTATGGGCGGGCAATTCCACTTACTATGTCTGGTATCTAAACGGCGGTTTGTCCGTGGTCGGCTTGAGAATATTGAGCCGAACCGTTCCCAACGATAAAACCGGCCGCGCCGGGAAAGAGGTTCCTACCTATGACCGCGACATCGGAAGCCAGAATTAAATTCAGTCCTTTTATGGCCGGTTTCTCCGACCGGTTGAAAAGCAGAGTCCACTCGCCGATTTTATATGATCGTTACATGCTTTTATGTTCCGATAGGGTTGCGATCGACGAGACTTCAAGCCGTCAGGATGTTCTCCAAGTCCTCAGTGAAGACAAACCCGAAATTCAAAGCGTATTTCCGATTGCGGAAGAAAGTCTGGCCCGCCGGTTCCAAAACGGAGACCTGTGTTTTATGCTCGGAACAAACCAGGCGATGCTCAGCATGGTTTGGGGTCATCGCGGGAAATGCTATATCCGCGGAGCCGGAAAGCACTTGAATATCGGCGACGATACGGTCTATCTCTATAATGCGTTTACGGTGCCCAACGTCCGCCGGAACCGGGTTTTTTCCCGCCTGATTAATGAATTTTTTAAATATTACTCGGGAAAAGGAATCAAGCGTTATTGCAGCCTGGTATCCCCCGGAAACAGACAGATGTTGGCGATTCTTCATGAAAACGGATTCAGGGTTGAATCGAATTTGCGATATATCCGGATTGCGACCTTTGGAATTTTGCGCGAACAAAGCGTCCAGGGTATCAAGAAATGCAATTACCGCATCTCCCGGGAACCGAAAACGGGTTATATCATCTGACAGGCATCTCTAAATGCCGCTTTATCGGTAACGAGACCCAAGAAAATAAACCAAATATGAAAAGTAAAATCGATAAAATACGTATTTTTAGAGTTCCTGTGATGCTTCTTTTTAACCGGGTTAAGGAGATCTTTTAAGAATGATGCGACTGCACGGCCCATTGCCGGTAAGAAACAAAGCGCTTGTCCTGGGTCGAATCGGCATCGTTCGAAGTCTCGGAAGGGAGGGCATCCCGGTCATTGTGGCCCGGGAAGAGTCCCGGACTTTTGAACGGGCATCCCGGTACTGCTCGGAATATGTCACTCTGCCCAATCTGGATCGGTTCTCGGAGCAAGCGCTGCAAATCCTGGAACGTTACGGAGAACGCCAGGAACATAAACCGGTCGTTTTTTTGAATGCCGAGTCGGACGTCCTGCTCGTTTCGAAATCCAGAGAGAGGCTTCAAAAGTATTTTCACATTTTACTCGCTCCGGACAAATTAATCGGCAAGCTGATCGATAAAAGCCAATTCGGCAATCTGGCGAAGCAATTCGACCTCCCCGTGCCGAGGACTTTTACCCCGCTCGCGAATGCCGAAGCCATGGCTTACGCCGAAGCGCTCGGTTATCCCTGTATTTTAAAACCCGTCCGCCAGCGGTTGTGGCATCAATCCGAAATCATCCGGTCGATCGGAATCCGCAAAGCGATCCGAATCGAAAATCCGGCGGTTCTGAAACAAACCCTGCAAATGATTCCCCCGCTAACGGGTGAAGTCATGATCCAGGAATATATCCCGGGTGACGATCAACAGCATTTCGATTTTCACGCTTACCTTGACCGGGACGGGAAGGCACGCGGAAAGATCGTGGGCCATAAACTGCGCATCCACCCCATTCATTTCGGCGCGGGTTGCTACGTCCAATATGCGGAAGAGCCCGCCATAGAAAAGTTATGCCTGAACGCGCTCGAAAAAATCGGCTATACCGGGGCCGCCAACATCAATCTTAAACGGCATCCGCAAACGCTGCAAGATTACATTCTGGAAATCAACCCCCGCTACAGCCTTTGGGCGATTTTCGACACCGCTTGCGGAGTCAATCTGCCTTTGCTGCACTATTTCGATGCCGTGGGTTCGGCCGTGCCTGAGCAACCGCCTTTCGGGAAATCCCGACGGTGGCTTTGGTTGGGGGCGGATTTTGCCGCCATGCTCGCGTACCGGAAGACGGGGGAGTGGACACTTTGGAACTGGCTGAAATCTTTGATTTTTTTGCCGGGAAAGATCGAGTACCATGTGTTTGCCTGGGACGATCCCATCCCGTTATTGGCGTCTTGGATGCTGAAAATAGAAACTAATCTGCGCATAACGTATTCCTATTTTCTGCGTGGTTTGGAAATTTTACCGGGAACTAAAGCGCCGCTTCGCTGTAAAAAGCAGATTCAGTCGCGGTTCCCGATGCCGCGGTCATGCGCATCCGGTTCCGACTGCCGTACAAACAAGTTAACCTATGAGCCTATCGGAAGCGCGGATCAAAGTCTCTGGCTCGGTGCGCTTAAAAAAATAATGACGCGTTCCGCCTGTGCACACAAGCTCAGAAGCATCATTGCCTGGAACCGCTATGACATCCGGTATCTCGATATCGGCTACCACCGACCGGCGGTATGCCAGTGCGAGGTTAGGATTGTCCGGGAACCGTTGCCGGGTTTGTCAACCGCGTTCCATATCGATGAAAGCATTCTGAAATATCGCTTCGGTCACGGGGACCTCTGCTTTGTCGGTCTGCGGGATGGTCAATATTTGGGAATTTCCTGGGCTCATCAAGGCGTCTGTTTTATCAAAGGCGCCGGAAAACTGCTCGATTTGGCCGACGACGAAGTCTATAAATACGGCAGCCATACCCTCCCGCAAGCGCGGGGGCAGGGCGTGTATCGCAGCATTAACGATGCTTTTTTTTCGCATTATCGGAAAGAGCGGATCCGGAAATTTTGGGAGATGAACCGCCCCGACAACACGATTATCACGGGGACCTTGTCCCGCATCGGCTGGGTAAAGCATTCCATCATTTGGCGCGTCAAAATGGGACCGGTCAACCTTGTGTTGGAGCGGTTTTGCGCCAACGGCAAAAAAAAGCTGTCGCTCGTTTCCGACGCCTTGGTTCCCTGTTATGTCATATAGACCGCCAGGCAGGCGTCACTGCAAATGAACAAAAAACAAATTAAAATCTGTTTCATGATCGATGTGCTTGAAATGGGAGGGACGGAAAAACAGCTTATCGAAACCATGCGCATGCTGGACGCCGACCGGTTCATCGTTTATCTGGTTTGTTTCAGAAATTCAGAAATGCTCGAAAAATGTGAAATCAACGGACAAAAGCTGGTACTCGATATCCGGAGTTTCAAGTCACTTGGGATGGTCCGAAAAATTTTTCGGTTATGCTCTTTCCTTAAAAGGGAACAAATAGATATCATGCAAACTTTTTTTCCGGATGCCAATCTGCTTGGCGCATTGGCCGCCAAACTTGCCGGGGTGAAGAACATCGTTTCCAGCCGTCGCGATCTGGGTTTCTGGTACAACAAGAAAGAGCTTGGAAGATTAAAGAAAATAAACAGATTCGTGAACCGCTTTTTGGTCAATTCGGAGGCGGTAAAAGAAATTTTATTTCAAGTCGAAAAGGTTCCCAAAAGCAAAATCGACATTATTTATAACGGTATCCGCTTAGCCGACTTTGCCGAAAAAGATGCGACGTATATCCGGGATCTTAAAGCGCAACTGTCCATACCCCGGGAAAATATCGTTATCGGATGTATCGCCAATTTCAACCGCAAAGTCAAAAGGGTCGACATTTTTATCGAAGCGGCCGCGATCATCGGGAAAGATCTAAACCGGGTTTCGTTTCTAGTCATCGGCGACGGGTATCTCAAAGATGAACTCCGGGCATTGGCAAAGGCACGGAACATCGAAAATAAAATCATTTTTACCGGCCGCCGGAACGATGTGGCCGCGCTATTGCCCGTCATCGATATCGGCGTGCTGACTTCCGATTCGGAAGGCTTTTCAAATATTCTTCTTGAATATATGGCGGCAAGCATTCCGGTCGTGGCCACCGCTGTCGGCGGAAATAAGGAGCTCATTACGCACAACCGGGACGGTTTGCTGATCCCGCCGCAAGACTCCGGCGCGGTGGCCGAAGCCGTCTTGGCTCTTGTCAAAAATCCCGCCTTGCGCCGTGGATTCGCGGAAAAAGCCAAGCAAAAAGTCTGTAAAGAATACGCGATGGAGAAGATGATCGCCAATCTGGAGAAATATTACCTAAATTTGTATTTCGAACCGTTTGGAATTCAAATACATCAGGAAAGGCCGGCCGAAATCGCATGATCTATATTATTTTGTTGTTGATGGGCGGCGTGGCTGCCTATCTGGCCTATAAAATCGTTTTAAAAAAAATTTATATTTGGTTTCCCTCCTATATAGTTTGGACTTGGAAAAACACCCGCGCGCTTGCCGCGGCCCGGCCGCCCGTACACATCATGTTCATGGTGGCGGATCATTTTGAACCCGGCCCCAATACCGAAATCGTAAAGGAGTGGGTCAGTCAATATCCCGTTACCGTTCAACGGCATCGGGACGCGGATGACAAGCCTCCGCGGCATTCCTGGTTTTATCCTTCCGAACGCGCCGCCGAACGTCTCGATCATTTTAGATTACTCAGCAAGCTGACCGCGGAGGGTTTCGGAGAGATCGAACTTCATCTTCATCATCATGACGATACGGAAGAAACATTGCGGCAAAAATTGCAGGACGCAAAGAAATTCTATAACCGCATGGGCGCTTTGATCACCACGGATGGAAAAACAACCTTCGGGTTTATCCATGGGAATTGGGCCTTGGATAATTCCGTGATCATAAATAATCAAAATTGTTGCGGTGTTAACAACGAGCTTAATATTTTGAATGAAGAAGGATGTTATGCGGATTTTACCTTTCCGGCCGTCCACACCTCCGCTCAACCGAAAAAAATCAACAGCATCTATTATGCAAAAGACGACATTTCCAAACCGAAATCCTACAACTCCGGCATCGACGTATCGGCCGGTAAAAGCGATCCCATGGATGCCTTGATGCTGATTCAGGGTCCCCTCACAATTCATTTTGAACGTCCCTTGCAAATGATTCCCTCCATTGAAAGCGGGGGGGTCGAATGGAAACGTCCGCCCGCCATGCATAGAGTCGATCAATGGGTTAAGGCGAATATTCATGTTCAAGGTCAACCGGACTGGATTTTTATTAAGGTTCATACGCACGGCGCGGTCGCGGGAAGCATGAATATTTTTTTAAAAGGCGAAATGGAAAAAATTTATTCTTATTTGGAAAGCAAATACAATGACGGAAAGAACTACTGTCTTCATTATGTGACGGCCAGGGAGACATACAACATCGTTAAAGCCGCGGAATCGGGCTTATCGGGAAACCCCAATCTTTATCGCGATTATCTGCTTAAACCTTACCGGAATACCTTAAAAGGCTTCCGGAAAGATCCGGATTGAACTCGAAGCACTTGAAGCAAAGGAGACTAAAGGTATGATTCATATCTTTGAAACGTTATTTTGGTTGAGCATGGCGGTTACGGTCTATTGTTATTTGCTTTATCCCGTTTGCGTCCGGGCGGTAGGTCGCCTGCGTCCCAAATCCGTTAATAAAAGGAACAGGGAACCGTTTGTCAGCATCATCATTTCGGCCTACAATGAAGCCCGGTTTATCAAGCGCACTTTGGAAAATAAATTAAGTTTGCGCTATCCGCCAAATAAAATGGAACTGATTATTGTTTCCGACGGATCCGATGACGGAACGGATGAAATAATCAAGAGTCATTTGAAACCCAATATCCGATTCGTTCGCCAAGAACCCCGTCAGGGTAAATCGGCCGCACTGAATCGGGCCGTAGCCCAGGCAAGGGGAGAGATCATTTGCTTTTCCGATGCCAATTCCATATGGGATGAAAATGCCTTATTTCATATGGCGCGAAATTTTGCCGATGCGACGGTCGGATATGTGACCGGAAAAATGATTTACTCGAATTCAACAGGTAATCCGACCGGCGCCGGATGCGGGTTATATATGAAATATGAAAATAAATTGCGGGAATGGGAAAGCGGGATCGGTTCCATTGTCGGCGTGGATGGGGGCATAGACGCAATCAGAAGCAATTTATATGAAACCATCGATCCGTCATTGTTACCGGATCTGATATTACCTTTGAAAGTCATAGAAAAAGGATTTAGGGTTGTTTACGAGCCTAAAGCCGTTTTAAGAGAAGAATCTTTGGATAATAGCCAAGATGAGTTCAAGATGCGAATGCGGGTTAGTCTCAGAGCGTTGCATGTATTATGGCGCATGCGGCATCTGTTGAATCCCTTCCGCTATGGCCTGTTTTCATGGCAATTGCTTTCGCATAAATGGTTGCGCTATTTTGCTTGGATTTTTATATTGTCCGCCTTGATCACGAACGTTATTTCCTTCGATCGCGGGTTGTCTTATAGATTCATGTTGTTTGGTCAAAGTTTTTTTTATGCATTCGCGATTTTAGGTTATGCTTCCGAAAAATTCAAGATCAAACTCGGAAAAATTTCGACTTTTCCATATTACTTTATCGTTCTCAATTTATCCAGTGCCGCGGCTTTTTTGAAATTTATAAAAGGACAAAACATGGTTACTTGGCAACCGCGGAAAGGTTGAACGGATCGGTTCGATGCGTCCGATAAATCTGGCGATATGTACGGCCGGCGAATTGTATGGAGGGATCGAGCAATTCATCTATGCTTACGCCGAATTGCTTAATAAACATGACCGGGTAAAGCCTATTGTTGTTCTTTTCAACAAAGGATTGCTTTACGAGCGTTTAAAGCAGTCGGGAATCGACTTGTATATGATTGATTCGAATTATAAGTACGATTTTTCCTGTTTACGGAAGATCGTCGGCATATTCAGAAATAAAAAAATAAATCTGGTTCACACGCATGCTTATAAAGCCAATATATTATGCGGTCTGGCCGCGCGATACTGCCGCATCAAAGCTTTGAAAACAGAACACGGAATGCTTGAACCGGCCAAGGGGTTGAATTTTATAAAGATGTCGCTAAATCTTTTTGCCGATCAATGGATCGTAAAAAGTTTTTTTTCGGGTATTGTTTTTGTTACCAATGACATAAAATCAATACCCGAAAAAAAACTTTTTACGATCCATTG
>Ga0105099_10001256_pt1 | contig 16121 bp, 15 predicted proteins | sample PPLLak3cmMay2015_2_FD_79138 | JGI IMG/M metagenome (GOLD analysis project Ga0105099, IMG submission 79138) | Freshwater sediment microbial communities from Prairie Pothole Lake near Jamestown, North Dakota, USA - PPLs Lake P8 Core (1) Depth... | ecosystem: Environmental > Aquatic > Freshwater >... | reverse complement strand
TATCAGGTCCTAGTGCCAAACATGATATTCAAAAGGTTGGTCTTGAGCATGTTTTAAAAGATGGGGATGTTTTAACTATTGTTCTATCCCGCTAAAATATTTATTTTTTAAGTAGATTTTGTGCTTTTTTAACCATATGTTTTTCGTTTAGCTCGTATTTTTCCCAGAGTTCTTTAGGTGATCCACTTTCACAAAATACATCTTTAATACCCATTCTAAGAAAACGGGTTTGAACATTGTTTTCTGCAAGTATTTCTGCAACAGCTCCACCAAGACCACCTATTATTGAGTGTTCTTCTGCAGTAATTATCGCATTTGTTTCTTTTGCACATTTTAAAACTAGTTTTTCATCTAGTGGTTTTACAGTGTGCATATCTATTACTCTTGCAGATATTTTTTGTTCTTTGAGTATTTTTTTTGCTTCAAGGGCTGGTTCAACCATTGTACCTGTTGCGATAAATGTTATATCAGTTCCATCTTCGACTATTATTCCTTTACCAATTTTTAGCGCTTCTAGGTCTTTTTCTGAGTATATAACTGGTGCATCTGCTCTTCCAACTCTTGCATACATAGGTCCTTTGGTTTCAGCCATTAGATGCACAATTTTTTTTGTCTGTGGTGCATCACTTGGTGCTAAAACCGTCATATATGGTAATGCTCTCATAAGTGCCAGGTCTTCTATCATTTGATGGCTTGCACCGTCTTCTCCTACACTTATGCCGCCATGTGTTGCAAGGATTTTTACATTTGCTTTTGAGTATGCCACGTCCATTCTGATTTGATCATATACTCGTCCTGTTGCAAATACTGCAAATGTGCTTGCAAAAGGTATTTTCCCGCAGCTTGCAAAACCTGCGGCTGTACTTATCATGTTTGCTTCTGCGATTCCCATTTCAAAGAAACGCTGTGGATATTTTTTTGCAAACATAATGGTTTTTGTAGATTTTGAAAGATCTGCATCAAGTACTACAAGGTTTTTATGTTTTGCACCCAGCTCTATTAGTGCTTCACCATACGCATTTCTTGGGTTAAACATTAGTTTGCTGCTCATGTTAGCTGTGCCTCCAGTTTTTTCTCAAGTAGACTTAGTTCTTCTATTGCAAGGTTTCTTTCCATTTCATTTGGTGGTACACCATGAAAATCTACGTTGTTTTCCATGAAGCTTACGCCTTTTCCTTTTGTAGTGTTTAGTATGATTACAGTTGGTTTGTTTTTGTTTTTATCTGCGTTTTCTAGTGCCTCTAGTATTTTTTCAATGCTGTGTCCATCTATTTCAATTGCATTCCAGCCAAAACTGCTCCATCTTTCTTTCACAGATTCAAGTTTTAGCACATCTTCTGTGTTTCCATCGATTTGTAGGTAGTTTCTATCAATCATTGCCACAAGGTTATCAAGTTTATAATGCGATGCAACTGCTGCTGCTTCCCAGACTTGTCCTTCTCCTGTTTCTCCATCTCCCATCATGCAGTAAACATTATAGTTTTTTTCATCTAGTTTTCCAGCAAGTGCTACACCATTTGAAAAAGAAAGACCATGGCCAAGTGATCCTGTTGATGCTTCTACACCAGGTATGCATGTGCATACGGGATGTCCTTGTAATATGCTGTTTATTTTTCTTAGTTTTTCTAGTTCTTTGACATTAAAATAACCGCTTTCTGCAAGAGCTGCGTATAATGCTGGTGCAGCATGACCTTTGCTTAGTATAAATCGGTCGCGATCTGGATCTTTTGGTTTTTTAGGATTATGTTTCATATGTGCAAAATAAAGTGATACTATTGCATCTACTGCAGATAGACTACCTCCAGGGTGACCTGATTTTGCACGATATAGCATTTCAATTATGTGTTTTCTAATTCTAACTGCTATTAATTCTAGTTTAATTAGTTCTTTTTGTGAAAGTTTTTTCATTTGTTTTTTACTCCCCGTATAATTAAAAATAAACCAGCAGTTTGTCCTGTATAGTTTTAATGTGTAAATACTTTTTGAAAATATTTTAATAAAAATTTATATATGTTTTTTTAACAGGTCTGCTTTGATTTTTTTATCAAGTTTTTTTACATCTTCTTCTTTAAATTCACTATTTTCTACAATTTTTTTCATTAACTGAATTTTTTTAGCTTGTGTAGATATTATCCTACGTGCTATTTCACTCCGATTTATTTCTTTATGTTTTCTTGATATTTCATATAAATCAGTGTATATCTCTGGTCTTACATCTCTTATTACTGGTCTATTTGCCCTTGCTTTTTGAACATCTTTTAGGTTTATTTCACATGTTACTATGCTTTCCTTAAAGTATGGTGCTTTAACAATTTCGTTTGCCAAAGGATCATGTACTTGTGAACCACCCCAGAATACTAGATTTTCTTGCGTTCCTACAATATTTGCATAAACCATAAAGACTGTATTTTCTATTGCTCGTGCTGGTATTAGTGTTTCAAAATATTTACGTGTTATCGAAGGTGATGCAGATATACATATTATTATGTCGCATCCCATAAGACTATAGGCTTTGCATAGTTCAGGAAAGAATATATCATAGCAAACAATAAGTCCTATTTTTCCAAATTTTGTATCTGATAAGGTTAGGTTTTCTCCTTCATCAAAAAATATTTTTTCTTCAAATGGTCCAAATGTTGGTAAAAACCATTTGTTGTAAATATCAACTTTTCCATTTGGATGCACAAGTATCGCAGAGTTATAGATTAGTCCTTGTACTTTTTCATCTCTTGTTGGTAATCCCGCGACGATATATGCTTTGTTTTCTTTTGCAAGTTTTTTTATTTTTTTTATTAAGTTTCCATCTTTTGTTTCTGCATAATCGCTAAGTTCATCTTTTAGTGGATATCCTGTTATACTCATCTCTCCAAAAACATACATGTCTGCTTTTGTTTTTTTAATGTATTTTTCTATTTTTTCTAGGTTTGATTTTGTATCCGCGATTTTTGGTCTAATTGTAACTAGTGCAAGTTTCATAATATTTTACATCCTTAAAGCTTGAAATGTGTAATGTTTTTTAAAATGTTGTTATAGAAAAAAAAGTTAGTTGTTTTTAAGTATGTTTAAAAATAGTATTTTCATTTCATCTGTTGCATTGTTTTTTTGTGTATCATATGCTACAACTTTTATTTTGTGAAAACCAATGGATCTTTTGTTTAGCATGTATTCATATGGTTTTTCTGTATCTGTAAAAAGTAGTTTTTCGTCACAGTAAAACTCTACTTTTTCTATGGGGTATGTTCCTTGTTTTACTTCCGCGTAGATGTTTGTTTCATCAATTATTATTGGTGTTTTGTATTTGTAGGTTTTTTGCAGGTTATCATTGTAAAATATTTTTCCAAATCTTGGGTTTGCAATATAGATTTGTGGTTGTTCTACATCCATATCTGCAAGTATTGCCATTGTTGCAGCGATATGTCTAGTGGTGTTTACAAGGTAGCTGAAGTTTACATTACTTATGTTGTCTTTAGGTGTATGCATATATGGGTCTCCTTCACCCTGCCAGACTGCAACTGACTCATATCCTAGTTGAATGAATTCAAAATAATCACTTCCACCCCTGGTTGCATCTCTGTTCATGTCACGTCTTGTAATATTAAAATTAAATCCGTAATCTTTTGTCATGTTTTCCATTGTGTCTGCTATCCATCCTGCGTCTTCTGTGAGTGAGAGACCAATTTTTCTACTGGTTTCTGCAGATGTTGCTTTTCCTATCATATCTGCATTAAATTCCACTAGTATTGGTATTTGTTGTTTGTATAGTTCTCTTGCATATGCATGACTTCCACATAGGCCTATTTCTTCTCCTGAAACTGCTACAAATTCCATTGTTCTCTTAAAACTATATTGGCTTAATACATATGCCGCAGCAAGAACTCCTACTGTACCTGAGCCGTCGTCAATTGCTCCTACTGTTTCTTTTACTGTGTCGTAGTGTGCATTAAAAATTATTATTTCATCAGAATCTGGGTCTGTTCCTTGATGTGTTCCTATAACGTTTTGTGATTCAAAAAAACCAGGGTTCCATCTGTTTCCCCAGGCGCTCCAATCTTGGTATCTTGCTTGTATTCCTGTGTTTTCAAACTGTTGGTGTATATATTCTGCTGCTTTTTTACAACCGTACGTTCCTGTGTATCTGCATCCTATTTCAAATACTAGATATTCCATGAATTCTCTTACAAGTGATTCATTTATTTTTTCTATTATTTCTTGAATTTTTGGATTTATACTCTGTGTTTCTAAGTTTGTTTTTTCAATGGTTTGATTTTTTTGTGTTATTGTATTTGCTGTAATTATTGGACTGATGAGTAATATAATTAATATTAAAAAAGACAGTATTTTTAATGTAGTTTTTTTCATTAATTACCCCCTTTAATATATATTATATTAAGCAATTAACGCTTATTAATTTTTTGATATTTAAATATTAATGACAAGAAAATTAGAAGAGGCACCTCTCACTTCTTTATTTTAAAGAAATATGAGAGACGGGAATTTGGGATGCAGAGGCACCTCTTTGGTTTTTTAGGAGGAAGCTGGTGAAGATGGTTTTAGGATGGATGTAATTTTTAAAAAAATTTAGTGCAGACAAGTTTTTAGGATGTGGATTGGGATGCACTATATTACTTGTCTGGCACTTTTTTCCCCCATTTGTTTTGAGTGTAATTGGTTTGTATGTAGGCTCCATCTTTTTTTTGTTGGAAGACTTGTTTTTTGTTTTTTTGATGGAACCTCTCATTTCCTCACCTTTGCAATGCAATACTGCACTGCAATACCCAATATGTTATATTTAGTATTTAAACATATCGCTCTTTGCATGGCAATAGTGCAAGTTAATAGAGAAATGCATAAATACAAAAGAAATGATACACGAACAATGGATGGGTACGAGCAGGAAATTGAACAAATAAAACAAATACTTCGAGAAAATCCTAAAGGGATGACAGTTACAGATGTAGCAAGAAAAATTAAAATCAACCGCAACTCTGTTGCAAAATATCTAGATATAATGCGAATTTCAGGTCATGTTGAAATGATTACTTTTGGACCTGCAAAAGTTTTTTTCCCGTCAAGACGCGTCCCTATTCATGATATGTTAAACTATACTTCTGATTTTATTTTAGTATTCGACGCTGATCTAAGAATAACTATGATAAATGATTCTTTTCTAAATTTTTTAAACTTTAGCCGAGAAAATATACTTGGTCAGATAATACATGAATTATTGACTGAAATCTTGGATGATACCACAGAAATTCTTATAGGTATAAAGGAATCTTTAGAAGGTAAAAAATTCAAGCAAGAATTTAATATTAAAATGCAGGATGAAATCTATTTTTTTATGGTAAAAATCGTTCCAACTACTTTTGATGATGGTCGAACTGGTGGAACTTTTATAATTAAAAACGACACAGATAATAAGATTGCAGAAAATGCTCTTCGTGAAAGTGAACAGAATTTTAAGAATCTTTTAAAGAAAATAAATAAAAAATAAGTAAATTTTGTTATTTTAGTGCATTATTTATAAGTAAATATATTGTTAGTGTTATCATAAAAGTTGTAAGAACAATAAGTGTTAATACTGCATTTGTTTTTAAGTCAAATATCGAAAACCATTCTAGAAGTGATATTATTGTGTATGACAATAGCATCAGTACTGCCAAAAGTAGTAGTATTATTCCAAGTATCATCAATGGATCTGCATAGTTTAGAGCCCATTGTATGATCATCCACATTGATGCAAAAAAAGCAAGAAAACCTATGGCTATTTGTGCTTTTGTTCTATCCTGCATGAATGTTTGTCAGGCGTTATGTATTATTTATAATTTTTTAAAAGGTCATAAAAAGTATTTTTATATTTTGGATTCAAATATGGTTAAAAATTTTACATTTAAGAATTTAACAATTGAATTGCATCCCCAGGTTTATGAGCCTTCAGAGGATACTTTTTTGTTAGCAGATTCTATAGTTGTATCTGAAGGGGATTTTGTTTTTGAGGCTGGTTCTGGCTCTGGTTTGATGGCACTTTATTATGCAAGCCTTGGCGCAAATGTTATTTGCTCTGATATCAATCCTTTTGCAGTTGAACTTATAAAGAAAAATTTTCTTGTAAACAAAGATAAAATCAAAGGTAATTTTGATGTTCGTATTGGTGATCTTTTCTCTGTTTTAGGGTCTAAAGATAGTTTTGATGTTATTTTGTTTAATCCACCTTATTTGCCAACATCTAAGAAAGAGTTGGTTGGTGGCTTGGGTTGGTTTGATAAAGCGGTTAGTGGTGGTGCAGATGGTCTTAATGTTACCACGCGTTTTATCAATCAGGTATCAGGTTTTTTGAAAAAAAATGGTAGAGTTTATTTTGTTTTTAGTAGTCTTTCTAATAGAGAAAAACTTGAAATTTTAATTAAAAAAAATAATTTTATTTTTGAAATTGTGAATAGTTGTAGATTCAACGACGAAGCACTTGATGTTTATTGTTTAGAAATTAAAAAATAGTTTTAGAACTCAAATTTTTCATCAAAAATATTTTTTGTTATAAATTTTTCAACTGTTTTTATGTCTGAATCCAGGTAAACTGCGCCTACAAGTGATTCTAGTGCATTTGCAAGGTTTGTTAAGTTTTTGTCTCCGTTTTGTATTTTTTCTCCTTTTCCTAAAAGAATATATTTGCCTAGTTCTAGGTTTTTTGCTTTTTCTGCAAGAAAACTATTGTTTACAAGTTGTGAGCGTCTTCTAGATAGTTCACCTTCTGAAAAATATTTATTTGCCTGATATAGTTTTTCTGCAACTATAAAACCAAGGATGCTATCTCCTAGAAATTCTAATCTTTCGTTGTATTCTATCGGTGTTTTTGCTTCAAAAGCATATGTTTTGTGTGTTAGTGATTTTTCTAAAAGCTCTGGGTTTTTGAATTTGTAGTTTATTTTCTTTTGTAGTTCTTCAAACATTTTAACTGTAACCTGTATGATTAAATTGTATTAATATTTCACTAAATTTTTTTTATAGATATTTTTTTATTTGTTCGAAAACTAATGGGTCATCAAATATTTGTTTTAAATCTTGGTTACTTTTAAAAGGTCTATTTGCAAGTATCCTAATTGCACGTTTTTTTCCAATTCCGGGTATTGCTTCTATTGTTTCTCGTTGTGCGTTATTTAGATTTATTGGATGTGGAATTGCAGTTATGCTTCGATATCCGTAGTCTACGATTTTTACATTCATGAATTGTTTTAGGTTATGTACACCAGGTATTCCTATTAGTAGTGGGTAGCTTCCTAGTTGCCTAGCAAATGTTAGTTTTCCATCGTGTTTTTCTGTGTATACATTTTTTAAAAGGGTTGCTTGTGGTAGTAGTTTTTCAAGCATTGGTCTTTCAATGTTTTCTTTTATTTGGTTTTTGAATTTTTTAAATAAGGTTTTATGTTTGTTTACAAGTTTATTTCCTATGTTATACATTTTTGTGTTTGGTATTGGTATTACTTGTCTAAGATTTATTCTTCTAAGTAGTAGGTTTTCATCTAGTATTTGTTTTAAAAATTCGTAATTTAAAGTAAATGTGTTTTTTGTTTCACCTTCAAGTCCAAATACAAAATTAAGGCCTGGTAGTAGTTCTGGCATTCCGTTGTATCCTGGTTTTGAGCCTATTTTGTTTATTAGTTTTATTGCTTGTAGTGATTCTTCTGGTGTCGCTTTTAGGTTGTTGTGTTTTATTACAACAGGATCTGCGCTTTCTATACCCATTGCTGCAACGTCTCCTGGTGTATGGTATTTTACTATTGTTTTTGCGATTTCTTCGGCTTCTTTTGGGTAGGCTGCTATAACACCTGGGTTTGCATTGTCTATGTGTAGTGTTTTTAGGTCCGGTGCAACAAGCCTTATTTTTGAAAATAGTTCTTTTAGTGCTTCTGGGTTTGGTCTTGGAAATTCTATTTTTCCAGCATCAATGCTTTGGTATGAAAAAATACATGGTTGGTTTCCTAGTCTGAAATGTTTTATACCATGGCTGTATAGGTTTTGTATTTCTTGGGTGATATCATTTATTGGTCTAAAGTCTGGTAAGCCTTTGGCAGGTTCACTACAGAAACTGCAGCCGCCTGTTATTGACCTTGGGCATCCTCTATATGTTTCTATTTCTGCTATAATGTAGTCTGGGTAGTATGGGTGTTGTTTTACGATTTGACTTCCAAGGTTTGCATATTCTTTTATTGTGTGTGCGTTTTTTCTTTTTTCTGATATATCTATATCTTTTGTTTTTAGGTTGTTTTCAAGATATTTTTTTATTACTATTTCTGGGTCGCCTGAAATTATTATGTCAAATATGTCTTTTAGAAAAGCTGAGTCATATGTTTTTTGTCCTCCTTGCATTCCAAAACCGTGTTTTGCTGCTGGACCTACTAGTATTTTTTTGATAGGTATAGGTTCTAAAAATCTTTTTATTTCATTTGGGCTTATTGGATAGCCTGCTAGGTATCTTCCTGGGACTGATGTTCCTGCAATTACAATTATTAAATCGTTTTTTGATAAGAAGTTAAAATCGCTTTTTTGTCTGATTTGATCTATTGTAAAATAATTAATTATATTTTTTTTATCTTGTTTTAGAATAGCTCCTGTTATATATCTAGGGTATGGGCTGATATATGGTGGAACCCCAAGGCATGTTGGTTCGTCTGTGTATCCGTCGATTATTGTTATTTTAAACATATTTCTTATTAATTGTAAAAAAACTGGTTATTAATATTGTTTTACTATTTATGATAATGTTTTTCATTTTTCATTTTAAAAAATTGTTCTTTTGTATATACCATCTTTTAGGAGTCCTAGATTTGAAAAATCTTTAAAATTATTAGGCAAATTTTCATTTATCAAGTCAAGACTTTCTTCTATCTCTTTTATCTTGGTCTGAATAATCTCGGTTCTCATGAGATAACTCCTCCTTTGATATAATCGTAGAATCTATGTTTGAACTCTTCAAAATCTTGATAGGTTTTCCTGTCTATTTCATATAGAATTTTGTGATCAGAACAGTATAATACTTCTCCTTTTAGAACTTCGTTTTGTATATACAATGGTAAGTCTTGAAATATTTGTATGTCAAATTTTTCTGTTACCTCTCCAAGAATTTTCATTCTAAATCTAAAACGTTTTTCTTTTGAATCGTCGTAGTATACTGCTAGATCGATATCTGATAGTGGTGTTTGTTTTTTTTCTGAATATGAACCATAAAGTATTATGAATTTTACTTTTTTACCACCAATTTTTTTGATTTTTTCAACAGTTAATTGGATTTTGTCTTCTTTAATTGTCATATTAAGCAATTAAATATTTTTTAGGTATTTAAAGCCCATCTATCTATATTTTTTAGAAAGTAAAAGAAAAGACGCAAAGATTCAACAGAAAATAAGACGCAAGTTTGGAACAAGAATTTATATATAAGTTGAATTAAAGACGCAAAGATTGGACAGAATTGCAAAGGTGTTTTTTATCTAAAAAAGGACTTGGGGATTAAACGGAGTTGGGTGTGCGTAAGCCCTTTTTTATATTTTTATCATATGTTGATATCATATTTTAATATTATATGTTAGAAAGTTATTTAAGATGTTTTTTTATAATACACTTGTTGAGTAATAGGAGGGTGTGTACACATTGGAAGATGATCCGATACTTGAAGTGTTAAATGATTTGCTTAATTATGATGAGATTCTTGCATGTATGGTTGCTAGAGAGAATATGATAAGTGTGATGCCTGATCAAGAACGTTTTAAACAAGAAATTATGCAGGTTTGGGATGTCATTAAACAAGCAATGGATCATGTATTTGTTGTAATTAAGGAGTATTCGCAGGCAGGGCTTAGTGAAATTGAGTTTAGACTGCAGGATTATGAAGTTTTGTTTTATGTTTTTCCAGATACGGAAAATGCATTGGTTACTATTGTACCTGCGCTTTCTAATAAAGGTTTAATTGAAATTGAGCTGGAGAATGCACGAAGAGAGATCTTAAAAATTATGGAAGAAAAAGTCGTGGTATCTTAGGAAGCTTTTTAATAATAATTAAATATTACTAATTGAAGGGATGCATAGGAAATGAATGATGATTCTCATTCTAAATTAGAAGCTTCTTTAGGTTTTTCTCGTAAGTGGGATGCAAGAGAAGCAGGAATAGAAGCTGCAAAGAAAGTAATAAAAAAATTAAATACACCACCAAGTTTTATTTTATTATTTTCAACAACACATTATAAAAGCACAGGGGGCTTTAAAAAACTCTTAAGTGGGATTTGTGAAGTTATTCCTAAAGGTACTCCTTTGATAGGGGGGACTGTTTCGAGTTTTATTAATAATTATGGTTGTTTTTCAAGAGGTGTAACTGCCTTAGCGGTTTCCTATAATAATATAGATGTTGCAGTTGGTGTTGGAAAATATACCAAAATAAGACCAAAAGATGCAGCAAAAAATTGTGCTTCAATGATAAAAAAAGGATTGGAAAAATCAAAATATAATAACAAGTTAATCATTGATGTAATTTCTGGCCCTACAATTCCAAATATACCTGGAATAGGTAGGTTTATGAAAATTGAGTCTAAAACATTGGGAACTCTTTTATCTTATTTTTTTGTAGATTTTTTTTCTCTTTTAGGTCATGGTATTGGAAAAGAAGGAGATGTTTTATATGAACTATCAAAACATTTTCCTGATTTCCAAATAATTGGTAATTCTGCTGGTGAGAGATTATTTAATTATCAATTTGCAAACGATAAAGTATATACAAACTCTATCGTTGCACTTGGTTGTAGCTTTGATATTCCTGTTAATATAAATTCAGCAATTGTTTCTCATGAAACAGATAAGACTTTTAAAATAACAGATACGACATATAATAATAGAATTATAACAAAAATTGATAATAAACCTGCAAGAGATACTTTTTTTAATTTATTGGATGTTGATAGTCATCAATTTGGTAATTTTGATGATTTTTATTATAAAACATCTGTTTATTTTCCTATGACTTTTGAAGAAAAAAAGGAAAATACACTCGGAGTTTGTGGATTATTTGGAGATAATATTGTATTACATGAAAAGGCTGCTGGAAAAAATGTTAGGATTTTATCTGTTACCGGAAAAGAAATAATAAATAATATTGATGAAATTATTAAGACAAGTAATCAGTCTTCTCCTTTTACTTTGATTTTTTTCTCTTCTTTATATTCTTATATTTTACATGATAGAACGCATGATATTAAAGATAAACTTGAAAAATTTTATGGCGATAAGCCTTTTTTAGCTCTTGGTTCTTTAGTCGAGAATGTGAAAATAAAAAATAAGGATCCATCGGTTCATGTTTACTCTATTAATATGTTTCAATTGGGGATTAATGATTTTATAGATATTATGAAACATGATGATAAGATAGATAATGAGAGAAAAAGTATATGATTGATGTTGGAATAGTTGGAGCTGGACCCGCTGGATGTGCAGCAGCAATAGTACTTGCAAAAAAAGGCTTTAATGTTACTATTTTTGAAAAAGAAAAAATCCCTAGATATAAAGCATGTGGCGGTGGAGTTGCTATAAGATGTGAAAACGTGCTTTCTAAACTTGGGGTAGATGTTGAAGAGGTAGCGCTTCAGAGATATAAGGGTTTTGAAATATGTTATGAAGATTTGGAAGCAAAAGCAGATTTGAATAAAACTATAGGGTGGGGTGTATACAGAGAGAATTTTGATTATTTATTAGCACAAAATGCAGTATATAATGGAGCTAATATTCGTCATGTCAAAGTTAATGGTATTAAAGAAATGACTGACCAGATCTATTTATCGACAGATTGTGGCATTAAAAAAACAGACGTATTATTTGCAGCTGATGGAGTTAGCTCAACTATTAGAGATAACCTCAATATTTTTTATGATAATGACAAACTTGGTTTTTGTTTGGTATGTGAAGTTGATGAAGATAAAAATAGAATTAATAACTTTAATGATTTACTTCTATTAGATTTTTCTTATTTACAAAAAGGTTTTTGTTGGGCTTTTCCAAAAAAAGATAGAAACACGATAAATGTTGGTATCGGTGGTTATTTAAATTCTATCAGAGAGGATGATAGATCTCTTAAAGAGATATTAATAAACTTTGTAAAATCGCATAATATTTCAAATAATTTTAAACAATTTCATGGAGCATTACTTCCTTTTGGCGGGACTGTTGATTGTTTTGGAAAAGGTAATATACTATTGCTAGGGGATGCTGCTGGTTTAGCTAGTCCTCTTACTGGCGAAGGTATTCCTTATGCATTAGAAAGTGGAATAATAGCTGCAAATTCAGTATTAAAATATTTTGAAGATCAAATTCCGATTGTTGAATCCTATACAAATGATATGATACCAATTTCAACTGAAATAAACAATTATGCTATGATTTTACAAAATAAATTATTTGGAAGCGATTCTCATAGAAGAAGAGTTGTAAAGATGTGTTCTCAAAATGATTATTTAATCGATATTATTAGTAAAATATTCATGCATATTATTCCATATGACGAAGGAATTAAAAGATTATCGAAAGTTAATTTATTAATATCTACACTTAGTCGATGATTTTTTATTTTAATCCTTCGGTACTTAAATGATATTTTATAACGTTTTTTAATCCATTAACATACGATTCCATATCAATTGATTTTATTTTTCCTCTTAATGAATCTAGTTCTTGATGGTTTTGTGCCCAAGAATCCATAAAAAATTTATAAGCGTCTGATCTTTCAATTCTAGAAATTATTTCTTCTTTTGGTAGATTATTTAAATCATTCTTGTCTAAAATTTTCTTTGATATTGCATAAGAAAAAACACCAGAACTTAAATCATTTTGTTTAAGTTCTCTTTTCCATGTGCTTACCCAATTGCCGATTCTTGCCATTCTTTGTGCATGCCAAAAAGCTGTTCTTAGGTGAGGAAGATCATCTTTGCTGAAGGTAGGTGAAGCCATAAGATCTATTCCATTAAAAATAAAAACCATCATATTATGGGCATCATAGTTTTCACTTTCTCTAAGGCAGATCATATCTGGATTTTTATTTATCAAACAAGAATATTCAAATGTATTTAAAAACTGTTTAAAATCATACATAAACATATCTTTAAACTCATTGTATCGGGGTAATTTTCTTAATTCTTTTAATAAAAAACTCCATATTTCTTTTATAAAAGAGACTTTTTCATCCTTTGAATTAGAATGTTGATTTTCTTTTTTGTATATTACATTAATCATATTGTTAAGAAGTTCTTTATCTTTGTGAACATCGGCAACATCGTCTAAAATTCCACAAAGAATACTAATTATAATTTTTATATCTGTCACGGAATCAAAATATTTTTTATCAACAGTTGATAATGTTGCTCCTGTTTCAGTAAAAACAGAACCTAAAAACTGCCATAAAAAAGCATTTCTTTCATCAAAATATTTTTCATATTTTTTAGAAAAATAAATAACATTTTCTGATAGCGCATATTGTTTGATCTTTTCAATTATATTTTCTCTTTCTATCTTAGTGATATTCGTCATCACAGATTTTAAATCATATTTTTGATTGTTTAGTAAATTTTCTAATTGAAGCTCTCTTGCCGAAAAGGCACTATCAACTGATACTGAGTGATTGAAGTAATTATTTATCATATCTGATTTCAACGTTTGTTCCATTCTAGTGGTATCATATATACCTTTTTCGCAGTTATATGTGCAAGTGAATATGCATCGGTTATCTGTCTTTTCTATATCTTCTGAGGTTTCAAATACATTCATTTTTTATTACCCCAAAAACAATAATTCATTATAAGAACATAAAGCCCCATAGGAAGAAAATCCTACAAAATTCCAAAAATGGCATTTTTTGTTTATTTTTGTAGGAATAATTAATAAAAATCGTTTTTTTACAGATTATTTATATATTCTCTAATCTGCTCAACATCAGCAGTATTTTTAATATATTCGTTATTATAATATTGACGATAACTGATTGGTAAAGCCAAATATGATTCATCTTCTTTATAAAAAATTCCAGCTTCAACAAAACTATTAAGCATTGCTTCAAGTTCGCTAGGTTTTATATGTTTAAGTTTTTCTTTTAAATAGACTAAAGAAGCAATATCCCTGCATTCCAAAAATACTTCTCTTTCTTCTTTATTCAGGATGTATATCATGGCATTTTCATTAAGTCTTTTATCATATATTTTTATAAAATTTCCACCGTCAATAAAATAAAAAACCAATTTTTCAAGATCTGTATCTCTTCTTACTCCTAGAATCTTTTGCTGATCGTAAATGTTTTTCCAGTTATTTATTAATTGCTTCCAGGGGTTTTCTTTGATTTCTTTTTTTCTTTTAAAAGAATAAAAAAAACAAAAGTTTTTATCTAAAACTTCTTTTGGATACATAATCGTATCAATAATTGTAGGTTCTAATTGTTTTATGTTATATTTTTCTGGATTGTTATATATTGGACTTTGGTATCCAACTATGTATTTACTGATATTTGGTGGTTCAAGATATTTTTGTAAAAGAGTAACGTTTTTCTGTGTTTCGTCAAAATCAACCTTTTCTTCATTTGGATAGCCTATTACAAAATTATAAGAATTTTTTATATGGTTTTCTTTGCAGTATTTTAAAGCAGCAATGTTATCGATTATTTTTGTTCCTTTGTTCATCTTTTTTAAATAATTAAAACTAAGAGTCTCTATACCTGTTTGTATATGTTTAAATCCTGCTTTTTTTAATAAAGCGTAGTCACTACTTTTAAGTATACCTGCTCTTGATTCTATATATAAACTTAAATCTTTATCAGTTTCAATAATTTTTTTACATAATTTTTCAAAATCATTTACAGGCAATGTGTTTCCGACTATCTGAAACTCTAAAATCTTGTATTTATCTGATAAAAAAACAAGCTCTTCAACAAAACGATTCACCGATTTTTCTCTGTATTTTTTGTTATATGCACAAATATTGCAAAAGGTACAATTATTCCACCAGCAGCCACGGGAAAGCTCAATTGGAAGCCTGCCATAAAGTTTATGATATTGTTGAACGTCATCTGATATGTTATTTAAATCTTGATAATAAGAATTAAAATCAAGAAAAGGTAAAAAATCTAGATTTGCGTAATTGTTATTCATATTCCAAATTACATCTTTATTTTTCCTATAAATCAAACCAGGGATATTTTCATAATTGCTAAAATCCGATGAAAGTAAAAATAATGCCCCCTCACCTTCACCAGATACAATAAAGTCAATCCAATCAAAAGTCTCTAGTATTTTTTTACCTAGCTCGTTTATAGTTGAACTTCCACCAAAAACAATAGTTTTACTAGGATAAATCTCTTTTATTTTTTTAGAAAGAGCAAGGGCTGGTAAAAATTGTCCATAGTTTAACGTGAATCCAATTATATCATATGAACTGTAATCTACTGATTCTAAAGTAGATTTTAAAAAATAATCAGATTTTTCAATATATTTTTCAAATGAAAAATTCTCAAAGACTTCTTTTTTATAACCTATTATATTTTCATAAAAATACTTGAATTTTTCAAAATTTTTATTCCAATGATCAGGAAATAAATACTTAGAAAAAACCATCTGTGCTGCATAAGGATCGTTTGGGCTGTTTATTAGATAATTATAGTTGTTTAAACCATAGATTTCTGCTGCGTTAAGATATAAATTTTTAGTTTTGATATCAATTTCCCTATTTTTTAGGTAAGATTCTAATAAAGCTAATTGTATCGATGGGATACTTGTTTCTGCAAAAGGCATTGAAATAATTAAAATACTTTTGTTATTTGTATGCATCTCCATCTTAATTTTAAAAATAGATTATTAACTTAAATATTTAACTAAATGATTGCACAATTCTAAAATACTTGATTATTTTTACATATTTGTAGAAAATGACAAAAATTGACCTTAAGGATAGAAAAATTTTATATGAACTTGATTTGGATTGTAGGCAATCAAACAGCCAGATAGGAAAAAAAGTAGGTCTTGGTAGAGATGTAGTAGCTTACAGGATAAATAAACTAGAAGAAGAAGGTATAATAGCAAATTATTGGACACTTATAGATACTTTTCAATTAG
>Ga0105099_10001254_pt1 | contig 16138 bp, 12 predicted proteins | sample PPLLak3cmMay2015_2_FD_79138 | JGI IMG/M metagenome (GOLD analysis project Ga0105099, IMG submission 79138) | Freshwater sediment microbial communities from Prairie Pothole Lake near Jamestown, North Dakota, USA - PPLs Lake P8 Core (1) Depth... | ecosystem: Environmental > Aquatic > Freshwater >... | reverse complement strand
GATGAGGGACAGCGTATCAAGAACTGGGAAGCGAAAACCAGCCAGACGATTAAGGCCCTCAAATCCAGATTTGCCTTGGTTTTATCCGGGACTCCATTGGAAAATCGACTCGAAGAGCTCTATTCGGTCATTGAATTTATCGATGAACGCCGCTTGGGCCCCGGGTTTCGTTTTAAAAGTCTATACCGTGTTGACGATCCCCGTGGGCGCATGTTGGGCTATAAAAACCTCGACCACTTGCGAGAACTTCTACGTCCGGTTCTGCTGCGCCGCACACGTGATATGGTTGAGATCCAGCTGCCTCAGCGGAGTACCCAAATTGTGCAGATTACTCCGACGGCAGAACAGCTGGAACTGCACAATGGCCACATGCGTGTCGTAACGAGCATCATCCATAAACGACACCTTAGTGAAATGGACCTGCTGCGGCTCCAGAAAGCCCTGCTTATGAGCCGTTTGTGTGCCAATGGCACTTTTTTAGTTGACAAAGAATGGCCTGGATATTCCAGTAAACTAGAACGCCTGAGTGATCTGATGTCCAGCATGAGCGCAAGGTCTGACCGGAAAATGGTGCTTTTTTCAGAATGGACCAGCATGCTGGATGCCATTGAGCGGGCCATTCTTACGCCTCAGGGGATTTCTTTTGTCCGACTGGATGGATCGGTTCCTCAACACAAAAGACAAGCACTGGTGAAGCGATTCATGAACGATGAGTATTGCCCCCTGTTCATGACCACCAATGCCGGTGCCACTGGACTCAATCTGCAGGCCGCCAACACTGTGATCAACGTTGATTTGCCCTGGAATCCAGCTGTCCTGGAGCAGCGCATCGGCAGAGCCCACCGCATGGGGCAGAAACGGCCCATAGAGGTTTTCCTCTTAGTCAGCACCGACACCATTGAAGAGAACATGCTGGGACGTCTGGCAGCCAAGCGGGAACTTTCACATGCAGCTCTGGATCTGGACTCCGACCTCACCGAAGTGGCTATGAATTCCGGCATCGACGAATTGAAACGGAGACTGGAACAGTTGTTGGGCCAAAAGCCCCAGGCGCCCATCGATGAAAGTGAAAAATTACGGATGGAGCAAGAAGCTGATCGGCTGGCACAGCAAAGAAAGGTGGAAGAACGGGGCGGTGAAATGGTTTCGGCTATTTTTTCCTTTATGGGGGCTTTGTTGCCGGCTGGAAAGGAACCAGATCCCTCTGTGGTGGAAGCGATCCGATCCAGACTGGAGGCGGCCATGACCCCCCAGGAGGATGGCTCAATGATGCTGAAACTCCGAATCCCTTCATCGGCAGACCTAAGCACCATGGCTCGCACGATGGCGTCCATGAGTGGATTGGTTCAGGCCTGAGATCACGCTTGGTAAGTAATACTTGAGGAAAAAAGTGAATCACTACAGAAATAGTTGTGATTTTTCTTAATCAGAATTTTGTGAAGTGTGAAACAGAGTGAAAGAAGACCGTGTTGAGGTGGACATGGCAGGATGATGTGTATTATCATGACAGGACAGTGGAGGATAAATGGATCTGAAAAGTTTAATACGTGATGTACCCGATTTTCCCAAACCCGGGATCCTGTTCAAGGATATTACCACTCTCATTGGTGACGCCCAAGGCTTCAATGAGGCCGTGATGGCTATGACTGAGCCCTTCAGAAATCAGAGGGTTGAATTGGTGCTGGGGGTTGAGTCCCGGGGTTTTATTTTCGGCGGGGCTATGGCCCAGCAGCTGAGGGCCGGCTTTGTTCCTGTGCGCAAGCCAGGCAAACTTCCGACAGAGACCATCGGAGAGGAATACACTCTGGAATACGGTGTTAATCGCCTGGAAATCCATCGGGATGCCATAAAGCCTGGTCAGCGGGTGTTGATTGTGGATGATCTGCTGGCCACTGGCGGGACTGCCCGGGCCAGTGCCAACCTGGCTCAAAAGCTAGGAGCACAGGTGGTGTCAATGGTCTTTGCTGTCGAGCTCTCCTTTCTGGATGGCCGTAAGGCATTGTCTGATCTGCCCATTTTCAGTCTGCTCAGCTATTAGCGGAGAACTATGGTCAAGATTGTTCTGCTTTGTTTTCAGGTGGTTCAGCATTTTTTGTTGATGCAGCCCATAGAAGAAGCCATCAGAGCAGGATCTTTTCAACAGTTTTCCAGCATGCTGAGCCCCAAAATATCACTTCATCTGGACAAACCCCTCAACTTGTTTGGATATTTCGACGCTCAGAATTTTATTTCCGAATTCGAAAATTCATATTATCCATATCAAACGGAAGGGTTGGAATGGATATCCAAGCAGATTGACGGGGATTTTGCCGTTCAGACTGTGAACTTGATATTATGGGATTCTGGTACCTCTGTTCGTATTTACTACAAGCTGGTGTTTTTTTTGCGCAGAGAGGGGGGGCAATGGCGTCTGTACCATTTGCGTGGCCTGGCTATGTAAAAAAAAACCTGCGGCTGGTGATTACGATAGCTGTACTGTTGGTTCTGGTTTACACTTTACTGCCTGTGGGGGCTGAAAAGTCAGAAGCTGCTGTTATAGATTTGTTAAAAGAGAGAATTGCCAGGATCCAGCAAGATCTTAATTTTTTTTTGACGGATCTCACTTCGGATACCCGTCAGCGAGGCAAACAATTCGCAAAATCCTATCAATGTGACATTCAGCAGAGTAATGAGGTATTTGTATCGGTCAGACAAGGGAAAGTGACACGTTATTGCGGTGAAACCAGCTATTGGAGCACACAGGATGGTGAACCGGGTTCCTGGGGCTTACATGAGTACAGGGGAGAACTCTACTATCTCATGCGGCTTAGTGAGGAAAATTATTATAGTCGTTTTCTCTGGAATCAGAATGAACCGGAGCACCCCATTTTTTCTATTCCGATAGAAGGCTTGTCCGTGCGCCTGAGTCTGATAAAAGATATGCAGGTCAGGACGCCCAAGGTGCTTAATGACAACCACCATGTGACCTTGTTGGTTCCGCTGATTATTGATCAGGCCCAGGACCTGCTGATTAAGATAACCTTTAATGGATATACCATCAGTGGCGGGATTAACCCACGGGTCGACAAACTGCTGATGGGCTTTCTTCTGGCTGTCATGCTGGTGGTGTTTTTTTTGCGTTGGACCAATTTGGCTGAAACATCACTCCGTTGGCAGGGGCTCGTAGAAGAGTGGGCGTTACTGATGGTTTTGGCTCTTTTTTTGTCTTCTTTTTTTTCACTGACGACACCCAACAAATGGTTGTGGAATGGAACAGGGCAAATCAACCTGTTTTTATTACTGGCCGTTTTAACGGGTATACTTCGCTCATTGCTCTTTCTGGCCAATAATCATGTTATTCAGGCAAGGGCTTGGACTCTGTGGGCATCAGTACTTTTCGCATTATCACTCAAAGGTTTCCGTAAATTGGTTGCAATTGTTGAGTTCCCAAGTGACTTTATTTCGATGGAACCAGTTTTTCTGGTGATGTTGATATGTGGCGCAGCCCTTCTGGCCATACCCATATATCTGATGCATCTGGATCTGCTGCTGGAAAAAAAAAGAAATAAAGTTATGATTTTATTTCTGGTATCTGCTTTGTTTCTGGGCTTGTTTTATGCAGATGGTCCTGGATTGTGGATTCCGATTCTTCTGATTCTGACATTAAATCTGTTGTTCAACATTAAAAGTAAATGGATCTTTTTAAATATCCCCCTGATAGCCATCCTGCTGCATTCCGTCATTTTAGGGGAAGCACTCAGAGAAAAGACCTATTATATTGAAGACAACCTGAGCGCCATTTTTCTTAATCAGGGGAACTATGCCAAATCCATCGCTCGGGAAATGGTTCATGAAATCAACTCATCCTTACCAGATCTTCGTATTCTCTTTTATCCCGACGAAAATCAGATCGATCTGGCCCTGCTTTGGAAACAGAGCCTGGCGGCTAAGGAAAACATCCCATCCGGGATTTTTGTCTGCAATAGTCGTAATCAGGTGATCAGGCATGTGGCACATCTAATTCCTTTTTTAAATTTGGAACTGCCACAAGAGGCGCTTTTTCCTTTCTGGGCCATCAGCCAGACTGTTGCCAGCTTGTATGGTCGGCCCACATCAGTGGCCTATGCTGTCATACAGGTTTATGACGGAGGCCGCTTACTGGGTACAATTTATATTGAGGTCCTGAACATTTCCAGCCTGCTTCATCGGGATACATCTTCCCGGCATATCTTTGCCCTCAATCCCAGAATATCAGGTCATGAAATTGGTTTTTTTCGGGTTGATGAACAGGGGAAACTCATTGAGAATCCATTTCACGTCAGCTTTTTGCAGGAAGAAATCGATCAGGCATCTAAGCCGGAATGGCTGACCTTGAAAACGGAAAACGGGAACATTGTCTGTTACAGGTTCCCTTACGGAGATGATGAATCTATTTATATTTTTTATGCTGAAACGGCTTTTATCACGATCAGTGCAGAGTGGATCAAGCTGTCTCTGCTGCTTGGTTTATATTGTCTGTTTTTCATGGGATTCAACCCCATCAAGCAATTGGTTTTGCGCTATTATCAGACTTTTTCATTTAAGGTATTGCTTTTTCTGTTACTGTTGACTTTGGGGTCTGCCCTGGTTCTGGCCTTAAATGCCTTTAATTTTTATTATTCAGCCGGTACACAAAACCAGGAATTATTCTGGTATGAACAGGGGCGAGTGGCCCAGAATATGACAATCAATTTTCTGGAAAAAAATGGCGGCATTGACACCGAGTCACTGATATTACTGGGGCAGCTGCTTAACGGTGAACTGTCCGTTTACCAGGATGGCGGGCTGATAGATGCATCAAATTATCGCCGTATCATTGCAGGGGACATACCGGTTCTATTAAACAGCAGGATCAATCACCAGCTGACCAGTGGAGCAGAAGGGGTCGTTTTGGATCCGGAACGGCTGGTACCCAGGGTATACTATCGGGTCAATGACTACATTTATATGCTGGATCTTGAGGGAAATTGGCGCTTACGACAGTTTGAAAAAGATAAGTATACAGATTTTCTGATCAATATCCTTTTTCTTGTTGGGCTGATTGGCAGTTGGGTGGTGCTGTTTGTTCGTAACCATATCGTCAGCCCAATTACTGTCCTCAATACAGCCATGTCTGAAGTGGAGAAGGGGAATCTGGTTCAGCTTCCTCAAACGCCCAGAGAGTCAGAATTGAAACAGCTCTTTAACGGATTTAACGCCATGGTTTCCGGTGTGGCGGAACAACAGCGTTCGGTGTCTGATCTGGCCCGGATGAGAACACTGGTGAAAATGGGGCGTAGGGTTGCTCATGAGGTGAAAAATCCCCTGACCCCCATAAAATTGTCAGCGGAACAGATACAACGGGCCTTACTTGATCAACAGAGTGGTTATGAAGAAATGATCAGTCGGGCAGTTCAGTTCATTATAGAAGAGACAGATCATTTAAAACGGGTTTCATATGGTTTTTTGGATCTTTCAAAAATGGAAACCCTGGAACTGCAGGGATTTGATCTCATCGAGTTGCTGAAGCAGGAGATCTTTGCCTTTCAACAGCTTGCACCCCATATTGCTTTCACCCTGGAGTGTCAGCATAGCAATCTGACGGTGTGCCTGGATCGAATGAAAATCAAGCAGGTATGCAAAAATCTGATGCAGAACGCTGTGGATGCTGTCGGTGAAAAAGCCGGGAAAATTCGCCTTGGAGCAGAAAGGAACCAGGATGATAATGGCCAAATTACCTTATGGATCAGTGATGATGGGATTGGGATGAGCGAGGATTTGCAAAAACAATTATTTCAGGAAACCTTTTCATTGAAGGACAATGGATTTGGTATCGGATTGTTTATTGTCAAACAAGTCATTGAATTGCATGGAGGGCACATTCAGGTAGAAAGTGTTTTAGGGCAGGGGTCGAAAATACAGATTGTTGTGCCAGCATTAAAATGTTAAACACAGGTTATAAACCGTTGAAAAGGGGAGACCGGATAGCTGTTCTGGTTGCCTCATCTCCAATTGATGAAAGTCATATGCGTCAAGGGCATCACGTATTGACAGACCTGGGTTTGAACTATAGTGATGAACATGATGCCTTGTTTGGAGAACACTATCTGAGCAAAGCACCTCAAGACCGGGCGAACATCCTTGTGAGATTTCTCAATGATGACAACATTGACGCTGTCTGGCTGGCCCGGGGAGGGTATGGTGCCAACCTGATCTTGCCCTGCCTGGTGAAAACCAGCCCCCCAAGTTACCCAAAGCCGATATTTGGCTCTTCAGATGGGTGTTACTTACTATGGACCGTTATGGAAAAATGGGGCTTACCAGTATTTCTGGCGCCGATGATTTATGCCTCAATGACCCAGGAAGCTGGTTATGATCCTGCCAGTTTGAAATGGGCTCTCTTTGGAGAAGGGGGTGCGCCCTGTGTGCGCGGCCAATCTCTGGATAATTTTTCAGCTTTCGGCCTCTTACATGGTGGATGCCTCTCCATATTGGTCTCATTGATTCAGACACCCTTTATGCCGAACTTATCTGGAACGCTTCTCATTATTGAAGATATCAATGAGCGACCGTATCGTCTTGAACGGATGATGTGGCAGCTGCTGATGAGCGGTAGCCTGAAGGGCGTCAATGCGATATTGTTTGGCCAATTCCCAGCCTGTTTTAAAGATCAGGCGGAAAAAAAGCATTTTTATGGACGAATGGCTGAAATGCTGGGTTTGGCCTCTATTCCCTTCGCTTTTGATTTTGCTCTTGGTCATGCCAAAAAGATGATTACAGTCCCTCTGGGCGTTAAAAGCCGTTTGGATGTTTCCAAGCACAGAGCACATTTGAGTTTTGAAAACTTCATGTCCGAATGAATAAAGAGCGGAGCATAAGGAGAATTACGTGACAGATCTTTCAGGAAAAAAAGTTCATATGCTGGGTATCTGTGGCACTGGAATGAGTGCGCTGGCTGGTTTACTGCAGTCCCAAGGTGCTGTGGTCAGTGGTTCGGATACCCAATTTTACCCTCCCATCGGACCGATGTTGGGGAAAATGGGGGTCAGGGTTTTGCAAGGGTATGATTCAGAGCGTATAAACACCGAAATTAAGCTGTTTATTGTGGGTAATGTTGTGGGACGTGGAAATGCTGAAGTGGAGCGGCTGCTGGAAACAGGCTTTGCCTATGAATCGATGGCAGAAGCCCTCTACCGTTTTGTTATGGCTGAGCGTTCTCCGGTGGTGGTGGCCGGGACACATGGGAAAACGACGACCACGGCTTTTCTGGCCTATCTTTTTTCTTTTTGTGGCCAGAATCCAGGCTACTTTATTGCGGGTAATCCCGTCAACCTTGACAGTCATTACCATCTTGGCAGTGGAGAGCAGTTTTTTGTTGAGGGAGATGAGTATGAAACAGCTTTTTTTGATCGGTCCTCCAAGTTCCTTCATTACCGTCCCCGTGATTTGATTCTGACAGCTCTTGAGCATGATCATGTGGATTTTTTTCCGGAGGCTGCCGCATATCAAAAAAGTTTTGCCAATCTGATCAATACAGTCCCAGGGAATGGAGTGATTATCTACAATCAGGATTATCCAATGGCCCGTGAAGTGATTAAAGGGTCATTTTCGCGAACTGTTTCCTATGGATTTTCTAACGATAAAAGCAATGAGGTGATGATTGGTGTGGAATCTACTGATGGTGAAGGTATCTCCTTTTCAATTCCCTGGGGGGGGGTGAAACATCAGTTCAGAACACCATTATTGGGTCAGTATAATCTGTTGAACCTGTGCGCTGGGATATTGTATGGCTTCCTCAGGGGGCTGGATGTGAACCGGATCAGGGAGGCTGTCAGCATGTTCCAGGGAGTGGCGCGGCGCATGACCCGCTTGGGGCAAAGGGGGAATACCCTCTATTATGAAGATTTCGCTCACCACCCGACTGCTATTTCCGCAGCCATTCAAGCGGTTCGGGATGCTTTTCCCCATAAAGAGTTGCTGACTGTTTTGGAACCGCGCAGCTGGAGTTTGCGTCGCAACCGTTTTGCTGACAGTCTGTATGAATCGTTGAAACATGGCGATGAAACCTGGATTTGTGAAATCTATCAGAAAGAGAAGCTGGCTGAGGCTGAACGACTCGATGTCAATGATTTGGCTGAAAAACTGAAGCATAACGGCCAAAAGGCCTGCGTTGTGGCGAACCCTGAACAGATCTGGCAAGACCTGTTGGCATTGGATATTGAATCAAAGCGGGTGATTCTTCTGCTTTCTAACGGTGCCTTCGGTGGACTTCCAGGGAAGGTTCGATCCCTATGCGAATCAGTTGATCCAATCTAAGCTCAGTTCTTCAAGCCTGGATGTCAGTCTGTCCAGACCCGCTCCCTGACGCAGGATGGTGTAGGGTTCCCCCTTGCTGATGTCCAGAATGGTTGATGGGATCAGCTTGGGGAGATTGCCATCGTCAATAAGAATGTCAATTTCCGGGAACTGTTTGATAATCTCTGCTGGCTGATTCAATGGCCGTTCACCACTGTGATTGATTGACGTTGTGATCAATGGGGCATCCAAGCCGTCAATGAGTTTCAAAATCAGGGGTAAGTGGGGAATGCGGATTCCCAGAGTCGATTGATACTGATTGGCCGGAATTCTATAAGCAGGTATCAGATTCACAATCAAAGTGTATGGGCCGGGCAGTATGGAATTGAGAAGCGAGGCTTCTTTTTTATTGCTGTAGGAAATAATGGAGGTCAGCATGGCGAATGATCCCAAGGCAACAGAATAGATCTGGCCTGATGGCCTTTTTTTCAGTCGATTAATTGTCTGACAAACCGTCGGCTCATCTGCCCGTCCCCCAAGTCCATAGATCGTATCGGTCGGGTAGGCCAGGATCTGTCCTTTTTGCAGTGCCGTAATCAGCTCACGATGCACATTCTCCTGGCTGAGAAGAGGATAGGGAACGATACGCATCGGGTTATTGTTAGTCGTTCTCGAGATTATAGGCCAAACGGTAGGCTGGGAAAAAGGATTTTTTATACTGGGAAAAAAGCTTCTCCATGATTTTGAGCTCACTGCTCATTGATACGTCTTTGTCGCTGAGCATTTCCCAAACCATATCCAAGAGATCTTTTTTCTGGGGGTAGGTATAAACGGAAAAGAGGTTATCTTCCAGACCGGCAAGACTTGCGGCCGATGAAAGTGCCTCCCAGAGTCCACCCAATTCATCGACTAGCTTAATGGAATGGGCACGAGTGCCCGACCATATCCGACCCTGAGCCACGGCATCCACCTCTTCATAACTCATTTTTCTGGAAGAAGCCACTTTGTTGATAAATTGTTGGTAGAGGTGTGTCATCATGCCTGTTATCCGTTCTTTTTCATCGGAGGTGAAGTTGCGATAATCAGAAAACATATCGGCGTAGGTTGATGTTCTGACTGTTTCTTTGGTGATACCGATTTTATCGTAAAAACCCTTGAGATTGAATTTTCCAAACAAGACTCCGATGGAACCGGTGACGGTTAGCTGGTTGGAGACGATGTGATTGGCTGGCATGGAGATCCAGTATCCTCCAGATGCAGCCATACCTCCCATCGATATGACCAGAGGTTTTTCTTTGGCCAGGAGTTCAGCTTCCCGGTAGATAAGGTCTGATGCCAAGGCAGATCCGCCCGGGCTGTTGACACGCAAAACGACCGCTTTGATGCGGGGGTCTTTTCTCAGACGTCTCAGCTGAGCCGTGATGGAGTCGGACCCCATAATTTTGTCACCGAAAAGGCCTCCCTTGCCACTGGGCCCCTGGTGGATTTCTCCTTCGGCGAACAGGACTGCGATGGCATCTTTTCCGGAGAAAGGTTTGGGTGTACTGGTTTTCATATAGGTCTCAAAAGAAAACGTCTTAGCCTCTTTATAACCTGCCAGCTCCAGTACTTCATCGGGCTAGCAGATGCCGTCCAGCAGGCCTGCCTCAAGATAGGATTCGTTGCTGATGGGAGAGTCCTGTACGATGTCTTCTACACTCTGCTCAGGAATGTTTCTATTGATGGCCATTTGCGCAACCATGGTCTTATGCAGGTCGCCGAAGAACTGGGAAAAGGATTCACGGTGTTCCTTTGTCATTTCGGTGTGAGTATACATATTCGGGGCAGTTTTATAGGCGCCCACGTGGAAAAATTCGCTTTCAATGCCGAGCAAGTCGAGTGTTTTCTTGATGAAGGTTGCCTGACCGGCCAAGCCGCTGATCAGAAGATCGCTGCCTTTGAAAGTGTAGACTTTATCGGCGAAAGAGGCCAGGTAGAGGTCCCGAAGATCGCCATTAACTAAAAAAGCCATGACCGGTTTTTGAGAAGTTTTCTTAAAATGACTGACCAGGTTGCCGATCTCTTCGAAGACTGCACTGTTTCCACTGAGGTTGTCGATATTCAGCAGAAGACCCTGAATGCGATGGTCAATTTCTGCCCGGCGTATATTGAGCCAAAGATCGGCAAGGGTCAGCTTTTTTTCAAGTGGGCTGGTCTCATGTTCAGCTATATGCTGGTTGAGGTCTATTGCCAGGAAGCTTTGATTGGGTACAGCTGGTTCACTGTTGAACTGAAAATACAGAAAACCTCCGATGAGAAAAATAAAAATAAAAAAGACTGCAATAACCAGAAGGGTGATTAATAATCCGCGTTTCATTGGGCTATGGTACTCCTGTCGCCTTGAATTCTCTTGAAGGCATCATCGAATTTTGCAAGCAACTCGGGTAATTATTGATTTTCAGGCGAAATATCATTCTCATTATACTTCAAAATCAGGAAAATGGTTTTACCATTTTTTTGTGTGGAGCAGAAAAGAGAGACTGATAGCCTGCCTGAATGCGATGCTGGCTGAAATCAGATCCGGGCTTAGGGGCAGGTTGACACCCTGGCAATATTGCGTTGTTCTCTCCAACGGAGTCTGATTATCTGCATCTCCAAATGAGAGGGTAATATGGGCAGAGTTAGACTGCAGCGGCAGAACCGGCCTGTCTTTATCAAGAGCGACAGGCCCAAGGGCACGGATGATGATTTTACCCTGATCACCATCAATCTGATTCGTGTCGTCAGGTGGTTCTGATTCAAGCCATTCCACTGAGGAGTTGAAACCATTCAATAAAGTGATGTATGGCTCAAAACAGGCTCTGTCAGAAGGTGAAATAATAATCATCATTCCCGGATAAGACTCTTCATTGCTGGCTTTACTGTCTGTATCATTCTGATGGTGGCGTGATAAGGCGTGCAAATCCAGGAGGGGGTTGATGCGTGCATTTTGATCTGTCCAGCAGGCCAGCAAGCCATGAATGCCAGACAGGTCTGGAGGCGGGGGAGTCAGTTCATCGTTTGGGACTGTCAGAACACGTCCGGCCTCATCAGTCGGTATCGCAACGGTATGCCCAAACAGGTTGAATAAGATCAAATGACTGCTTGGTAACGAAAAGATTCCCTCTTTTGATAATTCTCTTCCCAGCAGGACTGAACGGCTAAGGAGTGGGATTTTTTGGTTTTGGACTACAACCCACGATGAGAAAATCCCAGATGCGGTGCTTTCTGTCAGTAGGGGGACTGTCGGAATGATTTTTTGCACGTAGTGCAGGGGAAGCAGAAAAGGGTACGGGGTTTGACTTGTGTGAAGGAAAGAAAACATGTCAAAATTCTATTTGACTTGGCTTTGTTTGTCAATTGTAAAAAACGTCTCGGTAAACTTGACAAATTGACGATTCTACCGGAATATACAGCTTTAAGGAAAGCCAATATGAAGGATTTGCGTATTAAAGATGTAAAGCGGAATTCCCCCGTAACCATCAAGGTAGATGGCAATCAGTTGACTGCTTATCCAGGCGAGACGCTTCTGGCGGCCATGATTGCCAACGGCCTCCGGGTACAAAAAGAGAGTCCGGTCCTCCAAGAGAAAAGAGGTGGTTTATGCGGTATGGGGGTTTGTTATGAGTGTTTGGTGACTGTGAACGGTCGTCCCAATATTCGTGCCTGCATGTGTGAGGTTGAAGCGGGTATGGAGGTGAGCACCTGATGGCCAAACATAATATTGATTTGCTTATTATTGGAAGTGGTTTTGCCGGGATTGCTGCGGCAGCAGAATTTAAAAATTCCCGTCTCAGGGTGGCTGTAGTCGATGAAAACCTGCATGTTGGCGGTCAACTTCTAAGAACGATTCCCCAAAACCTCGGCAAGAAAGAGCGTTTTAGACCGGATTATGTCAAGCGAATTGGTTTCTCTTTCATTGAAGCGGCCAAACAGAACCGAATAGATATTTACAATAACACCAGAATTCTGGCTATCTACCCTGATCGGAGAGTGTTGATTGAAAGGGAAGGAAAAAGGGTTGAGGAATTGTGGTGTGGGGCCATTATCATAGCCACCGGTGCCCGGGAACGTTATTTGCCATTCAAAGGCTGGACCTTACCGGGGGTTTATTCGACAGGTATGGCTCAAGTGCTGATGAAAAGTTCTGCGGTGCTTCCGGCAAATCGGGTGGTGGTGGCCGGAACCGGTCTTTTCCTTTATTCGGTGGCATATGAACTGGTAAAGAATGGGGCCAAGGTTCCGGCTGTTTATGAACAGAGTCCTCTTTTGGATAAATTGCAGCTGATGCCCGCCCTGATGCATCAAGTATCGAAAGCCATTGAAGGGGCTCGTTTTATGAGCCGGCTTTTGTTCTCAGGCACTGCGATGCGCTTTCGGCATCGGGTTATTGAGGCCCGTGGCAGTGGCTCTGTCGAGTCTGTCGTGCTTGCCCGGGTTGACCAACATGGGCGAACCATTCAGGGAAGTGAAAAGATCGTGCCAACCCAAGCTTTGGCCATTGGCTATGGTTTTGTCCCCAATGTGGAATTGCTGCAAATGGCGGGTTGCCAGCTTGACTACGATGTTGAGAAGGGGGGCTGGGTCGCCGTTACTGATGATCATTTGGAAACCTGTGTCTCATCTGTCTATGCCGCCGGAGAAGTGACGGGTATCGGTGGAGCATTAAAGTCTATTAACGAAGGTCGTCTGGCAGCTCTGTCGATTCGTGAACAGATTGGTGAAGTGCCCAGTCGACTGGCAGAAAAACAGCGCAAGAAGCTTCTTTGGCAACGGTCCCATCACATGGAATTTGTGCGTCTCTTCAATGGATTGTATCGAATTCCGGTTGCAGCCTATGATGACGTCCCGGATGAAACCATTGTTTGTCGTTGTGAAGATGTCACCGTTGGGGCGGTAAAGGATGCCATTCGATTGGGATTGAAGACGCCTGCGGCCTTGAAGCTGGCGGTGCGAACGGGGATGGGCAATTGTCAGGGGCGGACCTGTGGTGCGATTCTATTTGATCTGCTCAGCGGTATCGGTGGTACTTCAGCGCTGGATTTACAACCATTTTGCGTCAGGCCCCCCATTAAACCGGTCAGTATTGCCTCACTCATCAATCCGGTTTCTTAAAAAAAAAGGATCTCCATGCGATCTCTTGGATATTTTTGGGGGTGGGGCATTGCACCACCCCCCCACATCATTCTTGAGATATCGGCCGTAATAAAGAATTGTATCCCGAAGTTCATGAGCTGATTAAAATTCACATTTCTGAATTTTGAAGCGGAGAATAAAAAAAAAGAGGAAGCATACAGCTTCCTCTTTTTATGGGTAATTGAGAAATTAAAACTTCAGACGGTAGCCAAGGTGAATCTGATGCTCATGTTCAAAGGTCAGACCTTCGCCGATGCCTATGCGCAGTTCACCAAAGAGTGAGCCAATGCTGCTGGCTTTGCTGTACAAATCATAGGCCAGGGAGAACAGTACATCAATATCTGAGTTGTATCCATCGCGAAGTTTTGAACTGATGCCGACACCACCACCCAGAGAAAAAGCATCGAGGTGCAGGTTCAGTTGCAGGTTGGACAGGAAATAATGGTAGAAGGGTTCACCCGCCAGATTGATGCCGCCACCCACTAAGGCCATGATATCCAAGGTCTCCGGGACCAGGAAATAAGCCAAGCCGAATCGGGCACCCAAAGATGAACCGTGGGAGCCTTTGGTCAGGCCCACAAAGCCATCTGCAACCCAGTACAATAGTTTCTGAACTTCAAAGCTTTGCTCACAGTTGTTTGAGGATTGAGCATTAAAGTCGTCCGTAACTACGAGTTTGGCTGTGAAAAGACCAGGGGTTTTACATTTTCTGTCCCATTTCAGCGGATCAGTCGTGACTGTCAAGCTATCAACCACTTCACCTTTTTCGGAAACGATGGTAAAGGCAGCCTTAACCACTTTGCCATCTTTGTCGGTGGAAGCACTGGCATCCAAGGAAATATTTTTTCCAGCAAACGCTTTTTGGGGCATAATACTCAACGAACATTCCGGTGGATAATTGATATAAAATTCACCAGCACACACGTTGCTGGAAGCCACGCCATCCTGGTTGAACACTTCTGCTTTAACCAGGTATTTACCAGCTTCTTTGGCTTTGAATGAAAATTCAGGATTTCCTATGGTTAATTCTTGTGTTTCAACCACAGAGCCATCTTCTTTCTCAACCCGGACCTTCATGGTCTGGGCACATTTTGAAGCGCTCAGATCAATAGTGATTGCTTCATTGATGTTGGCTTTTTCCGGACTGACTTTGACATCGCAAACTGGCTGACTGTTGTGTGCTTCGATGTAGCCGACGTTACCGCAAGCTTTGGGAATAAAGAATTTATACGATTTGCAATCGTGTATAGCGTTTACTGTGAATACAGGCAGTGTTTTATTGGCTGCCCATACGATGTCTCTGACGACCTTTACCTTGTTGCTCTGTTTGAACATCATCCATTGGATGGCCAAGCCTTTGGGCATGACATCCTCGCTGATTCCGTCTTCATTAAGGGCGTTCATGAATGAAGGGAAAACCTGGCCGAGTCCTGCTGCTTCAAATCCAGTCCGCAGTTCTTCACTCTGAGCGCTGAATGCTTCTTTCAGGGCTTCTACCGTGGGTGTACCTCCCTTAACAAAGGGATGACGCCCTACCTGGTACAATTTTCGGCTGGTTGCAAATGAATCAAAGGTAAAAAGGAACAGTATTGCGCAAATCAAAACGATCGTTTTCTTTACTCTCATCTTAGGGCCTCCTCGCATATGTTTAGTGAAAATATTTTACTAAATAACTTATCCGTTGTCCAAAAATAATTCAGACATCGGGATGAAAACGGGTCTTTCAATTGTGAATTCCCCTTACACATTTTTTATTTTGTTATTCTGCCATAACTGAAATAAAATGTCGAATGATTTGTTAAAATTTTTTTAGTACTACTCCCAGTCAGGCGGAGTTGATTGTTTCAACAATTCAGGATTCCATTTGCCCCTGACAAAATCAAGCTTTTCCTGCCTGGCCATATCTGTTATGGCCATAAAAAGAAGCTGAGACAGGTCTTCCATGATTTCCGGGGTGATGTTGGTGATATTGTCATAGGGGGTATGATAGCGGTAAGTTCCTGCTCCACCGGCATCACCGAATGCCCCAAAGGAAAGAACCGGGATGCCGTAGTAGTCAAAAAATACGGCATCCTGTCTTGGACGTGAAAGGTTCTTGTTATATCCACCCTTCATGATCCGATGGATAAAAGCATGGTTGGATTTCTCCAGATATGAGAAGAAATCGGGATAGTTTTCGGAAAAACCGACATGAAAACTATGGCCGGAACCCACCCCATCCATATTAATAAAACCCACAATATTATCGAGAGGAATTGTCGGGTTTTTAAGGAAATACTGTACTCCTTTGAGGGCAGCTTCTTCTGCACCGATGAAGAAAAAAACGATTGAGCGTTTTAATTTCAGATCCAGTTTTGTCAGTGCCCGGGCGACTTCCAATGTGACTGCGACTGAAGAGGCATTATCTCCGGCACCTGGCATAATAACCGGACATTTTCCCATGAAGTCAAGATGCCCTCCCAACATGATGTATTCATTTTTCAGGGATGGATCAAAACCTTCCAGGTAGCCGATTACGTTGGCAGTTACTCCGTCAGGGTGATGCCTGGTAACATTTTTTATGGAGATAATTTTGTTGGTTCGAAATGATTGTGGCTTGAGATCTGTTTTGATTTTATCTATGACTTGATCTGCTTTTTTGCCTGTGCCAGCGAAAAGATCATTCATAATAACAGTGCCGATATGTGAATAG
>Ga0105099_10001253_pt1 | contig 16146 bp, 17 predicted proteins | sample PPLLak3cmMay2015_2_FD_79138 | JGI IMG/M metagenome (GOLD analysis project Ga0105099, IMG submission 79138) | Freshwater sediment microbial communities from Prairie Pothole Lake near Jamestown, North Dakota, USA - PPLs Lake P8 Core (1) Depth... | ecosystem: Environmental > Aquatic > Freshwater >... | reverse complement strand
GAGAGAGCGGATTTTCATCGCCACATCCCCTGCAATTCGTCCGGCTGCCGCCGCTGCCACATGGCGCGTGTTGGTGAATACGGCAAGGCCGGAAAAGAGGCGGCCGTTTTCAGAAAGTTCCGGAACGTCAGGGCCAGTCAGATAAACGGAACCTACGACCGAACAGAATTGAACGCCGGTATCCGCCGCACCGGTGAGGTCATCGGCAATGACGGCGATTTCCAATTCGCAGCTCATGGCTGTCCCGATCGCGGCGCCGGGCCAATGGGCAGCATGTCAGGAGCGTGGGTCAGAACGGTGATACGGGCCCCGGACCCCTGACGCCGCAGCGCCTCATTAATGGCCCAATCAAGGCTCGCAGCATGGGTATGCCCAAGCCTTGCTTTGTCGCCGGCGGGAATTCCTGGTGAGTATGTAATTACCGATGCTTTTTCCCGCACCAATGCCCATGCAACCGCCAGGGCTGCTGCGACACCGTTCCTGATTTCTCCGCTGCGGTAGGCGTTCCTGATCCTGGCCGCGGACCAGGCTGTAAAATCGAGCAGTTCAGTATGCACGGGGCTAACTCCCTCGGGAGCGGGTGTGCAGAGGATGATTGTTCCTCCCTGTTTGATCATCCTCTGCGCCGGGTATTGGGCTTTGTGGGATTGCCAGAAGTCCAGATCGCAGGGGCAGGAATTGGCCAGAACAATATCCGGAACCTCATGATAAGCCACGCCGTAGATTTTGCGGGCAAGCTTAACACCTTCAAGGAAGGCGGAACGCATCTCTCCGTAAAAGATGCCGGCAATTCCGCCGTTTGGATCCATGACCACATTGAATATGGTCTTCATTCCCACCTTGTCTGCCATGTCGTCCATATCTTGACGAACCGGATTCTTCTCAAGACCCAGAAAGGAGTCTCCACCCCCCCCGCATGACAACATGTGTGTTTCAGCGGTCGTCCTTGCTCCGCAGATTCCGGGCTGGATGATCTTCGAGGAACCTGAGAATCCCGGAATGTGATGGGGAACAATAGCCCCCAGGCCGATTACAACATTCGCTTCGGCAACTGCCCGATTGACCTGAAGCGGTGTGCCGCAGGCGGAAGCGCCCAGGTCGATGAGGGTATCCGGGTTTCGCCATTCATGATTAAATACTCTGATACGCCTGAAAACATCAGGTCCCACTTTTGCTTCCATTTCAGCTTCGGTCATGTAGCGGTGCGTTCCCAAGGCCATGATGCATGAAATACGCTCATCAGGAACTCCGGCGCCGTTAAGGCGGCAGAGAAGGGGAGGAATCATACGGTCAACTGGTGTGGAGCGGGTGTTGTCATCACTGACAAGAAGGACCCGATCCGAAGGTTTCACCCGGTTTTCTATAGGCTCCTGGTTGATCGGATGGCTCAGGGCCTGTTCGATTTCAGCCGCCAAATCTTTGATACATTGACCGGGCTTCGGGCTCAGGACTTCAGCCAGATTCCTGTCCGGCACGTCCAGCCGAAAGAGTTTTCCATCAAAGGGGATGGTAAACTGAGTCATATGGCAAGCCTTTGTATAATTATTTTGATCTGACATGGGTATGCGGCTTATGCGTTCTGCCGGACAATTTGTCCGAAACCTGTCAACGCCCCCAGATAGTCTACATAAGATCACACAGGCGGATACGATATAAGCCTTCGTGAATAGTCATCTTCTGGGGCTGTATGAAACCGATGGATGCGAATCTGCCGCCGCAATCGAAGTTACAGCTATAATTCCGTCAGATCGCATAAGCCGCATACCCATGCCGGCAAGGTAAAAATTTATATTATTCAAAGCTCTCATGGCTCTTCCAATTTCAAGGCAACAGGCAATTGCTTTTGGTCCGGCTCAGGATCCGGTTACCGGCAATGCTGTTGCCGGAGACACCATGCCGGTTATTCATAGACTGCGCCCCGGATTGCCGACCCGACCAGGCGGCGATAACGCTCCAGAAGACTTCCCTTTACCAGCGCAGTGTGATCCGGAACACGCCAGTTCTTTTTACGGCGCTCAATCACATCCTGAGATACTGCCAGGTCGATCTTACCCGCCGGGATGTCGATCGAGATTATATCTCCTTCCTCCACTAAGGAGATCGGACCGCCCAGGTATGCTTCGGGCGATACATGTCCCACGCATGCTCCCTGGGTTGCGCCAGAGAATCGCCCATCAGTGACCAGGGCCACGGACTTGCCCAGTCCCATCCCGATGATGGCGGATGTGGGAAGAAGCTGCTCCCGCATGCCGGGACCGCCTTTTGGCCCTTCGTAGCGGATCACCACCACATCTCCTGGCTGCACCTTACCGCCGAAAATTGCCGCAAGCGCCGTCTCCTCCTGTTCGAAAACTCTTGCAGGCCCGCTGTGTTTCAGCATTTCGGGCGCTACTGCCGCTTTTTTGACCACCGATCCTTCGGGCGCCAGGCTGCCGTACAATACGGCCAGCCCGCCTGTTTTGCTCAGCGGGTTTTTCACAGGCCGGATCACATCATAATCCAGAATCCGGCGCGCGGCCAGATTCTCACCCATGCTCCGTCCGGTCACCGTCATACATTCACCGTTTACCTTGCCGTAATCCTGGAGCTCCTTCATCAAACCGGCAACACCCCCCGCGTTGTAAAAGTCGAGCGGAAAGTGCCGGCCTGCGGGCTTGAGCAGGACAAGATGCGGCACCTGTGCGGCAGCCCTGGTAAACTCCTCCAGACTGATCGATAGGCCTGCTTCGGCAGCGATTGCCGGAAGGTGCAGGCACGTGTTGGTTGATCCGCCGACGGCCATGTCCACGGCAAGCGCATTTTGAAACGCGGCAAATGTCATAATCTCCCGTGGAAGAATATTCCTGTTATGCAGATCCATTATCTGCCTGCCGGCCCGTCGGGCTATTGCCATCCTGGCTCCGGAAGTGGCCGGAGTAAGGGCATTGTCGGTAACAGCCATGCCCAGGGCTTCGGCCATAATGTTCATGCTGTTGGCAGTGCCCATCATCGCGCAGGCGCCAGGTCCCCATACCGCCACCTCTTCAAAATCCGCCAGTTCTTCAGGCTGCATCTTTTCCTGTTCCACCTGCCCCTCGGCTTCCATAAGATCAGTATAGCAAACACGCTTGCCGCGGAAGCAACCGGTGTCCATGGGCCCGCCCGCTACGAGAAGCGCCGGAATGTTCAGACGAGCCGCCGCCATTAACATTCCCGGTGTGATCTTATCACAGTTGGTCAGCAGCACCATCGCGTCAAAGGCGTGCGCAGTGATCATTATTTCGATAGAGTCCGCAATGAACTCACGGCTGGGCATGGGCATCCGCATACCCTTATGGCCTGTGGCAAGACCATCGCAGATCGCAATGGAAGGAAATTCCAGAGGCGTGCCGCCTGACTCGGCAATGCCGAGCTTGATGGCCTGGCACAGTATATTGAGGTGAATATGGCCGGGCATTAATTCGTTGAATGAATTAACCACGGCAACCAGCGGCTTATCCAGATGCTCCTGCCGCCAGCCCATGGAATACAGGAGCGAACGGTGAGTGGCGCGATCCACGCCTTTGGTCATTATCGATGAACGCAAAGGGCCGCGCAGGCGTTGTTCGTTTGACATCGAAGAGTTCCTTTCGCAATAATTCTTCCGCAGGTATAATCCCGGCGGCAGCCTGCTGCTATGAAACGATCATAAAATTATATCACAATAACATTATTACAAAAATAGCCTCAGTGCCCCATAAGAAGACGCGGCAGAAACGTGCTGAGCCATGGCACGTAGGTCACTATGGCCAGCACCAGCAGCGATACAAAAAACGGAGCCCAGATGGCCTTCCCCAGACGGTCGAGGGCCATGCCCGTAATTCCGCATACCGAAAAGAGCACAGCGCCGACCGGCGGCGTAATCAGGCCCAGCACCAGGTTCAGACAGATAACAATGCCCATGTGGACCGGGTCTATTCCCATAGCGGCTGCAATGGGGGCCAGCACCGGCGTTACGATGACAATCGCCGGAGCGGTCTCCATGGGTATACCGACGATAATCAAAAAAATGTTGACGAGAAAAAGGAAAAACCAGGGAGATGGGCTCAAACTTGTTATCCATGTGACCAGTAATTGCGGGATCTGGTCCACCGCAACGACCCAGGCGAAAGGCTCGGACATGGCAATAAGCAGCATCACCATGCCTGATTCCAGGCCGGAGCGCAGAAGAACTTTGGGAAGATTTTTAATTTTAAGTTTACGGTAGAAAAAAGCTCCCACAAGGGCGGCATACACCACTGTAACACCGGCGGCTTCGGTTGGCGTAAATATACCGCTCAGTATGCCTCCCATGATCAAAACCGGCATGAACAAGGCCGGCAGGGCTCTGTATGCGGCGGTAACGATCTCCTTAAACGGGGTCCTGGGATCTTGTGGATATTTTCGCTTTGTGGCTACAAAGTACATGTAGACCATCAGGGCCGCAGCCAGCACAATGCCGGGCATCACGCCGCCTAAAAACAGCTCGCCGATCGATACGCCGGCAGTTACACCGTAGATTATAAATGGGATACTGGGCGGAATTATGGGGCCCAGACATGCGGCCGTGCAGGTCAGAGCTGCGGCCACATCATCGTCATAGCCGGCCTTTTTCATAGCCGGAATCATGACAACGCCAATAGCAACGGCCGTGGCCACTGCGGCGCCTGAAATCGCCGCAAAGATAGCACAGGCAAGGATTGTAGCAAGCCCCAGCCCGCCGCGGATATGACCCAGCAGCAAACGGGCAAAACGAACAAGGTCGGGAGTTATGCCACCCTCATTCATGAGGTTTCCGGCCAGCATGAATAGCGGTATGGCAAGAAGCGGGAAGCTGGTCAGTCCGCCAAAGGTGGTCTGGATCAGCGTTGTGATGGGCATATTGCCGCTGGCCAGGGCATAGGCAAGGGCGCAGCCTCCCAGCGCAACGACGATGGGCGCGGAGACACACAAGAGTCCTATGAAAGCTGACAAAAATACAATCATTTCTCCGCTCCTTTTCCGCCCAGGCCGAGGAACGCCAGAAATTCCTCCAGAGAGATAAAGAACATCATGAAGAAGCCGACCGGCAGCGAAGCATAGGGATAACTCATCACGAGGCCGATGGCCGGCGAGGTCTGTTTGGCGTTATAGACCGTCTGATATAGCCCATACCAGAACATGGCCCCGAAGAAAAACAGCGTGCAGAGGTAGCTCACAAGTTTCAGCGTTTTGGCAACGGCCGGTGGCACCGACTCCACTACCGACGTCATGCCTATCTGGTATCCTTTTTTCAACCCCACCGCGCCGCCCATCATGGAGGCCCAGGCGAGAGAATAGGTAGAGACCTCGCCGGACCAGATGCTCATCTTCTGGAACACATAACGACCGATTACCTCATAAGGGATGACGACGGCAATAATGGCCATGAACAGAATCGTCCCCCAGCTTCCCAGTTTTACAAACCATTCGTTTAAGACCTGCAATGCGCGCATTCCATACTCCAGGACATATCAGGATTCTAATCCGGCTAACGATTGCTCCGGCTGTCCGGCGTTGTCACATAAACGATAAGGCGCCCTTCTTTTCAAAGGGAAGGGCGCCGGTAATAAAAAGATTATTTCGCGTTCATGATGGCTTCAATCTCGGCCTTGGGAAACTCGCTGCTGAAGGCGGCATATGTGGGCGCCATGGCCTTCTTAAAGCTCTCCCGGTCCACGTCGCGCACTACGGTGACACCCTTTGCGGTCATCTCCTTTAATTTCGCTTCCTCGGCATCGCGGTTGACCTTCCGCTGGAACTTTCCCGCCTCATAAGAAGTTTTCAGGAAAAGTTCCTGGTCGGCCTTGGGCATGGCATCAAATGTCTTCTTGCTCATCAGGAAAGGAGATGGGGAGTAGACATGCGCTGTCAGAGAGAAATGCTTCTGGCCCGCATCCCAGAACTTGGCGCTGTAGAAAACAGCGATCGGGTTCTCCTGTCCGTCAATAACCTTCTGCTGCAGCGCAGTGAACACTTCACCCCAGGCCATCGGAGTAGGATTCAGACCTGCATCCTTCCATGCTGCCAGGTGTATCTTGTTTTCCATGGTCCTAATCTTCAAACCTTTGGCATCCGCGGCCTTCTTTACATCAATTTTGGAATTGGTAAGATGGCGGAACCCGTTTTCCCAAAAAGAGAGGGCTTTTATATTGGCCTTCTCAAAGTCGTCAAGCAACTTGCGACCGATAGGACCGTCCATCACAAGGTCCACATGGTTAAAGTCTCTAAAAAGAAAAGGAAAATCGAGAATGTTGATGGACGGGCTGAATCCGCCCAGAGGCCCGGTGGAGGTTACCAACAGGTCGATGGCGCCCTGCTGGATGCCTTCGGTCATTTCGCGCTCGCCTTTGCCCAACTGGTTGCTCGGATATAGTTTGATTTCTATACGGCCATTGGTTCTTTCCTTGATCAGGTCTGCGAACTTCTTTGCCCCTACCATGTACGGATGATCCATGGGCTGAGTAGAAGCCAGCTTCATGGTGGCCCTGTATTCAGCCGATGCCGGCCCAATCCACATAACAACCAGTATCAGTGCGAGACACAAAAACATTGTTTTCTTCATGTAAATTCCTCCTTGCTAAATAATGGTGTTTATACCTAACGTTAAGAGCTTCGTAAATAGCCCGTCTGCTTCGCTGCGCTTCATCCTTTGAGATCCGCCAAACATGCATTCGGAACTTTTTACTTAGCCGGCCACTTTGACGACTTACTGCTAAATGATCAATGTACTATCGTACCCCCGTTCCTGCCAGTATCGGGAAGGTATTTGCGCCCTGCGGCATGACCGTAATTAACGGCTTATCCGTGCCGCAACTCTTATAAGCCAGTCTCAGGGCGTCCTCCATGTTGCTTACCGGGTATACCCCTGCCTTCCTTGCAAGCTCAAGGTTTTCCTGGCGGGTGAGGAGAATTATAGTGCCTTTCCTGCAATACTCCAGTTGGCGAAGCGCTACCCACCCGGAGATCAGAAAATTGGACCTCACAGCCTTATCCATTTCAAAAAATGTGGGGTGATTAAACCAGTCAAAGAACTCCTTTGGCTCATCAATGTCGGGACATTCACCCAGAATCACGGCCGCACCGCCCGGCTTCATTGCATACACGGCATTGTCAATGGTCTTCTGCGTCTGGTACAGGTTGATGTCCCTGGGGTATCCACCCGCGCTGGCGATGACTATATCCGCCTGCGCATGAATCTCCACTCCGAAGATATCATCTACCATTCGTGTGGCTTCAAACCAGGCCGAAATCCAGTTGCCGGCAAAAATGCCTGCAATATCCCCGTCAAGATTCGGAACCACATTCACGATGAAGTCCGGTTTCACAAAGGCGGCAACTTCCATCATATCCTCATGCGCAGGGTTTCCTGTCGTCATTTTGTTTGCCGCCAGAGGACTTGAACCTGCGCCTGCCTCACTCTGCATGGCCCACATGTGACTCTGCTGGATCGTTCTTAACGAGGAAACCCCCGGCATGATGCTTTTCCGTCCACCGCCGTATCCCACCATATAGTGGTAAATAACACCGCCGGTGAGAATCACCCTATTTGCCTCGGCAACGATTCTGTTGACGGCCACCTCTGTTCCCCGGCTGGTCCTGCCCAGATAGACCATATTTTTGCTGTCCCAGGCATTGTGATTGACCACCCGAACCCGGTGGCAGACACCCTCGCTGCAAAGTTCCATAAACTCTTCGGGAGTGTTTTGCCGGTGCGCCCCTACGGCAATTATCACGGTCATATCGTCATCAGAAATCCCTGCCGCCTGCAAATATTCCAGCAGCAGCGGCAGAACCTCAGCGTTGCGCTGCCACCCGCGGGTAATATCGCTTACCATTATGGCTATTTTATTGCCGGGATTGACCAGTTCCTTCAGTGGCAGGCTGTCAATGGGATGATCCAGGGCGTGACGGTAAGCCGCAGATAGATCGGTCGGGGCTTTTCGCTCACGGCCCACGAGTTCATAAAGAAGTTGCTCTTCGGGAATGGTGAAATCAACATCTCCTTTACCATACTTCAAAATGAAGCGCTTCTCGGCCATATTTTATTTTTTCCACTCTGCGGCCAGCTTCTCGGTCTCTCCCTCCGCCATCCGGTAGATATGCTCTTCGCCAGGGAAGGCCCCTTTTCGCACTTCATCTATGTATGAGGCAAATACCTTCCGGTACTCGCCGGCTACATTGCCGTAACGTTTCACGAACTTGGGCGTAAATGCCTGGAAAAGACCAAGGATGTCAACGCAGATCATGACCTGGCCATCGCAGTCTCCCGCCCCGATTCCGTATACAGGGATGGGAATCTCCCGACAGATGACCCTGGTGACCTCGGGTGGCACTCCCTCCACCAGCACGGAGAAGGCCCCAGCCTCGTAAACCGCTTTTGCATCCTCGATAACGGCCCGTGCGCCTTCGGCTGTGCGCCCCTGTGCCCTGAAACCGCCGAGAGCGCTCGAGCTTTGGGGCGTCAACCCCACGTGCCCCATCACCAGCATGCCTCCGTCGGAAATAGCCCGGATGATATGAGCGACGCGTGTGCCGCCTTCCAGCTTAACGCAGTCCACACCGGCCTCCTTGTAAAAACGAATGGCGTTTCGGCAAGCGTCCTCAATTCCTGCCTGGTAAGAGCCAAAGGGCATATCCCCGATCAGGAAGGTATTGGGCGCAGCCCGGCGGACGGCCTCGGCGTGATAGATGCACTGGTCCATGGTGACCGGAATAGTGCCGGGATAGCCATAGACGGCCATTCCAAGGCTATCGCCCACAAGAAGCATGTCCATGCCGGCCTCTTCCGCCAGCTGAGCAGTGACATAATCATATGCGGTAATCCAGACTGCGCGTTCTCCCTTTTCTTTCATGCTTTGCAGATCAAAACGTGTCAATTTTCTTTTCAACGGGTTTTCTCCTTTCCCGATATCAATATAATGTTTCTTTAGCTCTTAATGGTCTCATCTGTGCGGCTATCGATATATTTATACTCCGCTTTTCCATCCTGAGCTGACTTTTCCATTCCTTTTTTTCTATATATTTACTTTAGCGCCATCCCCGATCAAGATCTTTTGTCCAAGGCTCTTTGATAAAGCCTTGGCAAATCTGGCAACATCTCCGCCCATTTTCTCAAACATGGAAGGTTTGATTCTTATTGAAGGGCCTGCTATGCTCAAAGAATAGATGGGTAACCCCCGGTGATCAAAAACAGGCGCCGCAACACACCGAACATCTGCCGATAGCTCCTCGTCATCAGTAGCGAAACCTCTTTCCCTTATCTTACCCAGTTCAACTTTGAGCAACTTCTTGGATGTAATCGTTTTGGGACCCATAGGCTTTAAAGTTATGGAACTTAAAATCTCTTTCTGATGTGAATCAGGCAAAAATGCAAAAATACTTTTCCCCATTGCGGTGCAGTAAATAGGGATCCTCCTGCCAACCGCCAGGTCCATCCTTATAATTGCACTGCTTTCAATCTTATCCAGATATATGATGTCAAATCCGTTCCAATAACCAAGATTGATGGTCTCCCCATAAATACCTGACAGTTCCTTCAAGTATGGTCTGGCAACTTGTTTGATTTCAAGAGCGTTGACGGTTTTCATACCCAGCTCAAAAAGCTTCAAAGAGCACTTGTAATTCGAGTTCACGTCCTGCACAAGATACCCGAGTTCCTTCAGTGAGGCGAGAAACCGGTGACTTGTGCTTCGCTGCATGCCTACCTCTGCAGCGACATCTGAAACGGTCATACCTTCTCTTTCACACAGTAACTCCAAAATCTTGAAGCCTTTTTCGAGAGTGCCCAGCTTATAATAAGGTTTTTTTTCTTGTCCCATATAATGTGATAGTGTCCTATTATTTGTGAATTCGTTACTTACATTTTTTGACCCTGTCAAGCATTATTTTCCATTGAACACCTGTTGTATAAGATATTGCTTTTGGTCTTCATGGTGATTGTCGGACAAATGAATTTATATGCATTTCATATGCACAGATGTATTCACTGCCGCAACTACCGCATATCCGGCCGGATGAAGCTGCAATGAGAGCATTGCAGCTTCATCTGATCAAAAATGCCTTGACAAATCACGGTGATTTATATAGAAATAAACCGTTCAGAGGGGAGTAGCAAGCGGTTTTTTTAAGAACCGCCCCGAAGTTCGTCAACACGGTGGAAACACCCGGACGCGGGAACTTATGCTTACGACATCAAAGTTTGCAAGACCTTTATTCAGGGCTTTTTACGCCGTGGGTAAGGGTTTTTTGTTTGATACCCCGGCAAAAAATAAGGAGAATTATATTAAAAGATGGACTGGTTTTCCATAATACTGATAGCAGGCGGACTGGCATTATTTGAAATTATCATAAGCATTGACAACGCTATTATTAACGCCGAAGTGCTTTCCACGATGACCGAAAAGGGGAAAAAATGGTTTCTCTTCTGGGGCATCCTGATTGCGGTTTTTCTTGTAAGAGGTTTGTTGCCCTGGCTTATAGTATGGATAAGCACCCCCAGCCTCGGATTCATAGGCTCTTTCACAGCTTCTTTCAGCTCCGATCCATCAGTTATTAAAGCAATCCAGGCTTCCGCACCTGTTCTTCTTATAGGAGGAGGAACATTCCTTGTTTTTCTTTTTTTTCACTGGCTGTTTCTGGAGCACAAAAACTATGGGCTTGTCGGAGAAGAGTTCATACAGAAGCAGGGGGCCTGGTTTTTTGCTATCGTTTCCGTTTTGCTTGTAACAATCGTATGGATGGCAATAAAACACAACCCCATGATGGCTCTCGGAGCTGTCATAGGTTCAAGCGCTTTTTTTATAAGCCATGGCTTCAAGGAAAATGCCGAGCAGGCTGAAAAGAGAATGATTGAGAATGCCGCAACCATGTCGGACATCAGCAAAATATTTTACCTGGAAGTAATCGACATGTCTTTTTCCATTGATGGGGTGCTGGGAGCCTTTGCCTTTACTTTTGTCATCCCGCTGATCCTGGTAGGTAACGGAATCGGCGCCATTGCGGTGCGGCAGCTCACAGTTGCAAACATAGACAGGGTTAAGAAATATAAATATCTGAAAAATGGAGCGATGTATTCCATATTTACCCTCGGCTGCGTCATGATCGGTCATAGCTTTGGCTTGCACATCCCGGATTGGTTCAGCCCGGTCAGTACTTTTTGCATTATAGGCTATTTTTTCTGGAAATCATTGAAGGCATTAAAAGAGGATTTCCCCGGCAGAAACTAAGGCTGGGTCAGCCCATACTTGGTTTCCGGATGGACACTAATTAAAATTCTCCGGAGATCCATTACATCCAGCCGGATGAAGCTGCAACAAGTATAACGCAATCCTCGCTTCCGTTGTTCAACAGCGCATGCCCGGATCCTGCAGGTATCCAGGTGGCATCACCGGGTCCGACCTGACGGGACTCATCATCCACCTGCATCAGGCCTGTGCCGCTCAAAACAAAATAGATTTCTTCCATCGGATCGACATGGCGCTCGATTTCCTTGCCGGGCGCCAGCCTGGCTACAGCCAGAAATCCTATCTCCCTTAGGACCCGGCGGTCGAGAACCATCTGGGCAACAGCCCCGCCATGTGCCAAATATGTAGTTTCAAGGACCTCCCTGTCCTGCAGATTGCGAACGATCATAATGCCTCTCCTGTTTTTCAGGCCAACATGTAACTACCCAGCCACTGATCATCGCTGATATTTTTTCTTATTGTCATATACAAAGCTTGTAACTGCTCAGGAGTCAGAATTCAGGATCCAGAATCCTGAATAGAAGCAGGTTCCCCTTTTATTCCGGCTTCTGAATTCTGGCTTCTGGCTCCTGAATAATTACTGTATTTAAATCTATCTGCGTTCATCTGTGTAAATCTGTGGCTGAATAATTACGCCAATATTTCTTATTTTAATGACATCGCTTTTTCAGGGCATATCTCCTGACAGCAAAAGCAGGTGATGCAGATGTCTGCATCAGCCTCGGGGAGATTATGTTTCATGACGAGAGCCGATACCGGGCACTGGTCAATGCAGGCGCCGCAGGCGGTGCACAAATCCGGGTTGGCGCGGGGCCTGACGCGAACCTTGCTCTTTATGAATTCCTGAATTATCGTGTTATCTGCAATGGCCTCGCCGCCGAGTGGCGGAAGTTTAAAATCAGGAAGAACTGCCAGCTCTCCGTGGATATGGATCTTTGCAGGATCGAAATCCCCAAGACCCATTGCTTTTGCTTTCTGAAGAAAGCGCAAGCGGGCGGGATCGAGACCCATCATTGTCGCGATGACCCCGTCTAAAGCCACCGCATTATCAGCTGCCAGAATCAGGCCGATATCTCTCAGTTCGGGAGAGGCAGGACCATTTCCCTCCATACCCACCACCGCATCAACAATAAATAGATCCGGCACACGCAGACAAAACACATCCACAATCATTTCATGGAAACGTTCGGGTGTTCCGGCAATCCGGTGTAATCGTGCTTTCTGAGCGCCGGGCAGGATCCCGTAACTGTTTTTAATTGCTCCGGTCATGACGGTAAGGCCATGGGTTTTAAACTTGGGAAGGCTAATAACGATATCGGCGTCAAGAATTTCCTTTGATACTCCCACTTCGGGCATGAAATCAGGATTGAAGGCGATATTTTGCGGCGTGTTGCCCAGATTCCGGTAATAGCCCTTGGCTGCCTCCATCAATCCGGTAGTCCGAAAGCTGTTCTCGTTATCGCCATAATTGAACAGACCCGGGTTATCACCCACAATTATTCCGGCTGGTCTCATTTCCTCTACTTTTTCCACAACAGCACGCAATAAAGAGGGGTTTGTTACGATATGCTCTTTCGCTTCGGATGCCCGGAGCACATTCGGTTTGATCAACACCTTTGTATTGAAAATCTGAATGGGAAAAAGTTCAAAGGCTAGATCCACAGCCTTTCGGCATGTATCATACCCGGCAGGGTGTATCATTACACGGTGAAGCATCCCCGGTGCATTAACTTTTGTTGTTATTGTCATTTTGTACTGATATCATAAAAATTTATTATTGTAAACTATTGGATATCCAATAGAAAAAAATACTTGCTGAATGAGCGGGATATAGATTACCGCCTGCTTAACCTTCATGTACTTCATGATGTGGTGGAACTGGCAAAAAGGATGGGAGCTGACCAGGTCGTGTGCAGCAACCTGACATTTATTATCGATAAGGCGCTATGGCCGGAAGCGCTTTTTACCCGGGAGGAAGAACAACAGCATTTAGCCGTCGTGTTGGAGAGAATCGCCGAAGAGGCACGGAGAGAAAACCTGCTTTTCGCATACAGTCGCCCGTTGTTGCAGAAGCAACCGGCACATTGCAGTGAAAATATCTGCTGTTCATGCGTTGTCAGTGTTACCGGGGAAGTAAGCCCCTGTGTTTTCAACTCGCCGACTCTTTCGCAGGCAGATGGCCAAAACGGATGTAAACCCCTGCTTCATATCTTTCAAAACAGCCCCTCCATATGTTTTCCCATCTCGTTGGGAAATATCAGCGAAGAGAGTCTCACCCAAATCTGGAACAAAAAAGAATATATCCGGTTCAGAAAATTTCATGATCAGGATACTTCAAAAACCGGCATTAATTCAATGCCTTTACCTCAAAGCTGCGCGAGCTGCTATAAGAGGAAAGCATAAGGTTTTCAGACAGGATTAACAGGATCGAGGATGCACATTACAATTAGCAGTCCATTTTTTTATATGATTTCAGGATAATATTCAGTATCCAATCCTTTCATAGATCGGATGTAACGACCTGTTCGAGGACCGTTTTGATGTAAGCATTGAGAGTCATTTTCTGATTCGCCGCATTCAGAACGAGATTTTGATGGAGATCCGGTGAGAGCCTGATATTGAATGATCCCTTGAACGGTTTCTCCGGTTCTTTCCCCTGCTCAGCACACATTTCCAGATAATCATCAACAGCGTTATGAAAATCCTTCTCCAGATCGGCGACGGTTGAGCCTTCGAAACCGATCAGGGCGGAAGAAACACCTATAACACGCCCGTGAAAAATTCTGTCCTCCGCGTCAAAGGCGACACTGCCTATATAACCCTTGTATTTCATGGTATTTGTCATGGTTTTACTCCAATTTGTATCAGAAAGTCCCTGATTAATTCGACTGAATATTTCGGCAGAACCTTTTTCGGGTGCGGTGAATGGAGATGAACGCTGTATGCACCCTGTTTGAACCTCACCCGCGAGCCCCGCCCTGTTCGCATATCGGCGCCGGCAGCGAAAAGAAGTGATTTTACATCATCATACCAAATGTCGGTGCGCGTCGGCTTCTCGAAGATCAGAGTTAAAGTTTTTTTCTGCTTGGTATTCATTGATTAAAATCTATCAAAAACCAAGATGAAAAGCAACTGAAAAACAGTTGCGAAGTGATAATCAGTGCCGCCCTTCTTATTTTGATATGATCATTATTTTAATGCCATCGCTTTTCCCGGGCAGATCTCATTCCCTCGACTTTTTCCACAACCGCCCGCAACAAAGAGGGGTTTGTTTCGATATGCTCTTTCGCTTCGGATGCACGAAGCACATTCGGTTTGATCAACACCTTTTTATTGAAAATCTGAATGGGAAAAAGTTCAAAGGCCAGATCCACTGCCTTCCGGCACCTATCATGAATGGCAGGTTGTATCATTACATGATGCATTATTTTCCCTTTTTGGTAAAATTGTTTTTCTTCCACCGCTGAAAGGTTAAAGATCCGGATTAAGAACTTCTGCCCGATCCGATTATCTTGACTATAAAACCTTTTTATACTAAATATTTATCAACGTTAACGCTCAATTTTTTATCGGCCTCTTTCATGAGTTGTTTTAAAGACAATTAAATGGGGGTTGGACTGAACATGAGCATATATTCTTTAATCTTCCAGAAGAAGTTCGGAAAGATCGGTTTAAAACAACTGATCAAATACCTTTCCATCATTATCGCGGTAGTATATCTACCCATAGCGGCAGTCGCATACGTTTCAAACCTGTTCACAAAAACCGATAAATATGCAGCAATCCTGCTATCAGCCCATGCCTTTTCGGATCATGATTACTGGGCGCCGCCCATCGCTTTCCTGGGAAGTTACCCGGCATGGACCCTCTATTTCAATTCGAGAGGAGAAAAATCGGATTATTTTTTCAGCGCCACAAAAAAAGATTTCATGGATGTTTTAATGGATAATAAATATCAAAGCATAGTATTCGTCGGTCATGGAAGCCGTAACTGCTGGCGTGCGACGGATACCCAGATATCAAATTATGACATAGATAAAATTAAAGGGAAGTTTCAATTAAAACATGGCGAATGGATCCAGCTGTCATGCGCTGAGCCTGATTACTCGCCCGTTCATATGGGTGAGCTGGTAATGGCAAATAATAACGTATATTATTACGGCGGATCAGCCGGAACATTCGATTTCGTGCTGGATGCCTTAACTGCTTTCAGGCATATAAAGAAAAACTCCCATCCTTAAACAATGTAACACGCGGTCAATGTTAAGTTTAGTTCATTCGTTATGTTTCATAGGTACCGATGGAGGATATCATGAAAATAAAATACGTAATTAATACAATTATTATTCTTTTTATTCTTTTGATATTTTACGCCTTTATAGGGTTTAACTTTGTAAATTTCTATTTTGGAGGCAAAGCCGAACTCCTTGAAACTGCTGAGCATATCAATAAGTTGTGTAATGCCAACGGGTCATGCCCCTTAACAATGGAGGGCTGGCAGGGAGATAAAAACGGGCCTCTAAGTAAGCATGGTATGCTCTACTTTGCTGTTTCCGGAGAGAAAAGTCAGGATGGCAATGAGAGCATAAAACCTCAATCATTCAGACTGGTTTATACAATGACTTTTCCTGATCACTGGTTCGAAGCCCAGGGTGGTGTGGACAAGCAAGTAACCTCGGGCTGGACAAGCCGTTAAGATATTAGCGAGCCCACTGCGAATGTGTACGGTTCGATGTCGTATGCTAAAGCGCATACTGTTAATTAGTTTCCATCCGGAAATGGCCCTTTTGTGAGATCTCTGTGTCAATCTGCGGGATTACTTGTGCGGCATACATTGCGTATGCCTCCGCGCAATCCCTTGATTTTCTTGAGCTTGCCCAAAATT
>Ga0105099_10001252_pt1 | contig 16152 bp, 14 predicted proteins | sample PPLLak3cmMay2015_2_FD_79138 | JGI IMG/M metagenome (GOLD analysis project Ga0105099, IMG submission 79138) | Freshwater sediment microbial communities from Prairie Pothole Lake near Jamestown, North Dakota, USA - PPLs Lake P8 Core (1) Depth... | ecosystem: Environmental > Aquatic > Freshwater >... | reverse complement strand
AGCACAATCTTAAGTTTCTGGACAAGGATGTAGAGAAGAAGAAGAAGCTGAAAATCGTCATCGATACCGGAAACGGCATGGGCGGCTACACGTTCCCGAAAGTCTTTGATGGTGTGAAAGTCGAGGTGATCCCTCTATTCTTCGATATTGACATGAGTTTCCCGAATCACGAGGCTAATCCTATAAAGCTTGAGAATGTCAAGGACCTGCAAGGCGCAGTCTTGAAGAACAAGGCAGATTTCGGTGTCGCTATAGACGGTGATTGCGACCGTTGTGTATTCATAGACGAAAAAGGAGAGTATATAAGCGCAGACATAATGACAGGGCTGGTTGCAAGAGAACTCCTGAAGAAAAAGAAGAAGGCTACGATACTGTATGACCTGCGGTCTAGCTGGTCGACAAAAGAGGCCATCGAAGAGAATGGCGGCCGCGCAGTCATGTGCCGCGTAGGACATGCGTTCATAAAGAAGCAGATGCGCGAGGAAGACGCATTGTTCGCAGGGGAACTCTCAGGACACTTCTATTACAAGGAGTCTTTCTTCACAGAAAGCTCGATAATATCTACTATGCTTGTGCTTAACATGCTTACAGAAGAAGGAAAGACATTGTCAGAGCTCATCGCCCCACTTAAAAGGTATTTTGCGAGCGGAGAGATAAATTCTGAAGTGAAGGACAAGGATGGAAAGATGAAAGAGCTTGTAGATATGTTCAAGAAGCAGGCAAAGACAGTCTCAGACCTCGACGGCATAAAGCTTGAGTTTGATGACTGGTGGTTCAATGTCCGTCAGTCTAATACAGAACCCCTGCTAAGGCTGAATCTCGAGGCAAAGAACAAGAAGAAGATGGAAGAGATGCGGGACAAGGTCCTTGGGATAATAAGAAGATGAAGATCACGCATGATGTGCAGAAGACAAAGATATCGAAAGATGGTTGCGATACTTCAAGCTTCATGCTGACAAACATGGAAGGCAGCTTCCTGTGGCTTTCAGACAGGCCATTATCCAAGTACAGCGGATTCTTCTTAGACGACCCTTTTGACATATACAGGGTCATTGAAGATATAAGGCTCGCTGATAGCGGATTTGTCGGGATAGAGAGAAGTCTTGACCACGTAAGGAGAGTTCACAAGGACAATTCTGAAAGGATCGCTCTGCCACGCGGAGTCAAGGGGATGAGCTATTCGCTTGAGAAGAAGGCGAAGATAATCATAGATCTTGACTGCAGGAAAGCGTATGATATGCGCAGTTTCGGACGGTTTTATGATGTTTCTATAGAGGACAGGATGATAATAGTGAGTTTTACGAAAAAGACCGACAAGAGAGAGGATGATAGTGACGGCGTCGAGGAGTTAAGGCTTTTCATCGCGATAAAGCCCAAGGTCTTTGATTTCAAGAAGGACTTCGAGCAAGTATGCAGATGGGAAGAGCACAGGTATGGTTACGATGAAGAGAGGAAGGATTATCCTGCTTCAAGATATATCTATAGGCAGTTCATAATAAACGCAAAAGAGCTGTTGATAGGTATCGGTAAGACAAAAGATGAGGCAGTGTCAGAGCTCAAGAGATTCGGGAAGGCAAAGACAGACAGCAGATCATACAAGAGGCTCCGGAACGGAAAAGCAGAGCTGAATCTTGCATTTGTCTCTGCGCAGGATTCGCTTGAGAAGTTGAGTGTACCTCATGAGGGTTTGGCCCGGATCTACGCAGGTCTTCCATGGTTCTTCCAGGTATGGTCAAGGGACGAGCTTGTGTCGCTCGGCGCATTGATACGGCTTAGGGAGTTCAAGAGGGCAAAAGAGATACTCATGAGCCACATGTATACTATAGGTGATGATGGACGCGTCCCTAACAGGATGCCTGCTTCAGACCTGAGTTCAGCCGACGCTGTCGGCTGGCTATGGAAGAGGTTTGGGGATTTTCTTGATGAGCTCAAGGATGCGGATGCGCTTGAGAAATACATATCTGATAGCGAGAGGTCAGATATAACCGAGTTTCTCGGCAGATCTATAAGCGGTATCGAGAAGAGCTACAAGAAAGACGGATTCATAACAAACAGGCTTAATGAGACCTGGATGGACACAGGGTATCATGGCAAGGATGGCAGGCCTGGTGAAAGGATAGAGATTCAGGCTTTGCATCTCAACATGCTCCACCTTATGCACGGACTCACCGGCGACAGGTCATATGAGAAGAAAGAGCGCGCGATGAAGAGCCTTGTCGTAGAGGATTTCTGGAATGAAGAGGATATGCTCGCTGATGGAGCAGAGGAATTCATAGCGAGGCCGAACATATTCATCGCATATTATGTCTATCCTGGACTTCTGTCAGAGGGTGAGTGGAAATCCTGCTTTGACAATGTGCTAGATAGGATCTGGCTAAAATGGGGCGGCATCGCATCTATAGATACTAAAGACAAGCTTTTTGTGAGGGAATATTCAGGCATTGACAACAGGAGCTATCATAGGGGAGATTCATGGTATTGGATAAACAATCTTGCTGCAGTCTGCATGCTGCGCAATGACAGGAAGCATTTCAAGGAGAAAGTAGATAAGATAATAAAGGCCAGCTCTGAGGAGATGCTCTGGCATGGCGCGATAGGGCATTGCGCAGAAGTGAGTTCTGCCTCTCACCTGAGTTCTAAAGGCTGCCTGTCTCAGGCATGGAGTGCAGCGATGTTCATCGAGCTGTGCATAGAACATGACATGGAGGGATCATGATGGAATACATGGTTGGCGTGGATATAGGTGGTACAAAAATAGCTGTCTGCATAATCGACAATAAAGGACGCATACTTGAAGGGAAACGCGTCCTTACTGATGCTAGCAAAGGATGCAGGAAAGTCATATCTAATCTTACGGAATGCATACGTTCTGTATTGGAAAAGCACAAAGACCTGACCATAAAAGGGATAGGCGTAGGTATTCCTGGTTACGTGGACAGGAACGGCAAAGTGATATTCATGCCGAATGTCCCTCTTCTCGGGTTCAATATAGAGAAACACCTTAAGAAAAGGTTCAAGTGCCCTGTCTTTGTAGACAATGATGCTAATTGCTTCGCTTTGGGGGAATACATCTTCGGCAAGCACCAGTCAAAGGTCCTCCTCGGGCTTATCGTCGGCACAGGCGTTGGTAGCGGTATGGTGTCTGACGGCAGGCTGATCTCTGGTTTTCGTGGGTGCGCAGGAGAGGTGGGCCATCTTCTGTTCAACAACAGTGCAGATAAGCTCATAGTAGGCAAGAATGATTTTGAATCGATATGCTCCGGGCCTAATATCTCAAGGAGATATTACGAAGCGGCAGGTGTAAACATGCTTCCTAAGAAGATATTCATATCTGATGACCCGAAAGCAAAGGCAGTGATTGATGAAGAGTACTCGAGCCTTGGAAAGCTTTTAGGCATCACAATCAACATCCTGAACCCTGACACGATAGTGCTTGGAGGTGGGGTGTGTAAATCGATCTCTCCGGATAGGCTGAAGAAAGAGGTCGAGAAGTATGCTATTCGTGTGATTGTGAATCAAGTGAAGATAAAACACACGAAGCAGGATGAGCTTGCGGGCGTACTCGGTGCCGCAGCATTGGTATTGATAGCTGAATAAGGTGTCAAGATAATGAAACATGTCTTAACAGAACTTAAGAAAGTGATAAAAGAGGATTACACCGAATTCGTCCTGGCTGGCGATGTCAGTGCGACTAACACGAGCATGGGGATCGTCGGTGTCAACTCTTCTATAGAGCCATTGTTCATCCTCAGGTTCAAGAGCCAGGAGCTTTTGGGGATAAGCGAGGCAATAAATGAGACGCTTAAGTTTGCGCACGAGAAGTTCTCTATACAGGTATCTAAAGCGTGTCTTGCTCCTGCAGGCCCTATAAATCCTGAGAGGACATATTGCAGGCTTACGAACGTGAATTGGGATATAGATGTGAAGAAAGTATTGTCTGATACGCTGCTGAATTCTGTGACGCTGATAAATGATTTTGAGGCAGTGGGTTTTGGCATACCTTACCTTGATGATAAGGACAAGAGTGATATGGTCGCAGTACCACACCCTAACCGGCATTCTCCTAAGCCAGTTAGCAAAGGAATAAAAGGTGTTGTCGGTGCAGGGACTGGCCTTGGTAAAGCTATCTTGATGTTTGATGATAATAAGGGATGTTACCTGCCGTTGCCTTCAGAAGGAGGCCATGAAGACTTCCCTGTTGCCGATTCTTTCGAGTACGAGCTTGTGCAGTCCATAAAAGATAAGCGTGGTGGTGTCGCTCCTGTAGAATATGAAGATGTAGTGTCAGGTAACGGCATAGCCGCAATCTATGATTATATAATAGAGATGGAGATGTTTGACTGGAACGCTGTGTCAGAGGAGATAAATGGTGTAGATATCTCGCAGCGCCCTGCTATAATATCTAAGCACGCCAAGAAGGATGCTGCCTGCAGGAAGACCATGGAGCTTTTTGCAAGATTCTTCGCAAGGGCCTTGCGTAATATGGCCATATGTGCGATGGCCCGCGGCGGAATGTACATCGCTGGAGGTATAGCTCCAAAGAATGTCGAGTTCTTCACTTCTGGAAGTTTCATGAAAGAGTTCGAAGAGAACTTCTCGCAAGCCGCGATACTGAAGGATATCCCTGTGTTCCTGATAATGAATTACGATGTGAGCATCTACGGCGCAGCGAACGTCGCAGAGAACTTCCCTGAGATGGCGATAAGGAAATAAGCCAGTTTCTCATAGTATATTATTAGTAGCGCCGCCACCATCGACCTGCGAGCCTTAGAGAATATATTCTAATAGTACTAAACTCAGTAAGCTACACTGTTAAAACCGTAGATGCGAGCGTCATGGTGGCGGCGCGGGATGTTGCTTTAAAACGTCTTAAAACCATCTAAACAACGGTTTTATCTGCCCAAAAACCCACCCCGCAGCCTTCTGTCACCACTTCTAAGAGACAACAAAAACGAAACATTTATATAGAAGTTCTCGGAATAGTCTTGTTTGGGGTGGTTAAGAGATGTCTTCACTGAATGATATTGATGCAGATAACGAGATTTCTAAGCTAGAGAGGCTCGCATTCAAGGGTAGTTGGGACACTGCAGAACAAGGCAGGGTCTGGAAGGCATTCGGTCTTGATAAGATGACAAGTAAAGAGGTTGCTGAAGACCAAAATCACTCAAGGTTCAACCATCTCGCTGCGATCTGCACGCTGTTTGGATCGTATAATAATGAAAAGAAGATAGACCCGCTGCTTTTTGATATAACCAAAAGATATGTTGAAAGGTATCCAAGCTGCAGGCAGTACATACCTGGCAGGGTCCTTTCAGCGATATGTCCTGAGACAATAGGCGGTTCTACTGATTGGCAAAGAGGTATCACAAAATGATCCTGGATACATCGATAGATATATTGAAGCAGCTGCAGCATCCTAAAGGGCTTTTCGTAGCTGCGCTCGACAAGAGGACTCATTATTCTAGGCAGTCCTGGATAAGGGATTGCATATATGCTTCACTGGGTTTTGAAGCTACAAAGAACAATAAGGAATTAGTTAAGACTTATCACGCTCTTCTTGATGTATTGAAGAAACACGAGTACAAGATAGACTGGGCCATTGTTGAGAAGCCTAAGCACGGCTGGCAGTACATCCACGCAAGGTTCGACCCAGAGACTTTTGATGAGTTCAGTGAGAACTGGGGCAACAAGCAGAACGATTCTATCGGAGCTTTGCTGTTCAAGATAGGCGACCTGGAGTCTAAAGGCATAAAGGTATTGAGGAACGATGACGACAGGAGAATCGTCCAAAAATTAGTTTATTATCTCGCTTCTATAGAATACTGGCACGATGCAGATAATGGCATGTGGGAAGAGAATGAGGAAGTCCATGCATCAAGCGTGGGCGCTTGCGTCGCAGGCCTGAAAAAGATATCTAAGATTGTTAATGTGCCTCAACCCCTCATCGCTAAAGGTGTTGAGACTCTTAATGCTATATTGCCTAGGGAATCCGAGAAGAAAGAGACAGACCTCGCTCTGTTGTCGTTGATATATCCGTACGGCATCGTGTCCGACGAGCAGAAAGTTGAGATCCTCAAAGATGTTGAGGATATGCTTGTCCGGGAGAAGGGACTGATACGTTACAAAGGAGATATGTACTTCAACAGGGAAGGCGAGGCAGAGTGGACATTCGGATTCCCCTGGCTATCTATAATCTACAGGATGATGAATAAGCCAGACAAGCAGGCTCATTACATGAGAAAGACCCTCGAGGTCTTGAATGACAAAGGCGAGCTTCCAGAGCTATACTATGCCGGTTCAGGCAATCATAACGAGAACACGCCATTGGGCTGGGGCCAGAGCTTGCTGGTTGTGGCTATGCTTCTTGATGTCTGAGTAACATTATGTTTCGCATCTCTCAAAAAATTTATATATAACCTGGTCGGAAAAATTTGCATGGACCAAAACAATTCTGAATGCAAATACACAAGAGAGTTCCTTGATATCGCGGATGAGATAGCTCCGGGTTTTAGGGATTTTTATGAAAGGAAGAATTCTAGAAGGGAAGGCTTCGGTTTGACTTCTGAAAGGCAGGTGCTAGACTTCCACATCGACAGGGAGAATGGATGCGTATCTTACGTCCTGGGCTATTCTACCTCGCTTGAACCCACACAGTTCCTGATGGGCGGAGTCTACAGGAATGGCAAAGAGTATGTCGCTAAGGACAATATATCTGGTGAGAATCTCGGTCAGAGATTGGACAAGATAATGCACGTCGACTTTGGCAGGCTGAAGGAAGGCATAGCGGTCATAGTCATCGGCCTCGAAGGAGAGAAAAAAGAGAGATTCTTTGTTGATTTCTCCAACTAATCTTTTTATTTTTTAAAAATAACAAAAAAAATAATCATTAAAAAAATTATCTTACTCTTACTGCCTCAAGGTTTCTAGGTGCGACAGTCTCTATCTTGAACTGTCTGTGTATTGTACTGGCCAAATCCAGGCATCTTGAGTTCTCGCCGTGGTTTATTATGACTTTCTTCGGCCTTGGCTGGCATCTTGAGATGAAGTTCAGGAGTTCCCTTCTGTCAGAATGTCCTGTTATCTCTATCTTGTGGACTTCCATGTTTATCTTGAGGATGTCTGGCTTTCCTGATGAGTCGACACGCATGACTATCTCTTTCTCTCCTTCCCTTATCCTTTTTCCCATGCTTCCTTCTGGCTGGTAGCATGAGAACACAAGCGAGTTGTGAGGATTGTCTGCGAGTGCCTTTAGGTATTCTACAGATGGTCCGCCTACAAGCATTCCTGATGTCGCTATTATGAGGCAGCTGCCTGCGTCTTCAATGACCTGCTGTCTTTCTTTAGGGCTTCCCACCCTCTTGAATATCGGAGACAGGAATGGGTTGTTGTCTTTGTGGAATATCTGTTTTCGCACGTTGGCATTGAGGAATTCCGGATATGCTGTGTGGATAGCTGTTATGTCCCATACCATTCCGTCGATATATACTGGTATCGCTTCAAGCTCTCCAAGCCTGACCATCTCTTCGATTATCATCATGACTTCTTGGGCCCTTCCTGAGCCTAGTGTCGGCATGAGTATCTTTCCTTTTCTCGCGACAGTATCTTTTATTATCTGCTTGAATAGGTTGTCCTGCTCGTTTATCGGCGGCATGACATTGTCTTTTCCGCCGTACGTGCTCTCTATCATGAGTGTCTCAAGCCTCGGGAACTTCGTCTCTGCCTGCGACAGTAGTTTTGTCTTTGCGTATTTCATGTCTGCTGTGTAGACGATGTTATGGAGGCCGTTGCCTATGTGCATGTGCACCATCGCGCTTCCAAGGATGTGTCCTGCATCGTATAACGTTATCCTTACATCTGGTGTGACATCGCTGACCTCATCATACTCGAGGCAGATCGTGTGCTTTACCATCTCTCTTACTTCTTCAGAGCTGAATAGAGGCTCTTTTCCTTCTGACCTCATTATCTTTATCATGTCTAGCTGCAATAGTGCCATGACATCTCGTGTCGGCGGTGTGCAGTATACTGGTCCTCTGTAGCCCATCTTGAAGAGCCAAGGGATGAGCCCTGAGTGGTCAAGGTGTGCGTGGCTGACTATCACTGCGTCAAGCTCATCTATCTTGAACTCGGGAGCTTCGAGATATGGATATTGTTCCTGGTCTGATGCAGGGTTTATCCCGCAATCTAAGAGCACTCGTGATTCTGGGGTCTGGAGGAATATGGCTGATCGTCCTACCTGTCTTGCTCCGCCGAGGTAAGTTATCCTCACCCATTCCTCTTTCTTGCCCCTTATCCAGCCGTCGTATATCCTGTGGCCGGTCTTGTCGAGGAACTTCCTCCTGTAATCAGAATTTTCGTATAGCACTGCTCGTATGTCTTCTATGAGCTTGGATTTTATCGCAGGGGTCCTTTTTATGAGCGGCACCCAAAGTGTCTTCTCCCTTATCTCTCTTAGGAGTTCTCCCTGCTTACCTATGACGACTCCTGGTTTTTCTGCGTGTATGACTACGATGGATCTCTGAGGGTCGAATATGACGTCTCCTGGTCCTGCTTCGTCAGGTATCATGCCTTTTATGAGTTTCTCGGCCTTTTCCAGTTCCATGCATATCGCAGGGTCTGGTCGCAGTTCTACCCGTTTCTTTATGCTGTCGACTGCCTGTTTTATCATTCCTTTATTGTCTAAGAAGAATTCTTTGTCCTTCGTGTACAATACGATGTTTGCGCCCTCGAAGCAGGCGTCGCTTATGACGTCGTCCGGTAATTGTTTAAGTATCTCTTTAAGTATTTCTGTCAACAATCTCACCTGTGTGTGTTTTAAAGAATGGTTTTCTAATCGATCATGTTTCAAAAGAGTCTAGGAAAAGATTTGTAAAAAAAAGGAATATGAGAATTCAGCCTTCGAGGCCTTTCTCTACTTTCCTGGTAAGTACCTTCTTCACCCCGTCGTGATTTATGAGCACTACATCCACTCCGTTCCCTGATGCCGAGTCCCTTTGGAGAGCGGCGTTGACTGCTTTTAATGCGAGAGCCTGTCCTTCGTCGAGGTTAGGGGTCCCCTTGTACAGCGTCTCAAGTACGCCGTATGCGAATACGCTTCCCGAACCTGATGCGAGGTAATCCTCTGCTTCTGTTATGGATCCGTCAGGATAGATGTCGTATATCTTGAAACCCTCTTCATCATGTCCTGCGAATATGAAATGCGATATCCCTGGTATCGAGCTGAATTTCCTTATGTTTGAGTAGACCATGCCCGCAAGGAGGTTTGCTGCTTCTTTGACAGATACGTTCCTTCCTGTCCTGAGCCTCTTGAGCCTGAGTTCTGCCTTGACGAGTTTCACAAGTAACTGGACATCAGATACTGTACCTGCAGTAGTAAGTGCCATGTAGTCTTCCACAGCGAATATCTTATCTACCCACTTGTTCGCAATCATCGTGCCTGCTGTGGCTCTCTTGTCTGCTGCGAGTACTATGCCATCCTTGCATCTTATGGCTATAGTCGTGGTACCGGTTTTCATGGTAGTTTCATCGTTTGTCATGAGTAACACCTAAAAGCTCCAGAACTCATTTTTATCAGTTCTAAAAGAATCATTTATCATATATTAAAATGTCCTATTTAAATCTTTCGGCTTGTAATGCCTTCTTAAAACGTGTTTTGTTGCAAAGAAAAAAAACATTGAAAATATTAAAGGCTTTTTTACTGCCTTCTCTTGAGTATCGCGACAATGACAACTATTCCTGCAATCACAAGGACAAGGTTCGTCAATAATATGATTGCCAGCCACTGGTTCTCGCTAAACCACCCTTTCTGTGTGTATGACGTCTTTGGTGTAGCGACTGCAGTCGTAGGCCTCACATAAGGTGATGGCTGAGGTGTAGTTATGACTACTGTCTCCGACTCTGTTTTTGGCTTTGTCACGACAACAGGCGTGGTGTCTTCTTCATCTTCTTCCACAACTGGCTGTACTGGCTTTGTTGCAGGAGCGGTTGTCCCGCACTGTACGACTTCAACGCTTACTGAGTCCTGTAATGTCTGTCTTCCATTCCTGTATACTGCTTTTATGACAAAAGGATAGACGCCAGGTAACGCATTTGAGAGATCGAGATTATATGTTGAATGATACTCATTTGAATCATCATCTACATCTCCTGAAAGCTCGACTTCCTCTTGCTTGTTATAATTCAGTGAAGGGGACATTATGACTATCTGTGCTGTCTGGTCCTCTTCTCCTGTGTTTATGACATCTACATATAGTACAGCAGACCTTTCACAGCTGAGTTTTGTCGGCAGTATCTCTTTCCTCAGGAACCTGAGCTCGTGCTTCTCTTTGTCGACATCTATATCGAACTGTATCTCGTCAGTGTGGTCTGTGTTGTTCTGGTCCTCGCCTTCGACTGTCAATACCAGCTGGTATGTCTCATCTGAAGGGAGCCTTAAGGGTATCTTGAAAGTGAGCGTTACTGTCTTATCTCTTCCTGGGCTGAGGTCGAACTCTGATGCCTCTTCCTCGAAGTCATCTCCATCATCTATCTCTTCTAGAAGGCCGTTGACGACTATGTCCTCTATCTTCCCGTCTTCAACGCTGTTGTCAAAAAGGTTTTCGACAGTGACCTTGATAGTGAGTGTTGAATCAGGGACTATCTTTATGTTTCCTCCATTCTCGTCAGCTACCTGCTTGTCGTCATCTACCTTTACTGTTACATCTGTGATCTCTAGCATGCTTGCTGCGAATGCAGATGGCAATAGTACTAAGAAGATTGCAAATGCGATGATTGTTGCTGATGATTTCCTCATTTTGAGTTTTCCCCCCATGTACGTGGATTATCATATGTGTTGGCACATCCTAATAATTGTCATATCCTACTAATAATCAAGACTTATGACAATACTGCTTTGAAGTCAAAACCCCCAAAGAATCACCAATTTTTGTTACTTCATAATAAGAATAGGCGCAGTATATAAATAACTTTTGTAGTCATAACAAGGTTACGAAAATAAGCATATTTAAGTTTTATAGTTTTAAAGCGGTCCTAGTATGCTCTTGAGAAGTACACATTATACTTCGCGCTTTTTCCGCAATGGAAACACTTGCTGCCATCGGGAGCTGCTTCATCCCCAAGTGGTATGCATCTTGACTTGACTCCGGCAGTCTTGTCCTTTATCTCATCTTCACATCCTGTTTCGCCGCAGAAGTGGACCTTAGCCATCTTCTTGTTTTCTACTACGCTTGTGAATGATTCCCAATCCTTTGCGAAGACTATCGAGTCATCCATGTGTTTCTTGGCTTTCTTGAACATGTCTTTCTGCATGATCTCTATCTGTTCTGCGATTATGGGTTTTATGTCTGCTATCTTGATGAACTGTTTCTCTCCGGTGTCTCTTCTTACCATGACTGCCTGCTTGGCTTCAAGGTCTTTAGGCCCTATCTCTATCCTGAAAGGCACGCCTTTCAGTTCCCACTCGTTGAATTTCCAGCCCGGAGAGTATCCTTCGCGGTCATCGATTATAGGATCATATTCTGAGAGGACTTCACGTATCTCATCTGCTTTTGCGAGTATCTCATCGCGCATCTTGTCAAATATTATTGGGACTATGACTACTTTGTTTGGCGCAAGTTTAGGCGGCAATACAAGTCCTTTGTTGTCTGAGTGCAATAGGATCATAGCTCCTATGAGCCTTGTCGAGAATCCCCATGAGCTCTGCCAGGGAGTATGTGAAAGCTCGTCTTTTCCGAGGAACGATATGCCGAACGCCTGTCCGAATCTCTGTCCGAGGTTGTGGGACGTGCCGACCTGCAGTGCTTTGCCGTCTGGCATGAATGCTTCGACTGTTAGAGTGTAGTTTGCTCCTGCGAATTTCTCTTTGTCTGTCTTACGGCCCATGATGACAGGCATGGCCAGTAGTTCTTCTGCCAGGTTCTTGTATTCTTCAAGGAATAGCTTGACTTCTGCGTCGCATTCGCTTTCCGTCTCGTATACGCAGTGTCCTTCCTGCCAGAGGAATTCTCTTGACCTCAGGAATAGTTTTGTGGCTTCTGTCTCCCATCTGACGACGTTCGCCCACTGGTTTATACGCAAGGGTAAGTCGCGCCAGCTCCTTATCCATCTGGAGTATGAATCGTACATTATAGTCTCTGATGTCGGCCTTATTGCAAGCCTTTCCTGCCCTTCTTCCTTGTTCGCTATCCATGCGACTTCAGGTGAGAACCCTTCTGCATGCTGCGCCTCTTTATGGAAGAATGATTCGGGTATGAATAATGGGAAATATGCATTCTTGACATCCCGGTACTTGAGGCACCTGTTGAAGTGGTCCTGTATGTTCTGCCAGATTGCATAGCCAAGAGGCCTGATTATGTAACAGCCTTTGACAGGGGCGTAATCTGCGACTTCTGACTTCAGGCAGACCTGCGAGTACCATTCTGCTATGTCCTGCTCTTTCTTTGCAGTGAGTCCCTTGACGTTTTCTTTCTCTTTGGCCATTGTTATGTATATCGACAGGTTTGGTATTTATGTATTTTCCTATTTCCGGACTGGTTTCTTTTTTGATTTGGGTTTCTTTTGCAGTGTTTTCTTCTTAGGTCGTGTTATTTTTGGTTTATTCACAGTCTTTGCTTTTTTGGCTGCTTTTTCTTCTTCCTGCAAGTTGCTTGAGTTACGCATGATTTTCCGCAGAAACCCCATTACCCCGTATGCCTCTCTTCTTGTGAGCATCGCTTTTCCTATTATCTTCTTCCAGAGTATCTGCTGGGTCTCTTTCTTCTCTCCGGTGACCCATTCGATATCGTCAAATATTTGGTTGAACATCTTCATGATCTGGTCTTTCTCTGGTTTTCCTATTGGGTTTATGTGGCTTAAGACATTCGTGTCAGACAGCGCATTGAATATTTCGTACAGCAGTATCGTAGTTGCGTGTGAGACATTGAGTGTGGGATGGTCTTTTGAAGATGGTACTGTGACGACAAAATCGCATTTCTCTATCTCTTCGTTGAACATGCCGTGGCCCTCTCGCCCGATGACAAGGCCTATCTTCTTTTCAGAAGACATGCCTTTTACGGATATCTCTTTCAGTTTCTGCGCAAGCTCGTGTGGAGTCAGTGGGCTTCTCACTATATTATAGTCTGTGCCTAATATCGCTGTTGTTGCGATGAGATAATCATAGTCATCTACGACGAAGAATTCATACACCTCTGCAGTTTCTAGTATCTCCTGAGCGTGCTTTGCGCGGTTCCTCGCTTCAGTGGAAAGGTGGTCGCATTGCGGGTTTATGAGTACGAGCTTCGTGAAGTCGAAGTTCTTCATCGCCCTAGCTATCGCTCCGATGTTTCCAGGGGTGACAGGCTCGAGAAGTATGACGTAGATCATTTTGTCCAGTGGTCAGACGTTTTATTTGAATATGCCTCCTAAGAGGTTCAATATCCATCTTAGTGCCGGCCAGAATAGGTTTATTGCCATGAGCATAAGTGTCGCTACGCTTATCCTTTTCCAGAGGTTGTCCCCTTTCTCTTTGCCTTTTATCTTCTGGAGCGTGACCTGCAGCATCCTTCCGCCGTCGACTGGTCCAAGTGGCAAGAGATTTGCGAGTCCAATTCCGAGGCTCAGTAGTCCAGTGACGCCGACAAGTTCAGCGAACCATTTGAGTATGATGCTAAGTATCTTAAAGTATATCGAGTCATTCTTGAGTTCTGTCTTCGCCCTGTTGGATGTCATGACTCCGAGGTATCCTTGCTTCGGGTCGCTCGGGCTTGCGTTTGTGACTATAGAATAGACTGTCCCGTTCGCGGTCAGGCTTACAGTTTCATCAGGCCTTAGCCGCTTGACCTCATTCGTGAACTGCTCGAAATTTACAACGCTGACACTGTTTACTGCAGTGATGACCATGCCTGACGCCAATCCGGAAGCTGCTGCTGAGTAACCGTCAGTCACGCCGACAAGCTCTACCCCTACCTGGTTCTCCATGGCATTCAATGCTGGTGTGAACGCATATGTCAATAGGAGGATGCATGATAATGCGAGAAGCATGTTTGAAAACGGTCCTGCGGCATATATTGAATATTGTGTCGTGTCTTGCTGTTTCCGGAGCTCTTTCTCGTCAGGCTCTACAAACGCGCCCATCAATGGACCCATGAAGAATATGCCTGATGAATTGACTTTTATCTTGTGGGCTCTCGCGACGACACCGTGTGAGAACTCATGCACGACTATCACAAGGAATAACGCTATCCATCCTGTTATGAGCGGTATTGTCACAGGGCTTCCGGGTATCTTGACTCCTGGGATGACTAAGCTCACCGCAGATGTTGCGGTCGGTATCATTATCAGTGTGAATAGGTTCTTTATCATATAATATAGTATCATGAAGAGTCCGACATATCCTGCTCCTATCCCTATGTATCCCAAGAGCTTTATCGTTTCAGAATGTTTTGTCCCTAGCCTATCCATGAGGCCAAGGCCGATTTTCGTGCGGTACATCGCCAGGAATTTGTGCTGGACGTCAAATTTTCCCCTGAATATGAATACCAATAGAAGTATTGCTGAATAGAATAATATGACCCACTTGTAGTCTTGTAGAAAAGTCATTTTTTCACGTCTTTTTAAAAAAATTAATCAAAAAGAAAGAAGGGTTTACTTCTTCCTCTTGGGTTTTAAAGCCTTTGATTTGCATTTCCTGCAGGCTATCTTTCCTGCCAGAACCTTGAGATTAGGGGCTCGGATCTTGGATTTGCATCTTCTGCAGACAAATACATTCCTGAATTTCCTTTCCATTGCCTCTTCGAATTTAGCCATTTTTTAATTCACTCCGCGCCTTTGATCTGCTTCATGACCCGCGCACCCATGACGACCCAGTACAATACCTGTGCGCCATCGCTTATCTGGCTCCTTAGCTCTTCTGGGATGTCCATGTCGAATGTCTCGTATGTCTCTACATCCATGACACTTGCCTTGTCGCCAGTGATTGAGAGCACCTGAGCGGTCTTCTTGCCTATGATCGGGATGTCGACTGAATCATGCCCCGGCATGACTTCGACGTACTTCTTTCCGTCTAGGAGTCCTGTCGCTGTGATCCTGCATTTCGCATGGCCGTGTTTTCCTGGCCTGGATATCTGGATATCCACCACTTTACATGCAATACCGTTCATGACTATGAAACTGCCCGGCTTCACTGAGCCTGCATCTGATTTTTTTGTTTCGCCTTCGCTTTCCATAGATCTCAAGTCTCTTGTCTTTTTTTATAATTTTAAGGTTGTACTCTACCTTTTTTTACCGATATTTATAAATATTTTGGTATGGTTGCCAGGTATGGTGACATTCTTATTATATTATTGAAATATGTCCATTATGCTAAAACGCCTTTTTGGCTTGAAATACGCCTTGGCTCTCTCCCGGGCTACAGCGCGTCCTAGCTCTTTTTCTATCTGTTCAGAATTCTCAAATACCTTCTCCAGGCGCTTGAATTTGGCATCATGGTAGTATGTCTTTGTGCCGGATTTAAAGAATTTCCTCTGCTTGTGGAGCATCTCATGGAACATCACATAATCAAGGTATTTTAGGTCTGTCTCTTTTAGTGCTGTGCTCATCGTTATCCTGTCCCTCTTGAAGTCATAGCTTCCGAAAGTGCGTGTCGAGAATTTTCCCCATACCAGGTTCGGTTTCTCCACAAGTCCGAGGAAGTAGCGTTCGTTCACGCGGTCGAAGCTCTTTTCGAGGAACGGGTCTATGTCATCTTTGGGTATCGCGATATGGAGATTTCTTACGAAGTTGTTGTATAGGTCGATGTGCATGGAATGTGTCTTCCTTTTGAGGAGCTTTAGCATAAGTTCCTGTATGAGACCCATCTGTATCTCTGATGAGATGCCGCGCCATTTTTTTGAAAGCTTGAATGATATGTTGGAGCCTGACTTTAATCCGTATGCACCATAGTCTTTGACCCTTCCAGTATATACGACGCTGAAATCGTAGGGTGCTTCTTCTTCTTTGAATAGCGTGCGGTAAGAATCTAAAGCGAGGTTGTCTTCTTGTTCAGATGTCATTTTGGCATATTTTCATATCTTTGATTTTCATATATTTGATATTCGCATGGATTGTAAGCGTTATTCTGTGTGCATCTCGTATCTGAGTATTGCGGCTATCTTCCCTATGTCCCTGAGCTGCACGCCTTCT
>Ga0105099_10001251_pt1 | contig 16154 bp, 16 predicted proteins | sample PPLLak3cmMay2015_2_FD_79138 | JGI IMG/M metagenome (GOLD analysis project Ga0105099, IMG submission 79138) | Freshwater sediment microbial communities from Prairie Pothole Lake near Jamestown, North Dakota, USA - PPLs Lake P8 Core (1) Depth... | ecosystem: Environmental > Aquatic > Freshwater >... | reverse complement strand
TTGTTCGTTCTCCTTTATCGAGTTCTTTGATGATCCATCGTATTTTCTGTTGATTCAGTTTCCTCATGGATTCTGAATCATCTATTTTATTTATCAGGAGAAAGTAATTTCGGGAAAAGACAATGCCACAATTCGATAGAAATAGCTAAATAGAACAATATATTTTAGACCCCCTAATTAACTGAGGTTTGAGTTATAGGTTGTATGATCATATGAAAGAACTTGAAAAAACTTCATCAGTATGCCCAGCATGTTATCAAGAAGGAACCATTAAAAAAATAGATGCAAAAATAGTTGAAGATGGCGGCAAAGTCTACATTACTAAAAAATGTAGCAAACACGGAGATTTCAAAGACATCTATTTTTCAGATGCAAACCTGTATAAAAAATGGATAAAATATAAAGTTACAGGTAGCGAAGCACCTGATGTAAAAACACGTGTTTTTGATGAGCCCGCACTGTATGATAAACATATGTCTCAAAGTGTTCTAACTAATCTTTTGGTAACAAATCGTTGTGATCTTAGATGTGGCTATTGTTTTATGAATGCAGGTGCATCTGGTTATATTTATGAACCGTCTATTGAAAAAATCCGTGAAATGATGATAATGGCAAGAAACGAGAGGCCAATGGGTTCAAAAGCTATACAAATAACTGGTGGAGAACCAACAATAAGAGGCGATATATTAGATATAGTAAAAATGGCAAAAGAAATAGGTTTTTCTCATGTACAAGTAAATACCAATGGTATGAAACTTGCTGAAAGTGTTGAGTTTTGTCAAGCGTTAAAAGATGCTAGTGTTAACACAGTTTACATGAGTTTTGATGGTGTAACAAAAGAAGCTAATCCTTGGGTTGAAAAAAACAAAAAAGCAATTGAAAACATGCGTAAAGTAAATCTAAAATGTGTACTTGTTCCTGTTTTAATAGGTGATAAAAACCTTCATGAAACAGGTAAAATCGTAAAATTTGCACTAGATAATATGGATATAGTACGTGGTGTAAACTTTCAACCTATTAGTTTCTGCGGTCGTGTAACAAAACTAAAAGATGAAAAACGAGAAAAACAACGCGTTGACTATGTAATGATGATGCAGGCAATTGAAAAAGAATTTAATGGTAAAATTTCTCGTGATGATTTTTATCCTGTTCCATTTGTTTTCCCTGTATCTAGGTTAATAGAGATGCTTAAAGGTAAATCCCAAGTTGAATTCACTGCTCATCCTGGTTGTGGTGGCGCAACATATATTTTTGTTGATGATAAAGGTGAACCGTTACCTGTTACTCGTTTCATAGATGTAGAAAAACTTCTTGAGTTTATTGATAAAGAAAGCCAAATAAAAGGTCCTCTTAAAAAAATTAGAGTAGCATCAGCTTTCTTAAAAAATATAGATAGTTTTGTTGATTATGATAAAGCACCACATGGTTTTAATCTTAAAAAAATGTTAAAGGATGCAGCTATCGGCGGAAGTTACGATTCACTTCGTGGTTTTCATTATAAGTCCTTGTTTGTAGGTAGCATGTGGTTCCAGGATGCATTCAACCTTAATGTTGATCGATTACAACGTTGTGTAATTCATTATGCTACAGAAGAAGGAATTGTGCCGTTTTGTACATATAATGGTATAGGTATTGGTGATAAGATACGTGAGAAGCATTCAATTCCAATTAAAGAATGGGAAGAACAAACAGGTCGTAAAATGAAAGATGATTTAAGAAAAGATGTACCTTTAAACTAAATTTTTATTACTATTAAAATAAAAGCAAACTATATTTATAACTTCGTTATCTTCCTTGGAAAATCAAGTGATTAAATATGGCTGAAAAAACAACAGATTCGGAGGTAAATGTTAAATCAATGCCTTTTACAATTGCAGAGCCGGCAGCTCTTGGCTTGTTTGGTCTTGCGGTTGCGGCATTTGTTTTAGGTGCAGCAGATTTAGGTTTGACCTCAAGTTTAAAATCACTTATGATTCCATGGGTTTTAATGTTTGGTGCAACAGCGCAATTAATCGCAAGTTTTATGGATTTTAAAAGAAAAAATATCTTTGGTGCTACAGTATTTGGGATTTATGCAATGACTATGTATACTATTGCAATAACACTTATTATTGCAATATTTACAGATACTGAGCAGATAGTTCATTATGCGTTTGGTCTTATTGCAATATTTTTCTTTAGCCTTATTGCAACAGTTGCATCACTTATGACAAACAAGGTTTTATTTGCAATATTAATCGCAGTAGATCTTGCAGTGATATCACTCATACCACATTATCTTACTGGTGTTTCTCCGTTGCCTGCTGGAGTTTTTTTGATGATTACTTCTGCGTTATCGTTTTATGCTGCAGCTGCTGTTTTAATTAATACAATGGCAAAAAAAACAGTACTTCCCTTAGGCAATCCTATTTGGACGCCTTAATATTTTTTTTATTCATTAAATAAATCTGTACTTAAGTATCTATCACCACGATCTGGAAATATTGTGACAATAACGCCGCTGCTAGCTTTTTTTGCGGTTTCTGTTGCAGCAATCATTGCAGCACCGCTGCTCATACCTGCAAATATTCCTTCTTTTCTTGCAAGCATTCTTGTCATCTCAAAAGCCTTTTCTGATTCAACCATGACCTCAATGTCAATCATAGCTGAATCATAAATAGCAGGTACAATTGCCTCTTCCATGTTTTTTAAACCTTGTATATAATGTCCTTTTACCGGATGAGCGCACACAATTTTTACATTAGGGTTATATTCCTTTAGATATTTTCCAACGCCCATAATTGTTCCTGATGTCCCGATTGCACTAACAAAATAATCAATTTTTCCGCGGGTTTGATCAAGAATTTCACGAGCAGTAGTTTCATAATGAGCCATTTTGTTGTAATGATTTGTAAATTGATCTGTACAAAAATATTTATCAGGATATTTCTCCCTAAGTTCTTTGACTTTTATAATAGCGCCATCTGTCCCTTTATCTGCAGAAGTTAAAATCACATTTCCGCCAAATGCTTTAATCATTTTTCTGCGTTCGATAGAAACTGCTTCACTCATAACAATTTCAACGTTGTAGCCTTTTGCAACACCAATCATTGCAAGAGAGATACCTGTGTTACCAGATGTTGCCTCAATAATTGTTTTACCTTTTACTAGGTTACCTTCTGATTCTGCTTGCTCAATCATTTTAAGTGCAATTCTATCTTTTATACTGCCACCAGGGTTGTTTCCTTCAAGTTTTGCGTAAATAATCGTATGAGGATTAGGATTAAGTTTGTTTATTCTAACCAGTGGAGTATTTCCGATTAAATCAATGATAGTTCTTCCTATATTTTTATTAGAAATCATATTTTTTACACCAAATTTATTTGTAGGGAATAAGGCAAAGGAATTTCAACGTTTTCTTTGATGTATTTACAAACTGATGCCATTCCATGGGTTTGACAAAGAAAACATCGCCTTCTTTAAAAGGCTCTTCATGTGTTTTGCTACGAGCAACACCTTCTCCTTGCAGTATGAATACTTCATGCTCCCAGTCGTGTTGATGCAAAGGACTATATCCACCAGGTTTAATTTCAAATAATCTCATAGCAAAATTTTTGGCACCATCTTTTTTAGATATAAGCCAACGAACCTTTAAGTCTTTAATTCCTTCTTCAGTAGGTAGTTCTAAGCCGACATCAGAATAATGTACATGTTTCATTTTAAAAATCACCTTTTTAGATAGGATATATTTAACTAATCAATAAATGTTTTTTAAAATACAAAATATACAACTAAACTTATCATACTCTAAAATATATCCTTGTTCTAATATGAAGCTGATCTCTTGGAATGTAAATGGACTGCGTGCAGCAGATAAAAAAGGTTTTTTTACTTTTTTTCAAAAAGAAAAACCAGATATTTTATGTTTGCAAGAAATCAAAGCGACACCAGAACAATTCCCGCCTCATCTTAAAAATACCCCTGGTTATAATATATTTATCAACTCTGCAGAAAAAAAAGGATATAGTGGTGTTGCAACTTATGTAAAACTTAAACCAACTGATATAAAAAAAGGATTTGGAATTAAAAAATTTGATTGTGAAGGAAGAATTCTTATCACAGAATACAAAGATTTTACTCTTTTTAATATATATTATCCAAATGGTAAAAAAAATCAGGAGAGACTGGATTATAAACTTGATTTTTATGACACTTTCCTAGGCTATGCTGATAACTTAAAAGCAGAAGGAAAAAACATAGTTGTATGTGGAGACTTTAATACTGCGCACAAAGAAATAGATTTAGCAAGACCAAAGGAAAACGAGAAAATATCTGGTTTTTTACCAATAGAGTGTGCATGGCTTGATACATTTGTAGACCATGGTTACATAGATACCTTTAGATATTTTAACAAGAAACCTGCGCAATACAGCTGGTGGGATATGAAAACAAATGCAAGAGAACGAAATGTTGGTTGGAGAATAGATTATTTTTTTGTAAATAAAGAATTAATAAAACATGTTAAAAACGCTTTTATCATGCAGGATGTTACGGGTTCAGATCACTGCCCGGTGGGAATAGAGCTAGAGGTATGAAAATATGAGAGAATCCCTTGATTTTATTTATAAACAGCAAAAAGAACTTTCAGTTATCGGCGGAATTGGTGCATTACTTGGCTGGGATCAGATGACTTATATGCCATCGGCAGGTGCAGGCGATCGCTCTGAACAGACAGCACTTATATCAAAAATGTCGCATGAAAAAGTAACATCCGATGAGTTTTGGAAACATATACAAACTTTATCAAATAATATAGAAAGTTTATCTGAAAAAGATAGAATTGTTGTAAAGCGTCTTAAAAAAGATGTAGAAAAATCTAGAAAAGTTCCTTCTGATTTTGTTGAGCGTTCTGCAAAAATTACAACGCTTGCTTATCAGTCATGGGAAAAAGCAAGGGCAAAAAATGATTTTAAGGTTTTTGCACCTGACCTTGAAAAAGTAATAGCCCTTGAAAAGGAATACTGCGGATACATAAATTTTCCTGGCCCAAGATACGATTGTCTTTTAGATGATTATGAGGAAGGAATGACTACCCAAAAACTACAAAGAGAATTTACTTATCTTAAAAAAGGTATAATTGAAATTCTTGATAAAATTAAGGCAAGTAACGCTTTTGAAAAACAGCCTGAAACAAAATTTAAATTAAGTGAAGAAAAACAAAAATTTCTTTGTAATATTGTTATAGAAAAAATGAAGCTCCCAAAGGATAGCTCAAGACTTGATGTATCAACTCATCCGTTTACTACTGGTATGGGGGATGACGATGTTAGAATTACAACTAGTTATAGTAGACCTAGTCCCTTGTTTTCGTTTTTTTCAACAATTCATGAGGCAGGACATGCATTATATGAACTTGGGATGCCAAAAGGGGAGTATAAAGACACGGTTATTTCTGATGCGCCTTCTCTTGGTTTGCATGAATCACAATCTCGTTTCTGGGAAAATATGATTGGTAGAAGCAAAGAATTCTGGGAGTATTTTTATCCAGTTTTTAGGAAAACAGCACCTATTTATTTTAAAAATATTAGTTTTGATAAATGGTACAATATTGTAAACCAGGTGCGTCCTTCTTTTATTCGTGTTGAAGCAGATGAGCTTACTTATTGTTTGCATGTAATTCTTAGATTTGAAATAGAAACAGGTCTTATGGATGAAAAAATTAGTGTAAAAGAGCTACCGCAGATTTGGAAGCAGAAAATGGATGAAATGCTTGGTGTGACGCCTTCTAACGATTTGGAGGGTGTATTGCAGGATATGCATTGGAGTGGTGGAAGCATTGGATATTTTCCGACTTATGCTATTGGAACAATATATTCCGCGCAAATTTTTAGAAAAATATCAGAGGATAATAAAAATTTGTTATCTGAAATTAGAAATGCAGAATTTAAAAATATACTTGGTTGGTTGCGAAAAAATATTCATGAGCATGGTTGTTTAATGGATGCTGATGATATAATTAAAAAAGCATGTGGAGAAGGGCTTAACTCAGAGGTTTTTGTTGATTATTTGAAAAATAAATATTATGAGATTTATCAGTTATAATATTTAATACAGAGGTTCAATTTCCTTCCCCTGCATCTTTTTTAACAAATTTACAGAAAAATATAAGTCCAAACATTATATTTGATATTGTTGTGATGGGATATACTATGGGCTGGAAAGAATTTTTAAAACCAGATTGGAGAAAAATATTATTATTTATTATTACTATGGGTGGTCTAAACTATTTTTGGATTACAGGAACTCTTGTATGTGATGCAAGGATTCTTGTTGGTTTACCTCTTGGTTTTTATCCAATTGGAAGTTTTATGATTTGGCCTGGCTCTTCAACGCCATCAAATGTTGAATTTTCTTGGATTAATTTTGCTATCGACATTCTCTTCTGGTACATACTCGCCTGTACAATCTTCTATGCTTATGATGCAATTAAAAACAAAAGAAAAACAAAAATTTAGAGCTACGCAACATTAATTTTTACCAGCAATCGTATGTTAGAATACTTTCGTATCACTATTTTTCTTATTTTACTTTACTCGGGGTCTATAACTTGGAACGCCATACAACATTCCTGAAACATATGTATATGTTATTACCCATGTTAAAAACCAAATGATTAATACAACAAGTCCAATCTTAAAATCTGTTAAACCTAATCTGTCTTTCCATCTGCCCCAATATGCCGTCGCACCAAATATTATTGCGAGAATACCTAATATAAAGGTCATGATTATACCAAATAGCATTATAAAAAAAGATATTAAAAAGCAAAAGATGGCAAGTATTCCTAATATTAATCCAATTATTGCTAATTTAGAGTGTTGTTTCATCCGCATCTCCTAGCATATAAAATAATTAAATCGTTTATAAATTTACTCTATTGTTTTTTTCAATATGATATATGCAATAATCATTATACCTAAGATTTGTTTTTTGAGAATACATAGATGTCTTACAGCCACCCTTACAAAATTTACCATACTTACAATTTTTACAATGCTTCTCTAATTTTACAGGATTTCTATTATAAGAAAAAGCGTTTTTATCAAGCCATATATCTTTTAACGTTTTTTCTCTGATATTCCCTTCGTTAAATGAATCATGTTGAATCGGGCAGCCCTTAACATTTCCTTCAGCATCAACCGCACATCCACTGATTCCTGCTTTGCACCCCATCCAAAAGTCATCTCTTATATCTAAAGAGCCATAATAACCGAGGCTGTCACCGATTGATATGTATGTAATATCTTTGAGTTCTTTTCTGTACTCTGCAACTTTTTTAGCAAAATTATAATATTCATTTATAGAGACTGAATCAGCTTTTTCTAAGCAACCAACAGGTAGTGCATAATATAGATTCCAGGAATTTATCTCATTTTCTTTTACAAAATTTTTAACATTTTCTAAGTCATGAAAATTTTTCTTTGTAATAGATGTAGTTATTCCAAAAGGAATCTTATATTTTTTAAATAACTCTATCGCATTTATAACAGATTTAAAAACACCTTTTTGGTTTCTAAAATCATCATGAACTTTACCTATGCCATCTAGACTTACATGAATATTAAAAGTTTCTAACTTTTTAATACTACTAGCAACTTTATCATCGATAAGCGTGCCATTGGAAGTTATTCCAACTTCTAACTTCTTTTTTCGGGCATAAGATAATATTTCAAACCAGTTCTCTCTTAGAAATGCTTCGCCGCCTGAAACATTTAAAATAAAAACACCTAAATCAACACACTGATTTATAAAATCAAAACTTTCTTCTTTGCTCAGTTCGTTTTCAAGTTTCGCCCTTGACGTGTTACCACAATGAGAACATTTTAGATTACATTGATTTGTAATAAACCAATGAACTTCATTTGGCCCATTTAAATAAGATAAATTAATAGGTTTTTCTTTAAATTTATGAGAAATAGGTTTGCTAGTTTGTATTATCTTACTATTTGACAGATGTGATAGATATTTTATCGCATTAGAAGCAACTACTACGTAGGAGGTTTTGTTATCTTTGGATACTTTCTTGATAATTGTTTTAACATCTGCTTTGCCATCGATATTATTCAAGATTTGAAAACCGATTTTATCGATAAGAAATATTTTAAGATTTTTAACATCAAAAACAGTATAACCAAATTTTTCTTCTCTGTATCTAAAATTATTTCTTTTTGGAATTTCATCTTTTAGATATCCTAAAATAGAATCGCCTAAAGATTCAGAAAAACCACGAACCATTTTATTTTACCTTTGGCCTGTAAAGAGGTGTTCCATACATTGGCATCATTGACATTGACATATAGATATAAATTGCAGTTATTAACCAAATCGCCAAAACAACGACGCCTATTACAAAATCTGCTAAGCCTAACTTGTCTTTGTATTTTCCCCAGTATGCTGTTGTACCAAATATTATTGACAAAATAGAAGATATAATTGCCACAAAAAACAAGATATTAATGCCGAGTATAAAAATAGACATAAAACATATTATTGAAAAAATAGCAAAAATAACACCAATGATTCCAACGATTGAATGTTTTTCCATCCTATATCCTCAAAACTTAGGATATTTTATTTGCTAATAAATTTATCTTAATCAATCTTTATTCTGGTATAAATCAGGTTGAAAAAAAATCTAGATTTTTTTACCACATTTGCTACAAAAACCTGCATCCTCACTTTCAAGATAACCACAATGAGGACATTTAATCTTAATTATTTCTGTTGATTCTTTAGAAGAAATAAGACCTGATTCTTTTATCCCTTCAGCGATTGACTGACCAGTTATTTTCATAGCAGGTGAAAGTTCAGTTGCATAATATTTTGATACTGGCCTAGTTGCACTTGCACTGACAAGGCCAAAACCAATCATTGCCATAAATGCGCCGCCTCCAAACATAAACATGGAATTTAGATGCCTTTCAGCACTTCTATCCATTTTTTCACGGAATTCTTGATGAGAATCTACTCCAACCTGTGGATCATCAGGATTTGGACTTGCAAAAGAAACAAAACCAACTATGGTTAATATCACTCCAATTAATAGTAATGGAATACCTATCATCCTCATAGCTTTTTTATGCTCTGAATAATCTTCCATTTATTTTACGCTCCAAACTTTTCAAGTCTTTGTGCATTTGCCATAGCAATCGGCAGTATTTCAATTGCAGGAAGATTTGGTCCAAGACCACCTGTTATGCATGCTCTTTCTCCAAATTCTTTTACGTTGTCAGCTCTGCAATATTTTGACCAAATGAGCAATGGTACCGGATGCCAACTATGTGATTTTAAAACAGATGGTGTGGAATGATCACCTGTAACAATTATTACATCAGGATTCAACCTCATTAACCTAGGGATTAAGCCATCTACTTGTTCAATTACTTTTACTTTTGAATCAAAGTTTCCATCTTCTCCATAACTATCCGTTTTTTTAATATGTAAAAAGAAGAAGTCATAGTTATCCCAGTTTTCTTCAAGTGTTTTAAATTCCTCTTCAATAGTTTGTCCTGTTTCAAGCAAGTCCATACCGATTAAACGCGCAAGACCACGATACATAGGATATGCTGCTATTGCTGCGCTTTTAAGGCCAAAAACCTCCGGAAAAATTGGCCAGTTTGGTTTTTCTGAAAAACCACGTAGAAGTACCATGTTTGCTGGGTGATGATTTGATAAAATATCTTTGGTTTGTTTTAAAAAATTTTTAACAATTTCAACTGTTTTTTCAGAGCCTGGTCCACCTTTTGGTTCTAAAGATTTCGCACCTATTTCTTGAGGGTCAGTATCTATAAGATTTCCTTTTAGTCCCGTTCCTCTTAAAACTATTAAAAGCCTGTGCTCTTTTACAGTTTCAACAAAGACTTTTACCCCGGGGATCCTGATACGTTCACCTAAAAGTTTACAGATTTCCTGGTTTTTTTCAGTTGATATTCGTCCTGCTCGCCTATCAGTTATTTTTCCGTCTTTATCAATTGTACAGAAATTTCCACGAGCCGCAATATCACCTGGTTTTAGATCAAAATCTATACCTAATGCCTCAAGTGTTCCTCTACCGATTTGATATTTTTTTGTATCAAAACCAAAAATGCCAAGATGACCTGGACCGCTACCTGGTGTTATACCATGTCCAACTGGGAGATGAAGACCGCAAATACCATTATTTGCTAGTTTGTCAAGATTTGGTTTATATGCTGCTTCAAGTTCAGTTTTATTATCTGTTTCTCGGGGTAATCCTCCGATTCCATCCATTACAAGCATTACAATTTTTGTATCTGTATGTTTTATAAGTTTACTAATGAATTCTAAATCCATGATTATTTCCTCTTCTCTCCTAATATAGGTTTTTTAAAACTTATAATTTAAGTTTGTTAATAAACATTATGATAAGAAAAGACTTAAAATTTAACTTTTTTATTTTATTTATATGGATAAAAATTAAATACTTGTTATATATCAGGTTTTTTACAAGAAGATATACTATATGATTACAAAAAAAGTCGAGTGTCCAAAATGCAAACAAATTTTTACCTCATCTGGTAACCCTGGTGATACTGTACGAACACCTTGTCCTTCTTGTGGTCTTACAGGAAGAGTTATTTTTGAAAAAACTTTTTCTTCAAATATTTCAAGTGAAAACATTGCAATAGAAGTTAGTAATCTTAGAAAAGAATACGGCAGTCTTGTAGCAGTAAACAATATTTCTTTTTCTGTTAAAAAAGGAGAAGTATTTGCTTTTCTTGGCCCCAATGGTGCAGGTAAAACAACAACTGTTGAAATGATTGAGTCAATTAGACAACCAACTGCTGGATCGATAAAGATACTTGGGAAAGATATTAGCACATCTTTTGTTGATGTAAAAGAAAAAATTGGTGTACTTCCGCAGGAGTTTCGTTCTTTTGAAAGACTTACTGTAAGAGAAACCTTGGAGTTTTTTTCAAAGCTTTTTAAAAAACGTGCAAATATAGATGAAATAATTAATGCTATGGATTTAAAAGATAAAGAAAACACACTTTACATAAATCTTTCTGGTGGCCTTAAACAGCGTGTTGGTGTTGCAATTTCTCTTGTAAATGACCCTGAAATTGTTTTTCTTGATGAACCAACAACTGGTCTTGATCCAAAAGCTCGTCGTGAGGTATGGGAGGTTATTGCAGATTTAAAAAATAAAGGTAAAACAGTTTTTCTTACTACTCATTATATGGAAGAAGCAGAGTATCTAGCAGATAGTATCACAATTATTTACAAGGGAGATATTATAGCTCGGGGTTCTTTAGAGGAACTTATCAGTAAATATGGTAAAGGTCATATTCTTCATATTAAAAACTGTAAAACAAAAGAAGCAGTTGATGTTCTTAGAGATAATGGTTTTAATGTAAATAAGGAGCATAATGGCGATATCGCTGTAAAAATTGATTACAAGGAACGAGTTTTGGAGGTTTTATCTATATTGCGTCATGAAGCAGTTGATTATGATAGTATTGATATTCGTCGTTCTAATCTTGAGGAAGTATTTTTGCAGTTAACTGGCGCTCGTCTTTCTGAGGAAGAATAAATATGAAACTAGAAGTAATCTGGGCAAGTTTTTATACAGATTTAAAATCTTTTGCCAGAAGTAGAGCCACGCTTTTTTGGACTCTTTTGTTTCCAGTTATGCTTATTTTGATGTTTGGTGCGATTTTCTCAGGTTTTGGTGAGACAGAATATGAGTTGGTAGTTGTTGATTTTGATAATTCTACTTTGTCAGAGACTTTTGTTAATATTTTAAATGATACACCAGTCATTAAAACAGATGTTAAAACAATTAATAATGATGAGATTTTACAATATATAAAAGATAATAATATTAAACGTTTAGTTGTAATACCGCAAGGTTTTGAGCAATCTGTTGGAATGGCAGCAATGGATAGTAGTACTGTAGCAAATATTTCTTTTTATTTTGATCAAAGTGAGCAGCAGTCTAACTCGATTGTTAGAAGTGTAGTTTCTAGTGTTGTTATAAATCTTAATATGAATATTTCTGGTGGTAAAGATATAATTAAAATAAATGATATTGAAACAATTTCTGGTGAGTTTGGTTTTATTGATTTCTTTTTACCAGGTATGATTGGTTTTACTATAATGCAGACTTGTATTTATGGTAGTCTTGAGCGTAATACAAAATTTAAAAAAGATGGAATTTTAAGAAAACTTTTAACAACTCCTGTTACTCGTTCTGAATGGATTTTTTCAAAGATGTTATTTCAGTTAGTTTTGTCATTTATATCTGCGGGTTTAATTATTGTTATAGGTGTAGTAGTTTATAAAATGACTATTAATATCAATATCTGGATGATTTTAATAATCATTGGCACTAATTTTCTTTTTACAGGAATGGGTATGCTCATTAGTCGTTTTGTAAAAGATGAGGAATCTGCAGGTATGGCTGGAGGTGTTGTTACTTTTCCTATGATGTTTCTTGCAGGAACTTTTTTTGCACTTGAACAGATGCCAGTGTTTTTACAGATAATCGCAAGGTTTTTACCTTTGTTTTATGTTAATGAAGGCCTAAGAGCTTCTATGATTTATTTAAAAACAGATGATGCAATATTTTATACAGTAATTGTACTTGTTTTTGCAGCGTTTTTCTTTATATCTGGTTTGATTTTAACCAAGTGGAAGGAAGACTAGCTTGTTAGAATTTTTTGTAATTTTTTTATTTCTGATGCTTTTAGCATTTGTTTTTCTTGTTCAATCTTTATTTTTTTAAACTCTGGTTTTTTAATGAATGCATCCTCAATTAATTTGCCATCAATGTAATCTGGAACAGGTACATTTAAAATTGATAAAACAGTTGGAACAATATCTACAACTGATGCATCTACTTGTTTACCCGGTTTTATGTTTTTACCATACATAAATAATATTCCATCAGGTTTATGATCTCCATCCCAGTCATAAAAACCAGGTTTAGATAAAACAGGAAGTGTTTTTGTTTCCTCAAAAAATGATTTTAGACTATCTCCTGGTTTTATTAGTTCTTGTGCTCCGTAGTTTTCTTTTAAATCAAAGATTATGTCAAGTGGGTCGTTTACAGCATTTTTACCATATATTTCTTCGCTTTTGTAGATTTTTTTAACTATTTTTTCACCAGTATCCGAATCTTTTATCGTTTCAAGAAAATCAATGATTTCTTTTCTTAGTTTTTCATAGTCTTTTTCATCAACAATTCCTTGTTTGTATTTGCTTTTTAGAGTTATTCTGATGCCACGACTGCAAATTGAATGGTAAAAAGCACTTGTTTTTGAAAAATCAATGCTGCTGTTAAAGCCGCTTGAAAGTATAAACTTGCGGCCTATTTTTGAGCGGACTATTTTTTGCATGGGGATAATGTGAAAAATAATTTTGCTGAATCTGTCAAAAAGTAGTGTTATTAATGTATTTAGACTGTGGGATGGGTTTGAATTTGTTTTTAAAAAACCTGCATTATATAATGCATTGTTTACATAGAAATATTTATCAGGTTTGCCAAAACCATGATCCGATACAATTATAAAATTCGCATCAGGATATTTTTCTATCATTTTTCCGATGTATTCATCTGCTTTTTGATAGCATGATAAAATAAGATCCGGTCTATTCCATAAAAGATGTTGTATATCATCTGTTCCTCGAAATACAACCATTGTAAATTTCCAGTCTATTTTTTTCATGAGATTTAGTGTTACGATTCCATGTGATTCTGTAATTATGTTTACTTGTTCTGCAAGTTTTTCAGGTGCATATTTTGCAGTAAGAATCTTTGGAATGTCATCAACTTCTACTTGTTCTAGTTCAAATCGTCCGATTTTTTCATCGACTAGTTCTTTTTTTAGTTCTTTAGGATAAGTAAAATCTGATTCTGGTGATGGTGTGAGTAACCCTGTGATCATGGCTCCTTTGATTTTTTCAGGTGGATATGTACCAGGTACGTTTACAACGATGCTACCAAAATCTTTTTCTGTTAGATAGTTCCATATCGCTGGAGCTTTACGATATTTAGAGCTAACAAGTTTTTTTGTAAAGCAATCAGTATGGAAAAAATCATAAATACCGTGTTTACCCGGATGCACCCCTGTTACTATTGAAACCCATGCTGGAGCACTGTAGTGTGGTGTAGTGGAGCGAAGTTTACCGTGAACACCGTCTTTGATTATTTTGGCAAAATTTGGTAGTTTTCCCTGTTTTACCCATGGAATTATTAAGTCAAGTGTTCCACCGTCGACTCCAATTATTATTATCTTGGTCATTTTTCTTCTAGGAACTATTATTTACCCTTATTTCTTAAATGTTTCTAAGCAATTAATAAAAAGAAAAATATAAAAAAATTAAATATATTTGTTTTTTATGACAAACACTTAAAAACACCTTATGTAATAGGCAAAGTGATTAATATGGAATTTAAAGGTAAAGTTATTTTAATTTCAGGTGCAACCGGTGGAATGGCTGAAGAAATTACAAAAAAACTTTCAAAACAAAACTGTAAACTTGCTCTTTTTGCAAGAAGAGAGGACAAACTCAAAGAATTATCAGAAATAGTAAAAAATAATGGTTCTGAATGCATCTATAAAAAATGTGATGTAAAAAATCAAGAGGATATAAAAAAAGCAGTAGATTATACAAAAAAAACTTTTGGTCAAATAGATGTTGCAATTCTTACCGCAGGTATTCTTGTACCACTTCCAATTGAGACTTTCAATAGTGAACTTATTGGAGAGTCTATGCAAGTAAATTTTATGGGAAATGTTTACTTTATAGATGAACTTTTAAAAATTATGAAGAAACAAAAATCAGGGGCTATTGCAGCATTTTCTACATTACCTGATAGAAGGGGTGTTGCTGGCTGGGGTACATATGGTGCTAGTAAAGCAGCATTAAGTTGGCTTTTGGAAAGTCTAAGGGCAGAATCCAAAGATAAATACAATATTGATATTATCACAATAAAACCAGGGTCTGTTCTTACACCGATGATTGAAGGGTATCATCGTCAAGGTGCAATAACTTCTGAAAAAGCAGCTGATATTATAGTTAAAGGTATCAAAAAAGGAAAAAAAGTAATACAATTTCCATTAGGGCAGGTTGTAATTATTAGAATGCAGGATTATTTTCCGACTTTTGCATATGATTTTTTACCGTACGAAGCATCTAAAGGTGATGGATTTCCAAAGGTCGATGAGGAATAATAAAACTTATTTAACAATAGGTAATTTAAGTTGATGTTTTATGAATCCATTGTTAAACCCAAAAATATCTGCATCTCTTCTGAAAAGTTATTTATGTGATATAAATAGATTAAGCAAAAAAACACCTCTGGAAATTAAAAATTATAAGGATAAAGCTTTTAGAAAAATTGTAAAATATGCATATGAGACACCTGTTTATCATGATAAATACAAAAAAGCAGGTGTTCATCCAGATGATATCAAGGGAGTTAAGGATATTGCAAAACTTCCGATAGTATCTAAAGATGATATCAAAAAAAAATTTCCTGATGATGTTACACCAACAAATTATAACAAAAACAAGGCACATGTTGTTTGTACTGGTGGTACAACTGGTAAACCAGTATGTGTTTATACAGATTTTTTAACTATGGCTAAAAGTTCTATGATTTCTATTAGAGAATTAAAACTTTTAAAAATGGGTTGGAATAATATTAAAACAGCACATATTGGAAATTTTAATACAAATAGGATAGATTTAGTATCTCAAGAACATTTTCAGAAACATTTGAAAGTTTTTTTTAAAACAGATAATATATTGAACATTGATGTTAACATACCATTTAAAGATCTTATTGGAAGGCTGGATATTTTCAAACCTGATATAATTATTACTTATCCTACAACTTTTCAGCATTTGTCATATCTTAAAAGAAAAGGTTATGGAAAAAACGTTAAACCAAAGATATGTTGGACTGGTGGTGCTATGCTTGATGAGTACACCCGTAGGTATACTCAAGAAGCTTTTGGTTGTCGTCTTTTAAATATTTATCCTTCTGTTGAGGCTGGTGCAAACATTGGCTTTGAATGCCTGCATGGAACTTGGCATGTTCATGATGATTTTTTTCATCTTGAGGCAATAGATGAAAAAAAAGATTT
>Ga0105099_10001250_pt1 | contig 16156 bp, 12 predicted proteins | sample PPLLak3cmMay2015_2_FD_79138 | JGI IMG/M metagenome (GOLD analysis project Ga0105099, IMG submission 79138) | Freshwater sediment microbial communities from Prairie Pothole Lake near Jamestown, North Dakota, USA - PPLs Lake P8 Core (1) Depth... | ecosystem: Environmental > Aquatic > Freshwater >... | reverse complement strand
CCGCCTCCCGTCATGAAGCTCTCCCCGCGGCGCACGGGAAGTTTCGCCGACAGGGAGGAGACCCGGTTCACCTGTGTGCGGATCATTGTTTCGGCAAAAAGCTGTAGTCTGTTTCCAACAGGCGCCGATCCTGCCGATGCCCTGACCGTATGGATGTAATTAGAACCCTCCTCCCACACGAGCGAGGAGGACTTGAAAATGCCGGTTAACGTATCGATAACACGGAGCTCTTTGGACAGGTCGTTGTGAAGATCAGCATATTTATAGGAGAGGCGCGCTTGCGCGCCGGATTGTGCGTTCCAGACCAGGGCTGCGGAGGATACGTGTTCGCTGGTGAGCGGGTTTATTCCCCTGCCGCAGGTATACGAGGAGTCAAGCCCGATACCTTCATAGATCGCTTTGTAGAAGGGGTAAATGCCGGACCCGTGACTGAACTGCTGCCGTCTGAAGTTCTGAAAGTTTGAGAAAATCCCGGCCTGCAGGTTATCCGCAACCGGCCGGGCGAACCGTATGTTGAGTATGCTTTCCTTGAAAACGCCGCTTTCCCAGAGAATGGAGGTTTCGGGTTTTGTTATGGTATCGGGTTGCAGCGGGAAACGGATATCGCCGGTCGGCCTCGAATGGATCTCCTTGATTTCCGCCGCAGAGAAGAGATTGTGGCCGGTTGCCGGATCGGTGGAAAAATCAAACAGGCTGTTATCCGGGTGCAGCGCAACATGCGCGGCCGGCAGGCCGTAGAAGAGAAAGCGGTTTAAATGTGAGCTTATGGTGACCGGTACGGATATATACGCAGGATGGGAAAGCAGGATATCGGCAAGAGTCATGCCGTCCGCCTGAAATACCCGAAACGGGTATACGTGGCCGGGGTTGTACAGCGAATCAAGCGTTGCGGGGTACTTTTGGTAACGCGTTGAAAAGTACCGGTTGATGCTCAGGTAGAATTCCCTGCGCCGGTCTTTGTGTATGGAATCCTGGACAAGCGAGTCTCTCTTTATTGAATCGAGCGCGGTTATCTGGGGTGTGACGGGGATCGAGCCGGCAAACGATGAGTCCGGCATTTTTCCGGGGATGGGGTTGCCGGCTTCAACCGACAGAGAATCGGCGGCCGAAAAAGTTACGGCCGGCAACAATAAAACCGCGATGAATAATGTAATACTGGTATACGATCTCATAGGTTCAGAAAAATACGTTTTATTACGAACCGGGGAAATTGATAAAATATCTTTTATTGATGTTATTTTTCACTTATGCATTAAATTAATTTATGCCGTTTATTTATTTTTATTATCGACGTTTTTTGGTACACTACTCCCGATTCAAAGGATTTCAAGGAAAGACCACAATGCCGAAACCTTTTTTTCCCGTATGCTCCCGTCGGATCTGTTTTTCGGGTCTGCTGATCAGTATCGTCGCGCTCTTTTTTTTCCGATGTGCCTACCTGAACACGTTCTATAACGCAAAGACTGCGTTTGATAAGGCGCATAAAGCATACATGAAACTGAAGCAGGCAGACGCCGATACTGCCGAAGCGCTCCCCGATGAGATTAAAAAAGGGTATGAACGCACGGTCGCCAAGTCAATAAAAATGATGGAGGTATATCCTAAAAGAAGGAGATGGCACGACGATGCAACCTACCTCAAAGCGCGCGCAAGCTACTATATGAGGGAGTACTCCGCCGCCGTACGGCGCTTCAGGCAGTTTCAGAAAGAGTACCCGCAGAGCCCCTTTGTCCCCGCATCGTACCTGTATCTTGGCAAAGCATACCTCGGCGACGGGAATCTTCAAAAAGCCGAAGAGACCTTTCTGCTGATTATGGAGAAGTATCCACAGCTTAATAACGACGAAGAGGTTACGCTTCTTCTTGCCGAGGTTGCCATACAAAGAGAGGGGAAATCACAGGCGGTCATGATTCTGGAACAGAGCCTGAAAAGCATAAAATCCGAAGTAAAGAGAATGGATATCCTGCTCAGGCTCTGCGCCCTCTACATTGACCTGCAATTATATGACAAGGCAATTACGCTTCTTAAAAACGCCCCCCGGAACAAGGATTTTCAGAACGCCCTTTTCAAGATGGACTATTACCTTCTTATCTGCTATAAAAACAAGCAGGATTTCGAAAAGGCGCTTGCGCTGGCGGATGAAATGTACAGGAATAAACAGTATCTGAAGCACACGTCAAAAATACTCTTTGAAAAGGCGACGGTGCTTATTGTAACGCGACGGATTAAAGAAGCCGTTACGGTGCTGGACCTGGTCACCGGAACCGACGGCGAGCCTGCCGTCCAGGCGCAGGCCTGGTTTGAACTGGGAAAGATCCACCAGCACGAGTATGGCGATTATAAAAAAGCGCGGGAATGTTATGAAAAAATACAGCCGCTCACGTCGGACGAAAAGCTGCTTGCAGCGGCACGGGAAAGAATGGACGGCATCGACTTCCGGCTGCAATATCTGTCGGAAACCGCAAGCAAAAAAAGTCAGAAGGACACTTCCGATACTGCATATTCAATCTATGCATCGCACTATAAAATGGCCGAGATATTCTGGCTGAATCTTGACGAGGCGGATTCCGCGCTGAAATATTATACGATCATTACCTCGGATACCGCCGCGGACAGCGCACTGCTGCCCAAAGCGCTGTATGCCAGGGCCTGGATTGTACGTTTCATCAAAAAAGACACCGCAGTATCGGACAGCCTCTACAAAATGGTTATCAGCAGGTACCCCGCAACAATTGTGGCAAAAAAGTCGCAGCAGGACCTTGGCGCTGAAGTGACCGTTAAAACCCGCGCCGATTCCGCGACGCTCGCGATAATTGAGGCCGAGCGCCTGCTTTTTGACGTGAAAAATCCCGTTGCCGCGGTTAACGCCTATTACAAACTGTCGAAAGAGTATTCCGATATTGAAGGCATTGCCGCAAACTGTTTATACGCCGCAGCCTGGATCTGTGACGACGTGCTCAATAAAAACAAAAAGGCATTTGTACTGTATAAAAAGCTTTGCGAAGATTTTCCCGAGTCGGATCTGTGTAAAAATGAGGCAAAGCCGCGGATACAGTTTGTCGAGGATACCTTGAAGGTGCTGGAGGCGCGGAAAAAACAGGATGCGGCTATGAAACAACAGCAGAAAGGCGCGATAAAAAAAGAGAAGAAGGCAAAAAAGGAAGAGACCCTCTCCCCGGATACCACGGCCGATACAGGTGAAGACTTTCTGCAGCCGGACCAGGACGTATCGCCAAAGCAGGAGACGCCGAAGCCTGAGCTTCCCGATTCTGTTTCATCGCAGCTTCAGGGTCCTGACATGAAAAAAGAGTGACACACAGGATTATCAGACAGTATAAAAATCAAAATAGTGTCATGACCGTGAATTATTTATTATTTTGTAATGCTTACACAAAGGAGGAATTATCATGAACAGAACCATACTGCTGTCCGCAGCTCTCTGTATTTCTCTTACCCTGCTGATTTCCTGCGGAGGAAAAACAGTTACCCGTATCGATACCGATACGACCGTTGATCTGAGCGGAAACTGGAACGATGCCGATTCCCGCATGGTTGCCGAAGAGATGATCAAGGATTGCCTGTCAAAACCCTGGTATACCCGGTATGAAGGCGATCGCGTGACGCCGCGGATTATCGTCGGCAAGGTTCGCAATAAAAGCCACGAGCACATAAACACCGAAACCTTTGTTAAAGATATGGAGCGCACCCTGATAAATTCAGGTAAAGTGGAATTCGTGGCGAGCAGGGACGAGCGTATTCAACTGCGGGAAGAGAAAGCTGACCAGATGGGGGGCAATGCTTCCGAAGAGACCATGAAACAGGCTGGTAATGAGGCTGGCGCCGATATCATGCTGTATGGCAGTATCAACACCATCGCGGATATCGAAGACAATAAAACGATTATGTATTATCAGGTTGACCTCGAGCTGGTTGAAATAGAATCCAACAGAAAACTCTGGATCGGCACTAAAAAAATCAAGAAGTTTATTACGCAGGGTAAGGCAAAATTGTAACGCATCGTAATCAAAAATGGATAGAGTTATTACCGCTAAATATCCCCTTTTCGTTGTCCTGTGCGTTTTATCGACACTCCTCTGCACAACTCGCAGCGCAAAGCGTTTAACCACGCTGAACGCCGCCGCCTCAAACCAGGATTATGCCGGGGCAATCAAAGCGATACGAAACAATCCCGATTTATACGGCAGTCAGAACCAGTTCCTCTACTGGTTCGATCTGGGGCTTCTGTTTCACTATACCGGGCAGTATGATACGAGCCTTTTTCACCTGCAAAAAGCGGAAAAGGTTTTTGACGACCTCTTCGCCGTATCCATTACCAACGAGGCCGCCAGTATCATGACAAATGATAACATCAGGCCCTATCGCGCCAGAAGGTTCGAACAGGTCTTGCTTCACCAGTACCTCGCATTCAACTACCTTGCAGCCGGGAATATCGACGAGGCGCTTGTTGAGACGAGAAAGGTGCAACTGGTTTTTGACCGTTTTCAATCAAAAGACGGGAAAAAAGACAAATATAACGACGACGGTATGTCGCATTTCATCTCGTCCATCCTGTATGACGCTCTGGGAGAGGATGATAATGCGGCCATATCACTGTATAAATCGGTATACGCCTACCAGAACGGCCCGGTTTCAACGCCGGATGATGTTAATGACCTCGCCTATTATACATTACTGGCACAGGAGCGGGAAAACGATGTGACGGAACTTGGCCTGAAGCCGCAACGGGATTCGGCTGTGCCGGTCCCGGGTTTGTATGCCGATCCGCAGAGCGAAATAATCCTTGTCGGGTATAGCGGTATGGGACCGGTTCTGGGGGAGACGATATTCTGGGGAACATATATTGTGGACGGGCTGCTGATCGTGTATTACCGGAATCCTAACGGCGACACCGTCGCGTTTACCATGCCGGCGCCGCCTATTCCCGATACTAAAAAGAAAAAAGAGAAAGAAGGAGAAGAGGGAGAGGAGCCCAAAGAGGGAGAAATCTATTCAGGCCAGACGTTTCATATCAAATTCGCTCTTCCGGAAATGGTGGCACGGGAGTTCCGGGCAGACCATTTTATTGTTTTCGCAGACACGGCAGCAGGCTCCGAAACAAGAAGCGGTTCACTGACTGATACCGACCTTCTTCTGCGGAAGGATATTGACGATAATTATTCGAAGATAATTGCGCGCACCGCGCTTCGTGTGGTCCTGCGTACTATTGCGTCGCAGAAAACCAAGAAGGAGCTCTCTACCGACCAGCCTTTAGTTAACCTGCTGCTGAATTTCGGCACCGACCTGCTGACTGACCAGCTTGAAAAAGCCGACACCCGCCTCTGCCTGTTCCTGCCGCACTCAATCCAGATCGCACGTATCCCGGTTCAGCCGGGAACGCACCGGCTCGAAGCCGCTGCCATAGACAATAAAGGCAAAGCGATTGATCGGAAAGTCTGGGAAGCGGTTAATGTCAAAGAGAGGGAAAAAAAGTTTATTTTTTATCCGGTATTGAAGTAAAATTTCCATACATTATTCCTGTTTTAACATCACTATGACCCCTTTTTGCATTTTCTTGAAGTAATAAACGATATTCTAAACATTAAACGGGAACCAGGTGTTTACCTGTTTTTTTTTGTGGACAGCGCGCGGTAAGATATATAGTATTATACTTGCTATTTTGTTTAAAATTATATAAATTATAATGGTTGAAAGAGATAAAAAAATATTCAATACATACCAAATTTCTTAATTTAACATTCAACATAAGGAGTTATTATGAAGAGGGAGGTTCTTTTTTCAGGGCTGATTTCTTTGGTTCTGTTACTGGCAGTCGGTTTTATGGGGTGTCTGGAGGATCCGACAGATGAAGATACTGCGAGTGTACAGATAACGAATTTTACATCTATGGTTCCCGGCACAAAGCAGTTAGTCGATGGCACCATTGAAACTTCGCTGGCAATCGATAATACAGGAATTTCCGTTTCTATAACAAAAGGCGGCGTCGATGTAACGGCCAATTTTGTTATTGAAAAAACAAGTTTTACCGCAAAAGATAAAATTGATTTACAAGATGACTATCATCTTGGAATCACGCCGAATGCCGGCATCGCAAGCGGCACAGACTACCGTCTGACTATCACCGCAACTGCAGGGAGCGCGAGCGGAAGCGACAATGTGGATTTCAGCATTACCGGTACGACACCGGACCTTGTTGTCCATGATGTTACGATTGGTTCATGGGATAACTCAACCTATGGTTCTTCTCTGGAGGCCGACACTTTTGGAGTATATAAGGTGGCTGTAGCGGCAACGCTTTGCGCAGATGTCGACGTCTGGTACTCCAACGAAGCAATTAAAGGGCTTGGCCCGAATGTGTTCTACTCACCGAAGCAAGCCGGTATTGCACAGCATCCGCCTAAAAACTGGACTACACAAAATGAAACAAAAATGGCGGTTGTCAGCGTTAATTTCGATGCGATTACCAAGCAAACCCAGGTAGATTCGATTTGGGCAGCGGTTCCGGCAGGCGATAAAGCACAACTGCTTCGCCTTAACGCAAACGATATTGTTATATTGGAAACCAATCAAGGCAATAAACGGCTGATTAAGTTTGTGTCGGGTGATGGATCAAACACCGGCGTTTGTCAGATTAAGGGAAAAGAATAATTCCAGCTTCCAAAAATTCGAAACAGTTGACGATTAAAGCCGGCTTTTTATAGTCGGCTTTTTAGTTTGTTATGCGTAAACAGGCTAAAATCGTTTTTAAGTAAACAATTCTTATTGATTCACATAGCTTAATTTAAGAAGGTGAATGGTATCAATAGTATCGTTTTTTACTTCATCTATTTTATTTTTAATTCCTATCAATTAATTTTAAGTATTGTATTAAAGTTATTATAAACGGATAATGACAGGGGAGGGAATAAATACTATGAAAAAAACACTTCTTTTGGTTCTGTTTCTTGTCTCGATCCCGCCGACCACCTTTCACTGCAGTAAGATTGTCGATAACCTTGCGGACTGGTTTGTGTCGGACTCGGACGAGGTAGCGATGGGAGATAACTTTTATAAGCAGATCAGGGCAAATCCATCAGAGTATCCGGTGATGGATACTGTAGGAAATGAGAAACATAAAAAAATCGTAGATTATATCGACTCTATCGGTAAGGCTGTTGCTTCAAAGCAGACAGCCAGGCCCGAGAATAAGTTCCTGAAGTACAAGTTCACGGTTATTGATATAGATACGGTCATAAACGCCTTTGCGATTCCCGGGGGCAATGTTTTTATTTACCGCGGGCTGATCCGGGCGGCGCGTAATGAGGCTGAAATTGCCGGGGTGATGGCGCATGAAATCGCTCATATTACCCAGAAGCACGGCGTTCAGACCATGGTTAAAGCAGCAGGCATCACCTATGTGGAAAAATTAATATTCGGCGACTCCAGTCTTCTTGTCGATGTCGCCAATACCCTTCTATTTCTTAAATTCAGCAGGGAAAACGAATTCGAGGCGGATAGCTGCGCAGCGGAGTTTCTTATCAAAGCAGGGTATAACCCCAGCGGGATGAAAACTTTTTTACAGCTTTTAGCGCAGAACAGCAACTGGACCTTTGAACCCCTGTCGACCCATCCGGATACGGATGACCGGGTGAAAAGGGTGGGGGATCTCATCGCGACAAAACCAGGGTCGGTAAACTCGCTTCCGGTACCGCCCAAAAGGGTTGATGCTATGGTGGTTAAACGGTAAGCAAAAATAAATATAAATATAAGCACAGATTATAATCGAAGGCAGCAGTTCAATCGTGCTCGTGCGCGTAATCGTAATCGGTTGATTTGTGAGCCGGGTTATAAATCAAACAATTTTATAGAATGGCATTTTTTCGGGCTGATGATCTTTTTTTTATGCGTCGATTGCGAGTACGATTACGAGCACGGGCACGAAACCAACTGCGAAAAATAAAAAACCATCTCAAGGAGTAAAACATGGCTCTTCCAAAACCCCTTAAAATTCTTGGCATTATTACCGGTGTATTCATCGCGCTTATTGTCATAGCGGTTGTTACGCTCATCATCATGTATCCGCCTCAGAAGATAAAGGCTATGGTCCTTCCACACATAGAAAAGGCTGTCGGCAGGAGCGTAGATGTTGAAGGCGCCGGGATCTCCTTTTTCCCCGTATTCGGCATAAAGATCAAAGGTCTCCGGGTGTCCAATACCGAGCGTGAGGGATTCAGCAAAGAGCCGTTTGTTACCCTGGATGATTTTATCGTAAAAGTTAAAGTCATGCCTCTGATTCAGAAGAGAGTCGAGATAAAAGCGATAATCATCAACAAGCCGGATATCCTGCTGGAAGTTGATCAAAACGGCTCATTCAACTATGACGACCTGGCTTTTATGAAATCGGATTCAACAGTAAAACCCGTCGAAGAGAAACCGGAAGAGGAGAAGAGACCGGCTGATGCAAAACTGTCGCTTCCGATTCCGGTTACCCTGGAGCAGTTTGCCATTAATCAGGGAAGCATTGCCTATATCGACAGGAAGGCTGGCAGCACCTTCAAGGTGGGACAGATCAATCACCGCATTGATTTTTCTATTGACAAGGAATTACGGGATATTGCAAGTACCGGCGAGCTGAAGCTCAGTGATATATCGGTAAAAACCGGCGATATTCCAAAAACGCTCAGCGGATTCACCCTGACGTTTGCCCACGATGTCGGGGTAAACTATGTGGACGGCGAAGCGGTTATCAAAAGCATGCGCCTCTCCCTGCAGAAAATTTATATCGCCCTGAGCGGCACGGTAAAGAATTTTAATGTCCAGCCGGAGATCAACCTTGCCGTTAAAACGGATAAAATTTTCATAGCGGATCTGCTTAAGGAGATCCCTGTCGAAATTGCACCTGTTGTTGCAAAGCTCAAGGCTGCAGGGTTTATTGAGCTTGCCATGGACCTGTCCGGCATTATTGATTCTTCGGGCATTCCCCGCATGACCGGAAAATTCACCCTTGGCGACGGCAACATACAGTATGCCGGCCTGCCCGAAGCGATCAGCGATATCCGCGCGAATATCAGCTTCACTAAAAACAGTCTTGCGATTTCCGAGCTTGGTTTCAACATGGGCAAGAATCCCGTTATGATACAGGGCACGGTGAATAATTTTGCGGCGCCCGAGGTGAATGGCGCGGTGAATGCCACGGTTAATCTTGACGATTTGAAAAATATCGTCGAGCTGCCCGAAGGCGTCACTCTCTCCGGCATGATTACATCGGATATCAAGGCAAACGGTACCGTAGACCCCGCAGATCCGTCCAAAATGAATATTGACGGCACCGTGGCATTGACAAACGTGCGCGCGGTCACGCCGGAAGTGACAAAACCGGTCGTGGTCAACGGTACGGTGGGATTTACCCCGAAACAGATAGTAAATAAAATGAACGTCGGCATCGGCTCTTCGGATATCGCCATTAACGCCAATATCGCCGATTACCTTGCGCTGGTGGTTAAAGATTCAACCAAATCAGCGCCCCGTCCGAAACTCAATTTTACCATAAACTCGGGGCTTCTGAATACCGACGAATTCATGCCCCAGGAGAAAAAGGAGAGCGCGCCAAAATCACAAGCCCCGGCTGTTGAACAGGCGCCGCAGCAGAAAAGCGGGCCATCGCCGGTTCTTGCCGCTCCGCTGCCGGCCATGGATATCAACGGCACTATCGCGTGTAAAAAGATCGTGTATCAGAAGATTGCACTGAACAATTTCCTGACCAGGATATCCTCGCTGAATGATGTTTTGAATATGGTAACCCAGGCGCAGATTATGGGCGGCTCCCTGTCCAACAATCTCAACCTGAACGCGAAGAATTTGAATAACGTGCAGATTGCGAATAAGCTCGATATCAATAATATGGAGGCGAATGATTTTATATCACAGTTCAAGGAGCTGCTGGGAGAGGATCAATCGCTGTATAAAGACCTGAAAAAAATGGATAACAAGGTATTCGGTAAGTTGACATTAAAGACGGATTTCAAGGGAAACGGTGCGACTACCGATGCTTTAACCAGATCTCTGGACGGGAGTATAAACGCGCGTATTGACAATGGAAGGATTGCAAGCAGCGTTTTCACGCAGAGTATTAATGAGCGGGTTGATAATTTTTCTGATAAAACGAAAATTCCGGTTAACAAGGTTTTTAATCTGGGTGAAATAACATTCAGGGATTTGAAGTTTCTGGCGTTGATAAAAAACGAGCAGGTACAGCTTGAATCCTTTGATATTTCTTCAGCAAAAGCTGGCGATTGGATCATTAACGGCAAGGTCGGTTTTAACGGCGGCCTGGATATGGCGTTTGAGAATAGACTCACCAATGATGTATCCCAAAGGATTCTATCCCTTCAGGATAAGGTAAAAGGTGTTGCCAAAGGAGCGCTGAGCCTTGCTGAGAAAGAAGCGAGCAAGCATATTGGTGGAGCGATCAGCCAGACACTGGGTAAGGTGGCCGAGGGGCAGCTTGATAAAGCTCTTATTCAACCCGATCAGGAAGGCCGGGTTACCATGTTGATCGGTATGGGTGGCACTGCGTCAGCACCGAAGCCAAACAGTTTCGGTTTTAAAGAACAGAAGGGTGTTGCATCAAAGCCTGCCGAAGAAAAGGCGACTCCAAAGCAGGAGCTTACGGAGAAGGTACAGGAGATAAAACAGGAGGTCCAGCAGAAAGTCGAACAGCAGGTTGATAAGGTAACCGAAGAGGCCACCAAAAAGGTGGAAGAAGCTGTCGGCCAGCAGGTTCCCAAAGAGGCGAAGAAGGAAGTGCAGAAGGGTGTTAAGAAGTTGAAGGGGTTGCTGAAGTAGTATCTTTAAAAATTTTCACTATTTTTTTACTTACTATAAGATATAAGTGAGATTCCATATACGGAAGGGTAGAAAATGAGAAGGCAAACAGAGGAATGGCTTCAACAAGCTCTCTATGATTATGATACTGCTAAAATTATGCGACAATCAAAGCGGAATGTATATGCTGTTCTGATGTGTCATATGGCGGTAGAAAAGGCTTTAAAAGGTCTCTTGTTCGAAGTAACGGAAGAAATTCCTCCCAAGACACACAGCTTGATTTTTCTCCTTAATAAAGCCGGGAAGAAACCGAAGGCCGATTTGGGTAAGTTCATTATTCAATTGAATGACGCAAGTGTTGCAACCCGTTACCCTGAGGAATTAAAAAAGTTAATTTTGACGTATTCGGATAAATTGACCGATTCAATAATTAAGACCACGGGAGAGGCAATAGCATGGATAAAGCAGGAGCTCTGAAAATCGTTCTTAAATTCCGGTCTGAGCTTGAGAAAGAGGGTATTACCATTAACCGGATGATACTTTTCGGTTCATATGCCGCAGGTTCACAAACAGAAGGCAGTGATATTGATGTTGTTGTAGTATCCACTGACTTCAAGGGGCTTAATCACTGGCAACGGCTCGGACTTATGACAGAAGCTTTATACAAAATATTCGAACCCATTGAGGTCCGTGCTTTAACTCCGCAAGAGTGGGAGTCGGGCGAGTCTATAACTGCGAGTTATATAAAATCCGGAGCGGTAATATCGGTATAAAATCGATAGTATTGAATCGGTCTAAATCCCGATAATCATCTCCTCCCCGTTCACCATGACAAAATCGATGATCGGCTCTTCCACCAGCAGTTCCTCGAGCAGAGTCTCTTCCTGCGGGTCGCCGAGCACCCGGATACCGATGATATCCGCCTTTTTCCCCTCCTCAAGCGTTCCCAGCATGTTGCTGCATCGCAGCGCCCGCGCCGGATTTCTGGTGACCCAGTTGATCATCTCCTTTGCCGGGATATGCGGGTAGTGCGTTTTTATGTGAAACAGCTCGTCAAAGAGGTCCATGCCGGTTATGAGTATGGGGCTCTCGGTGCCGAGGCACAGGTTTATCCCGCGGTTCATCGCGGCTTCGAGGGGAAACCGTTTGTGGCCGAGCATTTCATTGTACTGGCTGCACATCACAATGGAAATGTTTTTAGCGGCGAGGATGGAGAGCTCTTCGCTGCCGACGTAGTTGCAGTGGTAAAGAATACCGTTGTTGGGGATAAGGTTGCCGGTGATGGCATAGTACATTGAACCCCGCTCGGTTTTGCCGTAGAGCCACTCTTTTTTCCGCGTCAGGTAAAAATAGAGGTCGCCCAGCTGCTCCGAGAAAGCCTGTAGCTCGTCGGAGCTCTCCGCGCTGTGGCATGCCCAGAGGACATTGTTCTGCTTTGCAAGGCCGGCGATTTTTTTGTGCATGGTCGGGCTTAAGGAAAAGACGGCGTAGGGCGCCAGTCCGATATTCCTGCCGGAGCCGGGCTGCTGCAGCCGTTTTTCAAGATCAGCCATGAGCTCTCTCTCCGCCTGGTCGTCTTCGGCATGCAGTTCGTGAAAAGTCCAGTTACGGACCGCTTCATCCCGGAATACGGCGGGGGATAGGCCGGTTCTTGATGTGTCGGCTATCGTGGTAATGCCGTTGGCAAGAGATTCCCGGATACCGAGGCGGATAGTCGAGGTTATAGCCTCGGCGCCGGCGGTTTTCAGGCTTTTTTCCTTTTTCAGCGTCCAGGATAAAAAGGGTTCGTGTTCCTCTTTGAGAACTCCTCTGAAAACCCCCTCTTCGAGATGAGTGTGCAGGTTGATGAAGCCGGGCAGGAGCAATCGTCTGCCGAGGTTAACGACGCGGTCCTTCGAGGATCGCTTCACCGTGCTCCGGTTTCCTATCGAGGTGATCGTGTCATCGGTGACGACAACGGCGCCGTTTGACAGAATGCTGCCGTCGGGCAGAAGGATCCATTTTGCAAAATAGGCGGTTGATTCCATGATCAGGCACTTCAGTCGGATTGCCGTTGTACGGCAAAAGGCGTGAAAAAATTATACAAATAATATATTTTGTATACGTTACCGGCGCCGGTATACACGTATCTTAAAATACATTTTTTTAGTACGCCGATACTTTATTAAACGTTATAAAAAGTCGAAAGCGGCAGCAGGGGAGCTTGTATTATATTATTACAGTGTCGTTAAACGGAAGATAGTATTTAATTTTACTACTCATCATATTTAATGAAAGGAATTGCATGAATCTTGTATATGTTTTTTGCGTGGTTTTAAGCGGAGCCGTTTCAGTGTTTGCTCAGGGGAAAGGCGGCGGAAGCGGGTTTGCCATGGGAAGTTTATTGCCGATGATGCTTGTCATGTTTGTCGTTATCTATTTCTTCATGATCCGGCCCGAGCAGAAAAGACAGAAAGAGAAGCAGAACATGCTGAAAAATATCACGAAAGGGGCCAAGGTAATTACTATCGGGGGGATGCACGGGACGGTGAGCGGCGTAAAAGACGACCATATCATGATCAGGATTGCCGATAATACCACCGTAAAATTCAGCAAATCTGCAGTTGCCACCGTGACTGCTTCCAAGGACGAGGGGGTTGAAGCCGGCGAGGAGAAGAAGGAGTAATGGCCGATATCCGCATCTACGGCGATCCGGTCCTTCGCAGGAAGGCAAAAAAAATAACCGTTTTTGACGATGAGTTGATGGTGTTTATCCGGCAGATGAAAGTCGATATGCACGAGAAGGACGGGGTCGGCCTGGCAGCTCCCCAGGTCGGCAGGTCCATCCGGCTGGCAGTTGTTGACACCTCGCTGGGTGAAGGCGAGCCATATATTTTGATAAATCCCGAGATTTTTTATTTTTCGGAAGAAACGGAAGAGAACAGCGAGGGGTGTCTCAGCCTGCCGGATATTTCGGTGCAGATCAGACGCCCCCGTATCATTTCGGTCCGCGCTCTGAACGAGAAGGGCGTGGAATATACCCTGGAAAATGTTGAAGGCCTTCTGTCCCGTGCGATTCAGCACGAGACGGATCATCTGAACGGTATTTTATTCATCGATCACGCATCTTTGGTGCGTCGTCAACTTATATCGGGAAAATTGAGAAAACTTGCAAAGTCTCATAACAAGCCCTGAAATGCGCAGTTTTTTTCTGGTGATAACCGCATTCTGCCTGCTTGCCGGTTGCAGCGGCAGTTCCGTTTTCGTACCCTCGCCAAAAACCGTTTCCACGGTACACGATACGGTCGCCGTCGAAAAATCCAAAGAAAACGAGCCGGCTCCGCTTCAGAAGCCGGCGACGGAAGATACCGGCGCCTCCGGAGAGGATGCATTGGATTTCGCGCTGGCATTTGCGGATACCGTGAGAATGGAGACGCCGGAGCCCGCACAACCGCCGCTTTCACCCCTGCATACAACGGATAAAATCCCCTCGGCAGAACCGGGAAAGAGCGTTTTCGTGCCCTGCCGCATGGTGCGGGTCGCGCTTTTTCAGAATATCAGCCGTATCTTCATGTATTCGCTTGATACGGTTGAAATACGCCACCGGTTCCGGCAGCAGGATGAGCTGTGCCGGGGTAGAATATCCATTACGGCGGGTAAAATGAAGGGTGAAATACCCGGCGTGGTGCTGGAGGTTTCGGGCACAAAAAAATTCACCGCGTTTCTTCCCTGCACTCTGCTTGCACGGTCCGGGCAGAATTATTTTGAGCTGGGCGAGCATAGTTACCGGGGCTCGATAATCCTTGCGGATGGTAAAGACGGCTCTTTTTCCGTTGTTAATTATTGTACGGTTGAGGAGTACCTGCGCGGCGTGGTTCCACTCGAAATCGGCAAACGCCCCGACAGCGATATCGAGGCGATAAAGGCGCAGGCTGTTGCCGCGAGAACCTATACCTATAAGAAAATAGTCCAGAACAGGGCCAGGCCGTTTGATCTGGTGGCCACCATCGAGGATCAGGTGTACGGCGGCGTCAATGCGGAGAATCCGGTAAGCGACCGGGCGATACAGATGACCGAAAACAGGGTCATGGTGTATGGCGACAGCCTCATCTATGCCTATTACCATTCCACCTGCGGCGGGGTAACGGCCAATATCGATGAGGTGTGGAACAAGCAACCGCTTCCCTACCTGAAACAGATACGGGACGTCGGCGCCGATGGCAGGGCATTCTGCAGTATATCGAACCAGTTCACCTGGAAGGAGACATGGCAGACCCAGGCCCTCTCCTCCATCGCGCAGCGTTATTCCAGGGGGGAGTCTTCAAAAACCGGACCCGTAAAGGGTATGATCACCAGGATCACCGTCAAGGACCGGTATCGGTGCGGCAGGGTTTCCACCTGCCGGATAGCCGCCGGAGGGGCGGCGTATGAATATACCGGCGACAGAATACGGTTTGTGCTGCGGCGGAATAGTGCCGGACACCCCATCCTGCGAAGCCTGTATTTCGAGGTTCTTGAGGTAAACGCAAAGTACGTGAAGCTTTCCGGCCGCGGATACGGCCATGGCATTGGGATGTGCCAGATGGGCGCCCTGGGAAGAGCCCGGGCCGGCCAGACCTTTGAAGAGATCCTTCGTGCATATTATTCAGGGATTGCCATTGTTGCCATAATCAGCCCGAAATAGCCTCCATAATTGAATAATCTATCCTTTTTCATCGCAGCGTTATTAGTGTAGATATTTTTTCGTCCTTCGTCCTCGTCCCTCCTCCTCGTCCTCGAAAATAAATTGAATTTAAATCGTCGAGAACGAGGGACGAGGACGATTATAAATGATCCTACAATCAGCAGTTATGCCGTGCTCGTGCTCGTGCGCGTAATCGATTGATATAGAATATGGTTGAGCAAGCACATAGTTTTACCTATACAGCACCCTGCAGGTGAGCGGCGGAATTGTCATATGTTTCGATTACGAGCACGATTACGAGCAAGAGCACGAACCCAACTGATGAAATTAGGATGATATTCCCAGCTTTGCTGGTTTAGACGGAACCGGGACATCGCTTTTATGCGCTGCAGGGCAGTGCGGCTGCCAGATAACTCCAACAAATACTTGAAAAACAGGGTAAAAGAGATATAGAATTATCTATGGACGCGATTTTGGCGCCATACGGTTTCAGGCTGTCTGCCAAAGACAAAGATACCGCAGATCATCGCTTACATCATGGCACTACGCGACGGATGCCGGAAACAGTGCCATGGGTCATAGACATCCTCCGGGCGTAATGGATTGTTGATGGATCTGCCCGCCATGCGTTTCAGCACGGATCCAGCCTCGGAAGAAAAGGAAGCGTTTTTG